>OGCW01001200.1_pt1 | contig 10183 bp, 8 predicted proteins | sample 1570231 | NCBI WGS metagenome assembly OGCW01 (sample SAMEA2582168, study PRJEB24529) | metagenome | biome: Human gut stool | place: China | collected 2011 | reverse complement strand
GCGCGGACGCGAACCAGATAACGACCGGCATAAATGCCGCTGACCTCAAACGAGGTGGTCGAGCTGCGCGGCACATTAATCCAGTTCCCGTCGTTACGGCGCCACTGTGCCTCGTAGGCAATAGCGCCGCTGACAGCTGACCAGTTAACCTGCATCGTTTCGACGCTGATCCCCTGATTCACGACCGAGCGGGATGTGATGACAATATCGTCAGGAGGTGACTGGTTGCCCGCCGGCAATACGCTAACCGGGCGCTGGTCGATAATAGCGCCGGTATCGATGCGGGCGAATTTATCCGGGTCATGTGCCACGCCGGTGATCGTGAGGGTGGCATCGCTGTTCTCTTTTACCCCTGTAACCCGGTACTGCTGCAGGAAGAGGTCATCGGATTCAACGGCCCAGACGCATTCCCGTTCTGGTGTCTCACTGTACGCCGTTGTGACCGTAATCTGCCGGCGTCCGTTAACAGCCTGAATGGTCCGGCTCTGTGAGATACCGGATGGCAGGTTTAGCTGGAGACGGTCGCCAGGTTTGGCATCCACATCACGATCCAGAGTAATCACCCGGCCATTCACCGCGCTGATTCGCCCGCCGTTGACCCGTCCGGCCAGCAACTCATCCGCCAGGGCAATGATATAACCGGGTTGAGGAATGCGACCGTCCAGCCCCACATCAAACTCAACGATCCGGTCTTTGTTGTTGGTCAGTATGCCCCACAACCCCTTACGGTGGGCTTCGCTCTGGCGCGTACAGCCAATCGCGGTCAGTTCGAGCTGGTTAAAACTGTAGCGGGAAACCAGTTCCGGGATAAACGCCCGCTCCATCGCATCAGCATAAGCATTATCCGGATCAGACCAGGAAACCAGGGCGTTGGTGTACCGAACCTGGCTGCTGCTGCTCGAATAACGGGGTTTGCCGATAATATTGGCGCGCGTATAGGTAAAATCGACATCACGCGGCATATCAGCCTGCACAACAATCTGCTCACCGTTCCAGCAGGTCATGCCCCGGAAAATGGCGGCAAAGTCTCGCAGCACGGTGTAAGCATCGTTGCGTTCCTGAACATAGACGTTACAGGTATAGCGCGGCTCCATGCCGTCACCACCACGCCCGTCAGGAACCAGCTGATCGCAGTACTGTGCAATCTGGTACAGCGTCCATTTCGAAATATTGGCGCTGCTCAGACGATTACCGAGACCAAAACGGTCAGCTGTAACAATGTCGTAATAGATCCAGGCCGGGTTATCCGTCCAGGCCCATTTAAACCCGCCGGTCCAGACCCCGGTATATTCACGAGTTTCCGGATTGTAGTTATCCGGCACACGAATCACGCGCCCACGCGGCTCACAGGAAATTTGCGGAATGCTGCCATTCAACTGGCTGGCATCGAACTCGATATAAAGCAACGCGGTGTTGGGATAACGCAGTTTGGCATCAATCACTTCGGTGTAGCTCTGCAGCGTCATCACGTCGCCGACTTTGACACTGTTCGCATCCGGAGTGATTTTACGCAGGCGTAGCGTCCAGGTACTGCCGGCCTGGGGCAGATCGATACGATGGCTCCGCTCATAGCCGGAGGTGGCTTTACCCGTGACAGCGGTTTCCAGTACCGTCTGCCAGGCGCCGCCATCGGTCTGCAGGTCAATCGCATACTCGACGGTATTGCCCACCACGTCGCCGTCATCTTCCTGTTTCATCAGGGACGGCCATTTCAGGCGGACACGAACGGCAGAAAGCTGGGTATTAGTAAAGGTATGGGTCCAGGCTGTCTTGCTGGAAACTTCCGTTCCCACACTGATTTCATTTTCAGTGCCGGGAATACCCTGAATATAAGTCTGAGCCTGCGTGCCGGGTCGAAATTCCCAGGACACGCCACTGAAGTTTTGCGAACCATCAGCATTTTCAAGCGGGGTGCCATCAAGATAAATATCTTTACCGGTTAAACCACCTGCAAATTCACCCTCACCTAATGCGAGCAGAATTTTGGCTTTCGCAACGGACTGTAAATCATCCGGCTGTTCCGTCGGTGTACGCTGCTTTGAGCCGCCACCCTTGCGCCCTTTAATTATGTTATTTGCCATATTACGCCCATAAAAAAAGCCACCGCAAGGTGGCCTGAATTAGATGGTTTACTGAATAAAACTTATTGCTGGTCTTCTACGTAAATACCGGCAGATATAATGGCGCCGCCAATTCGGCGTTTGCCATAAAGCAAAGGGACCGGGTACCCCTGAGAGGCAGTGTTCGTCACGCCCCCAAAGGCGTAGGACGCTTTATTGTCAGCGGATTCTTTTCGTGCCAGGCCAGCTGGCTGTGGGGAAAGCATCTGAACGACGCCGCCGAGCATCATGGCGCCGCCAGCCAACCCGACATTCCACGCAGTACCTGCGGCTAAAGCACCGGCGCCGGCAGGTCCAAGCATAACGGCAGCAGCTATGATTACTGCGCCAAGGATAGTCTGCAATACCCCTGCTTTTTTACTGCCAATAACAACAGGGACTATTTTTATAGTTTCATCATTAACAGGATAAGAAAAATCATTTAGCCCTATGTTTTTCCCGTTCTTGAATATCGCAAAAGTCAATCCTCGTTCTTTCGCTTTATTCATGAACATTTCAAAGCCACTGATCGTACAGCAAAGCGCCTGAATAGCTTCATTTGTAGTGGCTACTAGGCGCTTATGTTTTTTACCAAATCGCTTTCCTAATTCACCGCTCAGCTCAATATTAACCATTGACTCCTGAACTGTAATCATAAAACCACACCTTTTTTATATGCATGATTTGATCACCGATTTCATTTCAGCGCTTCTTCTGGCATTTTGAGAGAAGTAAATAACTTTACTTTTCCCATCTTGGTCAGGAATCACATCTGCAACCCAAGTATATACGTCTATATAGACAGTCTTACCGTTTTTATAAGGCTGAATATATACCGGGACAGGTCCTGTTAGAAAACTTTTTTCCTGCCAGCCTGATAAAATGCACTCAGAAACATCATTCACATTCTTATTCGAATGAAATATTTCTTCCGGACCACTCTGACGGACTTCCGAAGGTGACTTACAACCAGTAAGAATGAATGCCCCGATAATAATCGGCAATGCTAAAATAATTTTCACTAATTCATCTCCTTTTAAAGAAGACGAAATATTAACATAGAGACTTATACCGAACGACCTTCATCGTCCTTTCCATCCAGTACCCACCATACGGCACGCGCTTGCTGAGATGGCCATACAGGTGATGCAGCAGCAGGTTCCCTTCCAGCAGAATCCCGGCGTGGTTCCACTTATCCGCCTGCACCTGCATGATCACCATATCACCCGGTTGCGGTGGACCATCAAACTCACGGAACCCGCATTCATACCAGCAGTCCTGATAAAAATTGTCCGGATACTCCTTTTCCCACCACGGATAATCGACGCGGTAATCGTGCAGCTCGATGCCGTGGGTTTGCCGAAAATAGCTCATCACCAGGCCCCAGCAATCGTAGTGGCCCAGCACGAATGGTCGCTCGAGGAGCGGCAACTCACCACGCGGGTGGATGGTACGGAGATCGCCTTCTGGCCAGCTGATAATATGCCAGGGGAGAAGGGTCGCGTCGCATTGCGCTTTATCCAGTTCGCTCGGCTGGGTGGTGGCATCAGGATGGCTGTGAACAATACCGGTGATCGTTCCCCATTCTTCAACCTCCGCATAATCCTCCGGCGCCAGCACAAAATTATCTTTCGACTCTGTGGCCAGGTTCCGGCAGGGGAAATAACGCTCCGCTCGGCCCCTCTGGGCGACGAGGCCGCAGGCCTCGCGCGGATATTCTGCGGCCGCATGTTCCTGGATGGACTTAATCGTTTTCTGACGCATATCAGCTCCTGATTAATGAAGTGCCGGGGAACCCGCCAAACGGCAGTTCGCTATTCTCACCATGACGTAATTTGCAGGCCGTGAGCGTTCCGTTGCAGACATCCTGCGACGGGTCATCAACTGGCTGATTGTTCCTGTCAAAATATCGGGTGCCGGCATAGTCGCACCCGTTACCGCTGCGGTATTGATTGCGGATACACCAGGTGCAAATCGCATGCAGCTGGCGAGTGGGGATCATCATCCCCTGCAGGGCAAACGGGCTGGAGAGAGTAAATTCCACCTTCTCATCGTCTTCATAATGCTTTACGTCGATGAAGAAAAGGCGCCGTTTCTCCTGCGTCGGATCGGCTGAGGCATTCCCTTCCGGAAAGTTCTTCGCATCGAGATACTGTTTTTGCGTGTCGTGGATGACAACCCGCGCCAGAGCCAGATCGTCGTAATGAAGACAGAGCGCGGATATCTTTCCGTCGATATTCCCTACCCGCAGCGTTGGCTGCGCGTCGCTGCCCGTGGTGGATGACTCGATCCCTTCGATTTCACATGGCCAGGCTTTATACTCCCGCCCCTGCCACCAGATGCTTTTCGCCGGCAGCTTATCCAGGTCGCCGCCAGCGGCGAGGATTTCGGCTGCAGTATGGGGAACGTTATAGCCGTGGAAATACAAAACCTCATCCAGGCCAAACGCCTGGCCATCGATCTCCAGGAGACGAACCTCATCGCCTGGCTCTAACTTCTGATAATTCGCGTTAAGGCTCATGGTTTAAATGCCTGAATAAAAGTGGCTGAAAGTGAGTAATTTCCGCCGCCCAGAGGCACCGGTTTATATTGTTCGCAGCGGAAAAGCCCCACCTCTTCCAGAGGCGGGGTCCACTGAAACGCGCGGGTGCCTGCATGACGGTCGAAGAACTGCTTAATCGGACGGATATAGTCCTCCGTACCGACAAAACTCAGCTCCCAATCCTGTGATCGGGTGTTAATACCATCGCCGGATACCTGCGTATACCCGTCACCGAACTGCGCCTTCCGGACACGAAAGTTAACGGTCTGCTGGGGATTAACCCGCGGACTCCAGGTGAATATCTCAATAGCCATTAGCGTTGCCCTTTAACTGCATTCCAGACCATCCCGCCAGGGCGCATATCCTGCGCCATCAGCTCCCTGTATTTTTTCTCCACAAACGAGCCGATCTGCTGGCCAAACTGCTCAAAACCAGACGGCGCCTGCGTTGAGGTGTTTCCGCCTTCAATCGTGATATAGACTTTTGGCCCTTCCGACGCGCCGGCGTTCTGACCACCACCGACAGCGCGTACACCCAGCGAACCATCGCCGGCACGCGTCAGTGGCATGATGGCCTCCGGCCCGGCCTCGCCAAATACGCCGGCCCCTTTTGCGAAAGCGAAGAACTGCGGAGAGTCGTAGACCTGGTTGCTGTATGCGCTCAGCGACGGCGAGTCGTAAACGCCGCCTTTGGCGTTGAACTGGAAGTTACTGGCGGCATTCTGGATCGCCGTCCCCGAGCCTGCGCCCGCAGCGCCCGTGACAACGCTGGTCCCGACGCCCACCACGCCCATAATGGTTTGCATGACGGAACTGGTGACCAGCGCCTGAGCGGCCATATCAACGAGGTTTTTTATGATCGACTGCGTGAGCGAGGAAAACAGGTCAGCCATGTTCTCCTTAAAGCTTCTCGTCCGCGTCAGCATGCTCGTCAGGAAGTTGCTTGAGCGCTCATGGGCCGTTTCAAATAACCCGACGGCCAGGCTCTGGAATTCTCCCTGTGATCGGTATAACTCCAGTGACGTCTGATACTGCGCATCGGCGGATTCTTTCGTCGCCTTCTGCATCAGCATTTCGTACTGTTCTTTGCTGATCGCGCTGCCCTGGTAGTACGCCTGCAGCAATGCCTGCCGCTGCGCAAGCTGATTGCGCAGCGAGACCAGTGGATCAACTTCGCCGGCGATATCCAGTGCCGGCGCAGCGATTTCATCGGCATGCGCCTGCAGCAGCTCTTTCGCAGTATCTCTGGCCAGCGTTATTCGTGCGGCCTGGTACTCTTTTTCATCAAGAAGGCGGGCTTTGAAAAGCTCAGCCAGGTCCCGGCTGGCTTCCTGCTCTTTTCGCAGAGTTTCCTGGGCGGGGGAATACTGCGCGGCCAGATCCAGTCGCTGTTTCTGGTAATTCTCTGCGTTCATTAACAGCGCGCGCTGCAGGTCAGCATCACTGGCGCCATTTTTCTTCGCCGCTTCCTGCAGCTCCCTGTTACTGTCCTTTTCCTGCAGGTTAATTCTGGCCAGGCTGGACGCATGGGCTTCTTCAATTTGCTGCCGCAGCGTTTTGAACTGGTCGACCTTGGACTTACTGCCTTTCCCCGTGCCGGTACCGCCATCGCCGCCCCAGGGATTTCCATCTCCGGTCTCTTTGGGGGGCGTGCTTAACGCCCCTTTCAGATCGTCCGTAAGGGAGGTTATTTTTCCCGATAAACCCAGCTGAGCCAGTGTTTTTGCATCACTGACACGCTTAATGTTTTCCTCGGTTTTGCGGAGTCCCTCGTTAACGCTATCGAGATCCGCCCGTGCACGCGCCTGGCCTTTTGTTACCCCTTCCAGCTGGCCGAAGGGGTCAAACCCTTTCAGGCTGTCGATACGACTGTCGGCATCCTGAATCTCTTTCATCAGCTGGTTACGCTGCACGACCTGGTTTTCGTACTGATCCTCCAGGTCGAACTGCTTCACATTTAGCTGGTTAAGCGAGAGGCGCATCAGCGCTTCACTGGTTTCGACTACGGCATCTTTTAAATCAATGGCTGACTGCCTGGCCTCCTTTGCTTTCTCATGAAAGTAAAGGAGGCCCGAACCGGCCAGCATCGCGGCGCCGAACGGACCACCGATTAAATTTAATGCACCTCTTGCCAGCCCCACCGCAACGGAGGCCGCGCGGGCTGATATCGACAATTGCCGGTTTGCCGCCGCCAGTTTCAGTTTCGCCTGGCTGGCCAGATTGGTTTGTTCAGTTTCCTGTCGGATGAGGCGGGTAAACTCATCCTGGTAACTGATATTCATCCCGTACTGTTTAGCCGTCCGCTCCATCTGCCGGTAGTGGCCAAACTCAGCGTCGTTCTGTTTCAGGATGGCAGCTGTCGAATCCAGAGTTTTGCGGGCAATATCCGCATCAGCCTGCGCCCGCGCTTTTACCGCCGCCTGGCTTTCCCGCCAGGCCGCGATATTCTCCCGCAGCCCTGCAGTCAGTTTCGTGGATAACACGGGGATCAGGCTGTAAAGCGCCACGCTGGAGACGGTGTTGAAATTGTCTGCCAGGCTGTTCAGTGCCTCCGTGGCAACCTGAATCCCGCTGCGGAGTGGCCCGTTACTGCTCTGGCCGATCTTAATGACCATCCCTTCAAACGCACTGCTCAGCCCCAGCAAATCGCCGTTCAGGTTGTTAACCCTGATGGATGCCTGCTCATGCGCCGTTTTGGTACCGGTCAGGGAAGCGGTTAGCTCATCAAGCTTTGAACGGTTCTGGACCAGGATAGACGCCGCATTCAGGTTCTCCACGCCAAACAGTTTTACGGCCTGGGCCGTGGAGAGATTTTTCCCGGAAAGATTGGTCAGCGCCTGGCTGAGACCAACCACGGACGGCTTGAGGCTCTTGTCCGTGCCCTTTTCCAGATTCAGGATGACGTTACGCAGCGCCGTGCCGGCTTCACCGCCTTTAATTTCACGCTCTGCCAGCACCTGAATCGCGGCATTCAGCTGCTCAAAACCAACGCCGGCCTGTGCGGCTGCGACGCCACCATTTTTAATGGCGGCCGCTGTATCCACAATCTCCGACGACCCGTACTTCGCGCCGGCGGCCAGCACGTTGATATAACGATCCGCCTCCTGCGCGCTCGCCCCGTACTGGTTTAAGGAGAGCGCCAGCGTTCTGGTCGCATCGGGCAGCGTTGTGCCGGCGGCCTGCGCCAGGATAAGCGCGCTGTTCGTAGCCTTCTGCAGTCCATCGGACGTTTTTAAAAGCTCCGGTTTAGCCGACGCCATCAGCTTTAGCGCCTCGGCGGCCTGGCTGGCGCTGTACTCTGTCGTGCGTCCCATTTCCTGCGCAGCCAGATCCAGCGCTTTCATTTCAGCAGCAGTCGCACCGGTGATGGCCTGCAGGTCTGATAATGCCTGTCCATATTGTCTGGACGTGGTGACGATCGTACCGATGGAAAGGCCGGCTCCTGCCAGCCCCGCCAGCCGGCTGGCCATCCCGGATATCGACAGACCGACCTTTTTATAGGCGGCCTCCGTCTTTTTCGCGTCCGCCTGGGCATTACGGTTGAACCGTCGTGACTGGTTCTCCGCATCGCCATACGCTCCCAGCAGCTGGGATTTAAAACTGGCTGCGTTCAGGTGCAGCCCGACCGCTAAAGATGCGACGTCTGCCATTACATTAATGCCCTCATGACTGCCGCGCATTCATCATCGACCCGGGATGGCGCAGGTGTGGTTTCGGTAGGTGGCGCGTTTTCATCGACAGGACGGCGGAAAGTGCCTTGTTTCAGGAAGTAGGCTCGCCAGTGGTACAGAGTGTTGGCCGGCAATGCGGCAATTTTGGATGGGTCAGGCTCGCCCCAGCGGTCGGCCAGCCAGAAGATCAGCTCCAGCCAGGGCGAGTCACTCAGTTTTTTTCCGCTTCCTCCAGCTTGCCGATTGCGTGTTGCTTCACTTTTTCCACAGCGGCCAGCAGTTCGGGGTTTTCATGGGCCTTCAGCAGCTCGGCTGCCGTGGGTTTAAATTCATCCGGAATGGCCGTTCCATCCGGCTGAACCAGTGCATCGATGACGATCTGAATGACTTGCTCCGATGCCTCGCGCGCTGCGCCAGCTTTTGCGGTTTCAGCCATTTTCTCTTCGTAGCTGATGAGGTAATCCCCGGTCAGGCGGCGGATGAATACGGTGGCGCCAAATAACTCGGTTTTAATGACGGTTGGCTCCGATTTAAGCAACGCGGATTTCAGCGTGGACAGGTAATCTTTATCTTTCACAGATAGTCCTTAAAAATAAAAAGCCACCCTAAGGTGGCTGTTTAAAGGTTAAGTTAATCAGGCGCCGCCGGAGACAGCGACGGTTCCCCAGGTGATCTTGTTCTGTTTACCCTGAACAGTGATCTGGATGACCTCATTCGCCGGAGCGGCGATTTCATTCATCTGCCACCCGGACAGCGCCAGGAGCATCGTCGCTGTTCGCTTGTTGGGTAATTCGACGTATAACTGGCTGGTGTTGCGGGCCTCTGCTGCGTTCAGCAGCGCGGCAAAATCGGTATTGCCCGGATCATCAATGAAGCCCAGCGACTTTTCAGGCCCGTCAGGCAGATCGCTGATGGACTGTTTCTGCTTATCCAGTAACGTGGTGCAGTCGACAAAGCCCCCCGTCTGCCCCATTGCACCCAGCGCTTTACAGTTAATCAGCGGTTTCAGCGCTGACGTGGCAGCGCCAGGCTCCCCGTATTTCACAATGGTGCCCGCCGGCAACATCGCATATTCAGGCGAAGTTTTATCAGCCATGTTTCTCTCTCTTTTTATACGGCAGCGGATGCTACCTGTTTTCAATGCCGTTTCGGATTTCCACGGTTAACACGCGCAAAACGGTCTGGAGGTTGTAATCCAGGGCGGGTCGGATAAAGGGGTCTGCAACCTGTTTAACCGTGCCAAACTCCTGCGCCAGCGCCTTCATATGGTGCTGCTTGCTGGGGCCAACACGGAGCGTTACAACCGCGTTCCCTTTACCCTTGCGGGTGGAAGAGCGGATTTTGATTGAGTCCCGCATGTGCGGCCCGGCAGACGTTTCGTCAAAGCCGGCATGCTGCTTCATATCTTCCTCGACGACCTTTAGCGCTTCGCGCCCGGCATCCCGCAATACCTTCGTCGCCACTTTTTCGCCCAGGGCCATTAACTGCCGCTCCAGCTCATCCAGCCCTTTAACTTCCATTCGGATCACGAGGAGTCCTCCACGTAGTGAATGATGAAATCGCGGGTCAGGCGATACTGAATGCGACGATTCGTCAGCTGGTTTTTATCCTGATGGATACCGCCTCGCTCCACATACTGAACCGGGATACCCTCCAGTTGGCCATGAACGACGGACTTCAGTTCCGTCCAGATTTTTTTATCCAGCTGCAGCAGTGAGGTGTAATCATCGAGACGGCACAGATTCACCTGGATACGGGCAGATACGATCCCCGTTCGCAACATTCCCGAGACCATTTCCGGGTCAGAGATACGCTGAAAGGTCGCACCTTCCTGGACCGTGTCCGGCAGTAAAAGCGGATACGCATTCATGC
>OGCW01001197.1_pt1 | contig 10207 bp, 6 predicted proteins | sample 1570231 | NCBI WGS metagenome assembly OGCW01 (sample SAMEA2582168, study PRJEB24529) | metagenome | biome: Human gut stool | place: China | collected 2011 | reverse complement strand
TCTCCCAGTATGATAGGGAAAGTTCTTTCCCAGTCTTCCCCACAACCGGGTTTGCCTGCTTCTACTATCGACGGACGTCCCTATGGATGGGGAACGTGGCGTGCATTGAACTGGTGGGCTGAGGAAGGCGGAGACAATAAACTGAAGGTTTCGGCTATCAATATCAGCGAATCGTTGAACTGGAAGATATATTCGGATCTGGATGCCGTTGTCAATGTGGGCTATAACACTTCAACCGCTACACGTGAGAAAGTAGAGAAATCTATTGATTGGTATAATTATGCAGGCACTAAATTGTTGGCGACAGAACCTACTCAGGAAAAGAGTAAATACTCTGATTCTTTTTCAAGAACAGACTACTATATGGTTTCCGGTTACCTGAATTGGCACAAAACATTGGCGGAAGTACATAATCTGAGTGCAATGGCTGGTACACAGTATAATTACACACAGTATAAATATACTTTTGTATCTGTAAAAGATATCAATCCGTCTTTAGAGATACCAAATGGTGCCGGAGAAGTTCTGATAAAAGATGGAGACAGTAAGCCTGCAAAATGGCATGAGGCAATGATGTCCTATTTCGGACGTTTGAACTATGATTATAAACAACGTTATTTGGTGGAAGGCAATCTGCGATATGACGGTTCTTCAAAGTTCCGTCCCGAAAATCGCTGGCAATTCTTTTGGGGAGTATCTGGAGGATGGCGTTTGAGTGAGGAAAGCTTCATGCAGCCGTTATCTTCTTTGGTCAGTAACTTAAAGCTGAGACTGTCTTATGGTGTATTGGGCAATCAAAGTGGCGTAGATCGTTACGATGGTACTCAGTTGTACAATTTTTCTTCGTCTAGCGGAGCATATATTGGCTCTGGAAAAGTTTCGACTATTGATACGAATGGGAAGATTGTAACTACAGACCGTACTTGGGAACGTATTCATAGTTATAACTTGGGGCTGGACTTCGGATTCTTCAATAACCGACTGACTGGTACTGTAGAGTTATTTATGAAGAAAAATAATAATATGTTGATTGATGCCCAGTATCCGGGTGTGTTGGGAGATAATGCCCCAACGATGAATCTTGGAAAGTTTGAGGCTAAAGGATGGGAAGGAAACATGACGTGGTCGGACAAAATAGGACCTGTACAATATCATATTGGAGGGACTATAACTTATACTACTAATAAATTGATTGATTTGGGAGCAACTTCCGTTCTGAAATCAGGTTTTGTTGGTAAGCAGCAAGGTTACCCGTTGAACTCATATTTTGGATTACGCTATGTCGGTAAAATTCAGACCCAAGAAGAACTGGAAAAATACAAATATTACTATTTGGATGGCAATGGAATTGGAATGCAGGATAATCTTCGTCTGGGAGACCACATGTTCGAAGATGTGAACGGTGATGGCAAACTGGATCAGAATGATTATGTATATTTAGGGACGGATGATCCGAAACTTTCTTATTCAATCAACATCGAATTGGAATGGAAGGGCTTTGATCTCTCTGCTATTTTTCAGGGAGTGGGGCGCAGAACAGTTTTCCGTGGTGGTGAAGGAAATGAAACATGGCGGGTACCGATGAGGGCTATTTACTTGAATACTACAACCCAGTCCATCGGTAATACATGGAACCCGGAGAACAGAAATGCCTATTATCCCTCTTATACAAGCATTGGTTCTATAAATAATTATAATTATCAGTGTTCTTCTTGGTCTGTAGAGAATGGAGCCTATCTCCGTTTAAAGAATCTGACTTTGGGATATACGTTACCTGCTTCATGGTTGGCCAAAACAAATGCGATCAGTAAACTACGGATATACTTTACAGGGGCTGATTTATGGGAACATAGTAAGTTAAGAGACGGCTGGGATCCGGAAGCTTCACGTAAAACTAAAGATTTAGGACGTTATCCTTTTAACAGAACTTTCACGGTAGGTGTTAATGCAACTTTTTAAATAGAATAGTATGAAACGATCAAAAATAACAATTCTCCTTGCCATAGTGTTAGGAATGACATTCCACTCTTGTTTGGATCTGGAACCTCAGGATCAGTTGGGTGGTAAGAATATGTGGACTTCTGTCAATGATTATAAGCAGTTTGCCAATACCTTTTATAGTTGGACGCGTGATTTTTCTTCTGTCGTATATGATGGAACACATAGTGACAAACGTTCGGATTTGATTACTTATCAGAGCTACAATGAATTTAGCCGAGGAATAAATTCAATTCCGTCTTCGGACGCCAACTATACGGATAACTACAAGCATATCCGGCGCACGAACTTATTGTTGCAGAATGCTGAAGCTTATGCTAAGCCGGAAGATATAAAGCAATATATAGGAGAGGCTTATTTTTTCCGTGCTTATAGTTATTTTGACTTACTTCAATTGTATGGAGACGTTATCATCACCAAGAAGCCGTTGGACATTACAGACCCTGAGATGAAAGTAAAACGGAATGACCGCAGCGAAGTAGTCGATCTTATTATCGATGATCTTAATCATGCCGTTGAAAATTTACCGGCTTTTAAAGAACTTACGACCGAAGAGGAAGGACGAATTTCTAAAGAAGGTGCACAGGCTTTCCTTTCAAGAGTGGCTCTTTATGAAGGAACATGGCAGAAGTCGCGTAATGGTAATCAGAATACGCAACGTTCCGCTAATCTGTTGGACATAGCTGCCAAAGCAGCACGGACTGTGATTGATGCTAAATATGGATACACATTCCGATTGTTTGGAACAGACAGTGAGACAAAAATACTGGGTGATAGTGCGCAGAAGTATATGTTCATTTTGGAAAATGAGAAGTCAAATCCGGCAGGTATTAAAAAGTCTTCTAATCATGAGTATATTTTTGCTCGTCGTCATGATCAGGTATTGGCCTCAATCGGTAAGAATATAACTCAAGAATGTCTGGCAAATGTGCAATGGGTCACTCGTAAGTTTGCCAATCTTTATTTGTGTGATGATGGATTGCCTATTGAGAAATCGGGGCGCTTCCAGAAGTATGATAAAAAGGTCTCTGAATTTTTGAATCGCGATAATCGTATGCGTTATACGTTGCTGAAACCGGGTACCCGCTATTGGGGGAATAAATTCGGCCGAACTTCGTGGCAGTGGGATGAGACGGATCTTAAAACATCCAAAGTCTATGATCCAGCTTCCGGTACATGTTATGGCAACCAAAAATGGAGTGCTGAACGTGTGGTACCCGATACGCAAGAGGGATATGATTTCCCGCTTCTCCGTTATGCGGAAGTATTGTTGAATTATGCAGAAGCCATATATGAGAGAGATGATAAAATTGAAAATGAAGACTTGAATATTTCCTTGAATCTGGTTCGTCAACGTGTAAATACCAATATGCCGGCATTGACTAACGAGCTTACACAGGCACATGGGTTGGATATGAGAACGGAAATACGGAGGGAACGTACTGTCGAACTCTTTAATGAAGGATTTCGCATTGATGATTTGAAACGTTGGAAAACAGCAGAGAACGAGATGCCGCAGACTATGTTGGGAATTAAATGGAAGGGGACTGAATATGAGTCCTGGAATACAACCTTTAGTTTGAATGATGAAGGATGTGTTGTTGTAGAGACTGGGCGTCAGTGGGCGGATAAGAATTACTTGTACCCATTGCCTTCTGATCAGTTACAGTTAAATCCGACTTTGGGACAAAATCCGGGTTGGGGAGAATAATGGAATATGAATAATAAAAAAGAAAAAATATGAAACATATAGCTTTCTTATCAGTAAAATGGATGTCAGTAGGTCTTGGGATGCTAAGCTTATTACTGTCAGTAGCTTCATGTGGCGATAAGGAATATGGTGATGCTATGAATGAGGCGCAACTAATGAATGATATAGAGGTAAATGTAGGTTCATCACTACCTTTAGCTGTAGGAATGGATTTTGTTTTAGATTATAAGCCGGTTCCGGAGAATGTGACGAATCCGGAGATTACTTTAACATCATCGGATGAAAATGTGGTGTCTGTTTCGCAGGACGGTAGGGTTGCGGCTAAGATGATCGGAAAAGCATATATTAATTTGTCTCAGAGTACCGCCTTTGAGACTCTCAAAACAATAGAAGTCCAAGTAATGCCGGTGGCTACAGCTATAGAGCTTGAAAACGTGGAACTGTTTGAAGGAACAAATAAGAAAGTGATTGTCAATGTGACTCCTTCAGACGGATATAATGTGTTTGATTGGAAAAGTGATAATGAAGAAGTTGCAACGGTAGCGGACGATGGTACGATAACGGGGAAAAAGCCTGGAACAGCTAATATTTCAGTTTCAAGTCAAGATGGTAGTCAATTGACTGCTACGGCTGTAGTAACAGTAAAAGAAGTGATTCCTATTGATAAAATCACATTAAGTGAACCGGGATATGATATGATGATAGGAGATAAGACTCTGATAAATTGTCTTTTGGAACCAATTGATGCATCGGTTGGATTATTAAGCTGGAGTACTACCAATGACAGAGTTGCCACAGTGGATGCTGATGGCTTGGTAACTGCTGTGGGTGCAGGTGAAGCCGAAATTATAGCTCAGGATCCATTGTCCGGACTATCAGCATCGATAGCTGTCAAAGTAGTTGGTGAAGGAGTAGTCTCATTGTCACTATCTTATGTTCGTAATCAGGATGAACTGAAAGCACTGGGATGGGGATTTGGACAAACGCCCGCTTCGGTCAATTTTGATGCTGAAGGTATGACTGTAAATATGTCTCTGCAATCGAACAGCAAATATAGGGCAGACTTAAAGATGGCTTCTAATGACCGTCCGGTTGTCTTGAATATAGGAACTTACCGCTATCTTGCCTTTAGAATGGATGTGCCGGGTAACGGAAGTCTTAAGTTGGATACGAACAAAGGTGATTATGGTAACAATCCGACCGGAGTTTTGGCTGAAGATTCGCAGGTTATATATTATGATTTGCAGGCTAAGCCCTATTTTCCAACGGATGCTCCATCGGATAAGTTGACGACTTTCCAGCTGAAGATAGCGGACGTTACTGTACAACCTTATTCTTATAAGGTATATTGGGTACGTACTTTCAAGACATTGGAAGATTTAAAAGTTTACGTAGAAAAAGAAAATAACAAATAAATCTGAAATATGAAAACGAAATATATAAGCTTATTCTTTAGCTTTGTGATAGCATTTGGTATGATGTCCTGCAGTAGTGAAATTCCCAATGGGGATACCAGTAAATTCAGTGATTTGAAAAGTCCTGAAGAAGATATGGTTAAGAAAGACTATTTGCCATTGAAGCATCCTTGTATGCTTCATACACAGGCCGATATTGATCGCGTAAAAAGTAATCTGACACGATCGCCCTGGAAAGATGCCTACGCTCAACTGGAAGCAAGCGATTATGCGCAAAGTTCTTATACAGAAAAAACGAGTGCTTTGCTTGATGGATATTTGAAACGAATGGATAAGAATAATTGGTCGGGTAAATATCCGGATTACTCTAATTACACATCGTGTATGTATGATGCTGCGGCTGCTTACCAACTGGCACTCCGCTATCAGTTGTCGGGAAATACCGTATTTGCAGATGCTGCTGTAAAACTGTTTAATGCATGGGCTACGAACTGCAAGGGTATATTGAGAATGGAAGGTTATACTAATAATATTCCAGACCCTAATTTATATTTGATACCTATTCAGGCACATCAGTGGGCAAATGCGGCGGAATTGCTCAGAGATTACAACGGATGGGATAGGAATGATTTTGAGAAGTTCAAGACTTGGATGAAAGATACGTTTTACAGTGTTTCCAATATGTTCCTTAAGAATCATAACGGCGGACAGGGCAATATGCATTACTGGCTAAACTGGGATCTGGCTCAGATGACATCTATTCTTTCCATTGGAATATTGTGTGATGATAATGTGCTGATTAATCAAGCTATCGTATATTTTAAGAATGAAGAAGGAAGATATAAAGAAGCTGGAAATATCAAAAATGCAGTTCCTTTTTTGCATCAGGATCCGGATTCTGATGAGATTTTGGGACAGTGTGAAGAGTCGGGACGTGACCAAGGGCATGCGACATTGTGTGTGTCATTGATGGGGGCATTCTGTCAGATGGCTTATAGTATCGGTGAGGACCTGTTTGCTTTTGATAATTATAGGGCAGTAGCAATGGCTGAGTATGTAGGCAAGTACAATCTGATCAAAGATGAAGCCTTCAATAAAGGAACATTAGTTGGTGATGATTTTGTATATGATTCCAATTCTTTCCCCTATACTTCCTATTCAAATCCGTCTTATACCAATACAACTATATCTACAGACCAGCGCGGAACGAAAAGACCGGCATGGGAACTGTTCTATGGATATTGCAAGGCAAAAGGTATATCTTCCATTTACAGCGGGAAGTGGGCAGAGCAAATGCGCCCCGACGGAGGTGGTGGAAACTATGGACCGAATAGCGGTGGATTTGATCAGTTAGGTTTCGGCACATTGATGTATTACCGGGAATGACGATACATTTTGGAATATTTTTGCGAGGGGATTAGGTATTTACCTAATCCCCTTCGTATATATAAGCAAATAGGTCAGTAATAAGATTGTTGAAAAGAGATAAAGGATTCAGTTTTTGAAAGATTGGTTTTAATATAAGGTAAAAAGAACCTGTTTTTAGGAATAACGATTAGTATGTTTGAATGAAATTATTAGTAAGGTAATATGCGTAAAAAGATTCTGTTTATAGCAGGAATGATGGCTTGCTGTACTTGGGCGGGTGCACAGGAAATATCCCAGACCTGGGTGGCTGATAAAGGCAATGGTACTTATCAGAACCCTGTGCTTTATGCCGACTATTCCGATCCGGACGTATGTGCGGCAGGAGATGATTTCTATATGACGGCTTCCAGTTTTAATTGCATACCGGGACTTCCTATACTTCATTCCCGTGATCTGGTAAACTGGTCGCTGGTGAATTATGCGTTGCCGGTACAGGAACCCAAAGAGTTTTTCGATAAAGCGCAGCATGGGAAAGGTGTATGGGCTCCTGCTATCCGCTTTCATAAGGGAGAGTTTTATATTTATTGGGGCGATCCGGATTATGGAATCTACATGATAAAGACCAGAGATCCGAAAGGATCATGGAGCAAACCCGTATTGGTGAAAGCTGGAAAAGGAATGATCGACCCGACGCCACTTTGGGACGAGGACGGGAAAGTATAACTGATACATGCTTATGCCGGCAGCCGCAGCGGAGTGAACAGCATTCTGGTTATTTGCGAACTGAATGCGGAAGGAACGGAAGTGATCTCCGATCCGGTAATGGTGTTCGATGGAAATGACGGGAAGAACCATACGGTAGAAGGACCGAAGCTCTATAAACGAAATGGTTACTATTATATTTTTGCTCCGGCAGGCGGAGTAGCTACCGGTTGGCAGCTAGTGCTTCGTTCAAAGAATATCTATGGTCCCTATGAATCAAAGATCGTGATGGCGCAGGGGAAGACCACCATCAACGGTCCGCATCAGGGGGGCTGGGTAGATACAAATACAGGAGAATCGTGGTTCGTCCACTTTCAGGATCAAGGGGCTTACGGACGTGTTATTCATCTCAATCCGATGAAATGGGTGAATGAATGGCCTGTGATCGGAGTAGATAAAGACAAAGACGGTTGCGGAGAACCTGTCACCACCTATAAAAAGCCGAATGTCGGAAAGATGTATCCGGTAACTACTCCTCCGGAAAGTGACGAGTTCGATACACGGCACTTGGGATTACAGTGGCAGTGGCATGCCAACAAACAGGATACCTACGGATTTACGACCGATCTGGGATATATCCGACTCTATGCAGGCAGCCTTTCCAAAGAGTTCGTGAACTTTTGGGAAGTGCCTAATCTGTTGCTGCAAAAGTTTCCCGCTGAAGAGTTTACGGCTACTACCAAGCTGACGTTTACCGCCAAGCAGGATGGAGAGCAAGCCGGAATGATAGTAATGGGATGGGATTATAGTTATTTGTCTGTCCGTAAAGCCGGCGACAAGTTTATCCTGCAACAAGTCGTATGCAAAGATGCGGAACAACAGCACCCCGAACAAGTGAAGGAACTGGCGAGTTTTCCGGTGGAATATCTGAAAATGCCGGGAGTGGCTGATAATGAGTGGAAGACCGTTTACTTACGGGTAAAGGTTGCCAAGGGAGCCGTTTGCACCTTTGCCTATAGTCTCGATGGAAAGAAGTATACAGCAGCGGGAGAACCTTTTACTGCCCGGCAGGGAAAGTGGATAGGAGCGAAAGTCGGTTTATTCTGCGTCACTCCTAATGACGGAAATCGCGGATGGGCGGATGTAGACTGGTTCCGGGTAACTAAATGATAAGAAAGAATAAGTGAGAATAAAAAATAAGAAACTAACACGAAGATATAGAACGAAAAAATGAAGAAGATTGTAGCAGGGTTGGTTGTAGTACTAGGCTTTTGTGCATGTGCCCATCGGACTTCCGGTACGTTGGATGTGAATAAAGCTCTGGATTATTGCGCGGAACAGACCCAACGTTCACTGGTAGAACTGAAAGGAGACTCGGGTATAGACTATACAATGATGCCACGTAATGTCATGGCAGACGAACATCATTGGAACTGTCGGAAAGCAACGAAGGAAGAATGGTGTGCCGGTTTCTGGCCGGGAGTGTTGTGGTATGATTATGAGTATACACAAGACAAGCATATACTGGAAGAAGCCGAAAAGTTTACGGCATCCTTAGAGTTCCTTTCCCGCATTCCGGCTTATGATCATGATCTGGGCTTTTTGGTTTTTTGCAGCTACGGCAACGGATATCGCCTGACCAAGAATCCCGCTTACAAACAAGTGATTCTGGACACAGCCGATTCATTGGCTACTTTGTTTAATCCGGTAGTCGGCACGATGCTGTCCTGGCCGCGGGAAGTAGAACCCCGCAACTGGCCCCACAATACCATCATGGACAATATGATCAATCTTGAGATGCTTTTCTGGGCAGCAAAGAACGGGGGGAATCCTTACTTATACGACATCGCTGTATCTCATGCCGACAAGACTATGAAGTGTCAGTTCCGTCCGGCCTATACCTCATATCATGTAGCAGTATATGATACTATTAAAGGTAACCTGATTAAAGGAGTGACTCATCAAGGATATGCGGACAGCACAATGTGGGCACGTGGACAAGCATGGGCTATTTATGGCTACACCGTAGTCTATCGTGAAACGAAAGATCCCAAATACCTTGACTTTGTGCAGAAAGTAGCTGATGTCTATCTGGAACGCTTGCCCGAAGACAAAGTACCTTATTGGGATTTCAGTGCTCCAGGCATACCCGATGTTCCGCGTGATGCTTCGGCGGCTGCCGTAGTTGCTTCCGCACTGCTCGAACTGTCTGCCTATCTCCCCAATGGGAAGGGCAAACACTACAAGGATGCCGCTATCGAAATGCTGACAAGCCTGAGTTCCGACAATTATCAGAGCGGTAAAAGTAATCCGGCTTTCCTGCTTCATAGCACAGGCCATTGGCCGGCTCATTCGGAGATAGACGCTTCTATTATCTATGCAGACTATTATTATATAGAGGCATTGCTTCGTCTGAAACGCCTGCAGGAGGGAGAAGGAGTATTGGGATAGAAATAAAAAGGGGGATGTGTCAGACTTCCCTTTTAACGAAATCATCCTCGCCACAGATAGCTGTAGCGAGGATGATTTTACTGGTTAGGATTTAGGTTGTTATTTCTTTACCTTGATGATGTCATAATTCAGATCGCTGACAGCTTCCTGCAGGCTATCGTTTACCAAACGCAGGGTAGTGTCATTTACAATCACAAAATACATTGGAGCCTCACCATCATTCGGAGTTAACTTAACAGCTTTGGTAGGTTTTTTGTTCACTACTTTTTGGATAGTCTGTTGTTTTCCTTTAGAAGAGAAGGTTTTATTCTTACCCTGACCTTCTGCATCGAGGTAAGTCATATCCAGTGTATACGTGGTATCTACACCGTCAGTTGCAGCGTTCAGGGTCAATACGTAGTCGATACCCGGACCGTCGGCAGCAGGGAGTGTACCTTCATAAACTTCGGTCACTTCTGTGATCGGAGCCATTTCTATAGAAAGACTGTCTGCTTCTGCCTCTGCGGCTTTGTTGGCTTTTGACTGGCAAGATGCCAAAGCAGCTACGACTGCTGCTAACATA
>OGCW01001193.1_pt1 | contig 10260 bp, 7 predicted proteins | sample 1570231 | NCBI WGS metagenome assembly OGCW01 (sample SAMEA2582168, study PRJEB24529) | metagenome | biome: Human gut stool | place: China | collected 2011 | reverse complement strand
GGACAAATCTGAAATATGGCACCATTTCAAATAAAATGCCTAACAATTACCAGCTATTACTCGCACTTGACAACAATACCTATCTGACATTTACGGTAGGGATGTTTGGCGTAATAGCAGCATATACCGGAATATATAATGAAATATATTACAAGAAAAACTTAGATAACTTATCACCACTAAGCGATGATTTCAACGAACAGTATTTTGAAAAGCTATGTGTTGGGGTGAAGCCAAAATCATCTGTAAAAGTATTATTGGCAACAGAACAACGTATTCCTGGCTTAGGAAACGGAGTTTTGCAGGATATACTATTCAATGCCAAAATTAATCCTAAAAGAGAAATAAGTTCATTGACAGATATAGATAAGTCGACTTTATTGCAATCGATTAAAATGACTCTAAAGAACATGATTCTAGAAGGAGGCAGAGATACAGAAACGGATCTGTTTGGTAATCATGGAAATTATAAAACCATTTTATCCAAGAATACATTGAGTAAGCCATGTCCTAAATGTGGTAATCCGATAATAAAAGAGACATCAAGTGGTGGAGTTATCTATTACTGTCCTTACTGTCAGAAATAATATTAAGATACGTTGAGTCTATTTTTTTAAGCAAACGAATATTACAAGCCATTTTTTCGTTTGACCATTAATCATTCGCTTAGCATATTGTCTGGCTCGTTTATGGACTCTAATGGGATAAATGAGCCAAATAGTAAATTAGGCGAATCACTCAACTAATGTCTGTTCTGAATCAAATCTACATAGCCTCAATAGTCTAAAGAATGCCGATACTAAAATTAACTCATACTTGTCCTAGATATAGCACCTTACAGTGCACAAATCAATTCGTCCGCCTATAGCCGGACGCAAGTTTGCCTATAGGCGATGTTGCGTTTGCCTATAGGCGGACGAAAGAATGCCTATAGCCGGACGAATTAATTTGTGCATACATAAAGGTTATTTCCTATAGAGAAAAAGATTACTCTATGCTACCGTACTATTAGTTTTCTGAAAATATATTCATGACACGATTAAAACAAGTATCGTACCAATGATTGGGTATATTTTCCACACCTTTCCACAATTTTTCCACACCGCCCCAATAATATCGTTTTTTTCAACTCCGCTGTTAATCTGTATCTTATCTTTTCAGCATTTCTTTATATCCTATTGGTATATCCTTTGTATCGACTTTATAGCAAATGTATTTTTAAATATAAAAGTATGAAGATTAATCAAAGGTTAACATTATGTTTTAGCTTACTGTTTTGTTTGTTGAGTATTTCGTATGCGTCCGCTCAACAACTGAACATATCCGGTGTTGTTATATCATCAGAGGATAATGAACCACTTATCGGTGCCACCGTCAGTGTAAAGGGGAATCCCACCAAAGGAGTGATTACCGATATCAACGGTCAGTTTCAATTGTCCGTGGAAACCGGAACCAAGATGCTGGTCGTATCCTATGTGGGAATGAAGACACAGGAAATACGCGTCCCCCGCAGAGAGAAAGAACTCAAAATAGTACTGATCCCCGAAACGATGGATATTGACGAGGTAGTAGTAACAGGGTATGGTAATTTCTCCAAATCCTCGTTCACAGGATCGGCCAATACGCTGCGTACAGATATGCTGAAAGAAGTGCCCGTGATGAGCGTTGAGCAAAAGTTGCAAGGTATGACTACCGGTGTACAAATAACCAGCAGTTCCGGTCAACCGGGTGCCAACCAAAGTATTCGCATCAGAGGAATGGGATCGTTCAACGCTTCACAGGAACCTTTGTTTGTCATAGATGGAGTACCGGTTACTTCCGGGAGTATGAGTTCCGGTGGTCCTGATGCAGCATATATGAACAATTCCAAGACCAATATAATGAGTACGCTGAATCCGTCGGATATTGAAAACGTAACTGTAATCAAAGATGCGGCAGCGGCTTCTCTGTATGGTTCCCGCGCCGCCAATGGCGTCATATTGATCACGACTAAAAAAGGAAATACCGGAAAGGTACGCGTGGATTTGAACGTGTCAGGCGGCTTCTCTCATGCGGCCGTCGACTTCCGCCCTACCCTCAACGGTGACCAACGGGAAGAACTGCTCTATGAAGGATTGCTGAACTACGCAACAGACAACGGTATGGAGTCTCCGGCTGAATATGCCAGTTCCAATATCGGCTCATATGCGTATAAGCCGGCCATGGGATACACGGACTGGCGAAAAGAGCTGCTTCGCACCGCTATGCATCAGAGTTATGAAGCTTCCGTCTCCGGCGGTAACGACCGTTCTACATTCTATGCTTCGCTCGGCTACAACAATCAGGAAGGATTGGCCAAAAACTCCAGTCTGGACCGTTACTCAGCACGCTTGAACGTTACGCAGAAAGTCGGCAAATACGGGGAAGTAGGAGCAAATATGATGTTCTCGCAAATGAATCAGGAAATGAATGAGGAACGCGGATCATCTATTAACCCTTTCCTGTGCGTAGCCATGACCATGACACCTTCCATGGTGGTGCGTGATGAAGAAGGAAACTACGTAGGAGCTTATGACGGCACCAGCCTGAACCCGTTGCGCGACATACTCACCGATTACAACCGTGTGCGTATGACACGTATGTTTTCAACCGGTTACGCAGCGATAGAGCCGATCAAAGGTCTCAAACTGAAAGAGACATTAAGCTATGATTATACTATCCAGAAGGATTCACGCTACTATAACCCTTTGAGCTCGGCAGGTCCTAAAAGCGGAAGCGATGCCCAGACAGCCAAAGGCTTCATTGAATACGGCAAACTGATCTCATCGACCTCACTGAACTATGTGCGTACTTTCGCCCGCAAACATCACCTCGATGTATTGGCGGCTTATGAAATAGAAAGCTACCAGACAGACCACGCTTCGGGTGAAAAGTCCAAACTCCCCAGTGATAAACTGACAGAACCGGATAATGCCGCCGTATTGAACAGTTTCAAGTCTGCCACCCAAGCCTATCGGATGATTTCTTATCTATCACGACTGAATTATGACTATGACGACCGTTACTACATCGCCGGAAGTTACCGTCGCGACGGAAGTTCACGTCTTTCACCCAACAACCGCTGGGGAAATTTCTGGTCTGTGTCGGGTATGTGGCATTTGGGCAACGAGAATTTCATGAAAGCCGTAAAGCCGGTTTTGAGTGATGTCAAGATACGTGCCTCGTATGGTGTAAACGGAAATCAGCCCGGTTCATACTACGGCTACAAAGGATTGTACAGTTATGGAGAAAACTACATGGAGGCAGCCGGATCATATGAATCGGCACAACCCAATGATCTGTTGACATGGGAAAAGAATTACAGCCTGAATCTGGGTATCGACCTTTCATTTATCAATCGTATTTTTGCGAGTCTGGAATATTACAACCGGGATACCAAGGACTTGCTTTACAGTCTCCCCATCAGCGCCACTACCGGATTTACCAGTTATTTAAGCAACATCGGACGCCTGAACAACAAGGGAGTAGAGTTTGAATTGCGTACGCTGAATGTTGTTTCCAACGACTTTAACTGGACCAGTGTTTTCAACCTGAGCCATAACCGGAATAAGATCGTTTCACTCAACGGACTATTAGACCAGACGATTGAGGGAACATGGTTCATCCATAAAGTGGGACTCCCCTATCATACATTTTATGTAAAAGAGTTTGCCGGAGTAGACCCGCTGACCGGTTCTGCCCAATATTATCTGAATACAAAAAATGAAGACGGAAGCTACAATCGGGAACTCACCACCGACGCTGCCAAAGCAGAATCCATTCCGTACAAAACCGCTACTCCCAAAGTATCGGGAGGATTCACCAATATTCTGAATTACAAATGGATAGACCTGACCTTTACACTGACTTATTCACTGGGCGGTTACTCGTTCGACAAACTGGGAACTTATATTGAAAACGGCAGCAGTTCCATCTACAGTTCACGATACAACTTGCCCGCATACATGATGAACCGTTGGCAAAAGCCCGGAGATCAGACGGATATCCCACGTTTCGTATATGGTGAACCGGCTACTTCCACCAACTCGTCCCGCTATATCCACAGCACCGATCATTTACGCCTGAAAAACTTTACCCTCGGCTTCACACTACCCAACCAGTGGACTCAAAAGCTGATGATTGACAAAGTACGGGTATATTTCTCGGGAAACAATCTGCTGACCTGGGCCAAATGGAAACAGTATGACCCCGAAACACCCGTTAACGGTGAAGTCTTTTGTGAGGCTCCCGCCATGCGTACTTTCAGTTTCGGAGCTCAATTATCATTCTAACATCCCTATCATTCTAACTAAATAAACAACATAATGAAACGAATTCATATATACATACTTACAGCAATGGCTCTACTGAACAGCTCCTGCTCGGCAGACTGGCTAGACCTTAACACCACCAGTTCGGTAGAAACAGGACAGGCCATCGTAACATTGGACGATGCCCAGATCGCTCTGAACGGAATTTATCGTCTGGCATCCGGCCATAGCTATTACGGAGACAACTATTGGTATTCCGGCGATTGCCGTGCCGCCGATGTACAGGCACGTATCACCAAAGGAGACGGAAAACGCGTATCTCCCTATTATGAATACAATGTGCTCGCTTCCGATAATCTGAATATTGTACTGCCGTGGAATGCTGTTTATAAAGTAATACGACAGACGAATAATCTGATACAGAAAATAGAGTCGGGCAGTATTCAAAGCAGTGATACTAAAGAATTGAACCGCATCAAGTCCGAAGCGCTGGTGATGCGGGGGCTTTCCCTCTTCAACCTGACCCGGTTGTTCGGAATGCCTTATACGAACGACAAGGGGGCTTCATTGGGAGTACCCATCGAGACCTCCCCTTCCGATCCCACGCATAAACCGTCACGCAGCACTGTAGCGCAATGCTACGAACAGGTAGTCAGCGACATGAGCAATGCACTGTCCGGGTTGAGACAAGAGACATCCAATGGCTATATAAACTACTGGGCAGCTCAGGCATTACTGTCAAGAGGCTATCTGAAGGCTTATGATGCCGCTACGGATGTGATCAAGAACAACGGCGGACGTTATCAGCTTTACAGCTATGAGGAATATCCCAATGTCTGGGGACAGGATTTCCAGTCGGAATCATTATTCGAACTTTACATCACTTTATCCGAACCTTCAGGAGGTACGGGCGGTGAAGGTGCTCCGATGGTTTATGCCAACGAAGCAACGGTCGACTGGAATAATCTGATCTTGTCGGAAGATTTCCTGAACCTGCTGAATGAAGACCCCAAGGATGTACGCCACTGCCTGACAAAGGAATCTGTCATCGAAAACAACACCGGACTTCCGGCTGCCGCTATGCACGAAAAAGTCTATCTTGCCAAATTTCCCGGCAAGACCGGAGATGATCCCAAAACTAATAACATTTGCATCATCCGCCTTTCCGAAGTCTATCTGAACGCGGCTGAAGCGGGACTGAAAAAAGGAACGGATCTTGAAGAAGCACAAGGTTATCTGAATGACATCATCAGCCGCCGTACGACGGATACCAGTCAGCAAGTATCAACGGAGACTTTTACTCTGGACAGGATTCTTAAAGAGCGCCGCAAGGAACTGGTTGGCGAAGGGGAAGTCTTCTATGACTACTTACGCAATGGTCTGGCTATTGAACGCAAGGGCAGCTGGCATCTTGAGACTTTAAAAGCGTCTAACGCACAAAAGATAGAAGCTACCGATCTGAGAATAGCTCTGCCTATTCCACAAAGCGAGATAGATGCCAATCCGAATATACAGCAGAATCCAAGGTAAGCAACGTCAATTGATGTATACCATTTCCGGAATAAGCTGGCTATACTCACGTGTTTAGCCTCTTCCCGATTTCAAAGAAGGTACATTTCACCAAAGAATGAAGTGTACCTTCTTTGTCTTTCAGCAGCAGTTCCCACTCTCCGGTTTCTCTCCTCCTTAGTGAACGAATCGATAAAACACCCCCTTTTTCACCGGCATCTATTGTGGGCAGAATTGTTTTTCCTATTTTTGTACTTGACAGAAAATTATTAAGGACTACTTTATGAAAAACATTATAGATAAGATGAACTCTTTGTATCCCATTTCGGATGAAACGATACAAATACTAAAAGAAAATACAGTATTATGTCATTTTCCAAAGAGGTATCAACTGATAGAGGCTGACAAATTTTGCAAATCGGCTTATTTTATTGAAGAAGGAATGACCCGCTCTTTCTGGCTGGTAAACGGAGAGGAAATAACGACTTCCTTTGCGTGTGAGGGAGCGATTGTCTTCAGCATGGATGAATTGTATTATAATAAGATGAGTGAAGAATTTGTGGAAACGCTTGAGGACGTTGTCGCATACAGAATATCACTGACCGATCTGCTACGGCTGTTTCAGACCAATATCGAACTGGCAAACTGGGGAAGAGTGATTCATCAAAACGAATACAGACGCCTGCACCGTTCGCACAAAGACCGCCTCACCCTGTCTGCAAAAGAAAGATATGAAGCATTCAAACTTCAGTTTCCTCAAGTGTGCCAGCGGATACAATTGGGATATATCGCCTCTTATCTGGGCATCACACTTTCAACACTCAGCCGCCTCAGAGCATACAAATAATTCCCATATACGGCAAGATTTTGATGCAGGACAAATTTTTAAACTTATAAATTCCGTATTTTTGCGGCTTCTTCAATGACTAATACTAATTTGAACAATAATTTAAAACATGCAAAAAATCTCTTCCTCTGCATTTGCAGACTCTAAACCCCATTACGTACTCCTTGACGGACTGCGAGGGGTTGCGGCTCTTTTGGTGATATGGTATCATGTATTCGAAGGCTTTGCCACAAGTCCCATAGACCAAAAATTCAATCATGGGTATCTGGCTGTCGATTTCTTCTTTATTCTTTCGGGCTTCGTTATCGGCTATGCTTATGACGACCGCTGGAAAACAACGATGACCCAAAAAGAGTTTTTCAAACGCAGATTAATCCGTCTGCATCCGATGGTTGTTATGGGAGCCGTTTTGGGTGCTATTACATTTTGCATACAAGGCTGCGAGCAATGGGACGGTACCCGTGTTTCCATATCAATGGTAATGGTAGCTATGCTTCTCAATCTTTTCCTGATTCCGGCTGTTCCGGGCACGGGTCCCGAAGTCCGTGGAAACGGCGAGATGTATCCTTTGAATGGTCCCAGCTGGTCTTTGTTCTTCGAGTATATCGGTAATATTTTGTATGCCCTATTTATTCGCCGACTGTCTACCAAAGCACTTACGATACTCGTTGTGATAGCAGGAATCGGATTGGCTTCCTTCTCAATATTCAATCTTTCCGGCAACTATCATTTAGGAGTAGGCTGGTCGATGATTGACTATAACCTGATCGGAGGTTTTCTACGCATGCTGTTCGCATTCTCTATCGGATTATTGATGTCACGCATCTTTAAACCTGTCCATATCAAAGGGGCTTTCTGGATATGCAGCGTGGCAACTCTCGTTTTACTTTCCATGCCGTACGTTGGCGGTCATACTTCGCAGTGGATGAATGGTATTTACGATGCTATATGCACCATTCTTATTTTCCCACTACTTGTCTATCTGGGTGCTTCGGGAAAAACGACGGATAAAGGTACAGCCAAAATCTGTAAATTCCTGGGAGATATATCTTATCCGGTATATATCATACATTATCCTTTCATGTATCTGTTCTATGCTTGGTTATGGAGCAAAGAACCACATATCACTTTCTCCCAGTCATGGCCGGTAGCCTTATGCGTCTTCTTCGGAAGCATTGTGTTGGCTTACCTTTGCCTGAAACTGTATGACGAGCCTGTAAGAAAGTGGTTGAGCAAGAAGTTTCTGACAAAGAAATAAGGTAATTATCATAACAGAGAAGGGTAAACACTCCATTATAGTTACTCTTCAATAAGGCATTTTGACACAAGGTATATAATAAAAAGAAGCTTTCAATATCACTGAATTCAGTTTTTTATCGAGAGCTTCTTTCATTATATAACCTAACCAGCATTATATTCATTAAACTTATCCGAAAGAAAAGTCAAAATGACCTTCATTATAAATTTCAATTAATCCATTCTTGCGTTCAATCACTACCTTGTTTTCACGAGCCAGCCAACCGACTGCCAGAGCTGTGCTTTCCACACTCAGATTTACTTTCCGGGCAAGTTCGGGAATCGAAATTCCATCAGCTTCATTAAGGGCGTGCCATACTTTGCCTGCGTTGGCACCTACGATTTTCTTATCCATAGTAGTCTTTTTTTAAATTAATAAAAAGGAAAACTAACTCGTTAAAAAAGCAACGCACTTTTACGATAAAACCCAAAATGAAGATCTTTTCATATGTTTTGAATGTTATGTCAAGAATAGATATAAAAAACGTGAGCCTTTTCTTCCCAAATGTAGCAACAGGAACTACCAATCCCTACAACACAAATGAGAAGAACGCCCACGCAAAGTATATGTATAACAAGCGTAGGCGTTCAGTCATTTTTACGTGTTGTAATATTTACCCTGAGGGTAAAAGAAATTGGTAGTTTCGTTACTACGTAAAAAAGCTGAACGCTTTTCGATATTTAGTCTCAATGAACGCACCTTTCAACGGCTATACAAATATAATAAAAATCAGAATTAAAAGTTACAGTATCCCTCTTTTTTTATTCCATTACTATTAGATTATCACATTTTTTAGCACTACAGTCGTAAAAAGACATTGTTGAGCACGATTCGGCTATACTTTTATCTGATAAAAGTAATAAATAAACAGCTATAAAAGCCGGAATTATTCTCCGGCTTTCGTCTTTTTCTCACGATAAATAACCTTATCTCTCTGACTGATTGTCCACAATCCGTCTATAAACCGTACATTTTTCGTATCATCATCCTCCACGTTCCATGCATAACCTCCCGAAGGTAAGCCACGTCTTTCCAGAATCTCATTCGGTTGTTCATCAGAGAAGAAAAGTTCCAGACGTGTGGAATCGGGGCTGAACACAATAAAAGCAGAAGCAGTGCTTCCATCAACAGCCTCCGTCCGGATACCTTTTTCAAACAACCGGATGCAGTCTTGCTGCACTTCACACCATACATATCCGGCAGAGCCGATACAACCGTGTTCATCCCGATCGCCTCCAAGTTTGGGAGATTGCGGATACCGGACTAATTTTGAGGCCTGCATCCCCGGTGTATATTTACCGGTATAGAATACTTCCAGAGTATCATTCAGAAGCAAGCCATCGACTTCTTCTTTATTCGCGTTCATCGTACTGAATGAAAGAGTATCATTCTTGTCTGTAACAATCGCCACTGTATTCATGGTCGCATCACAAACAATGCCTTTTGAACTTGTCATACCTGACGAACAACTTCCCATGAAACACAAAACTCCTAATGCTGCCAATACTGTTCTCATATCTTTTTTATATAATTGTTGGTTCTAATATCATGCAAATATAAAGGATATATGGAAAAGATGTTATCCTCACAATCAGAATAACAAACAAATTTGCTTTTATAGAATGCAATTCTGCATATATTTCATTCATTTGTCTATATTTGCATTATTGCGCAGTTGTGCAAAAGAAACTTTAAAACAGAAAGAGAGGAATTATGCCAGAGTTTGATTTTTCCCCAATAACAGAAGGGATTTATAATGTTATAGAGACAGAAGAAAAAGTATTAACCAGCCTGTCGGAAGAGACAATCAGACAAAAACGTAACAGGCAGAATCGTACTATCAAACAAATTCTCGGACATTTGATTGATTCCGCCTCAAACAATCATCAACGGATGATCAGGTTGCAATACAGTAAGGACCTGCTTTTCTTTCCTGATTATCGGCAGGATAATGATCTGTGGATAGCCTTGCAGGATTATCAGCATACGGACTGGAATAATCTGATTCAGTTATGGAAATTCTTTAATCTGCATATCATTCAGGTAATAAAGTCGGTAGATCAAACGAAACTAGATAGTTACTGGTGTGACTTCGAAGGGACAAAAGTCACTTTAAAAGAAATGATAGAAGGATATTTAGATCATCTGAATCTCCCTATTCAGGAAATTCACGAACTGATTTAGCAGCCTGTTTGCTATATGATATAGTAGAGGACAGAGATAAGAAGATTAATATTTTCTTATCTCTGTTATTGCAGCAGATTGAGTCATTGTATCATAAGTCAATAATCCTTCCGTACTAATTTTGATGCTTCTCC
>OGCW01001169.1_pt1 | contig 10452 bp, 3 predicted proteins | sample 1570231 | NCBI WGS metagenome assembly OGCW01 (sample SAMEA2582168, study PRJEB24529) | metagenome | biome: Human gut stool | place: China | collected 2011 | reverse complement strand
TACTACATCCAGCCCAAACGTAAAATGCGTCCGTCAAAAAGAACAGTTCATCGATAGGAATTTAAATCCCAAAAAGATTAAAAAAACACCCAAAAACGGATGTTTATTCAACACTGCCTGCGTGCCATGAGTGCACCGCCGTCAATTAAATGGATCTTATCGATTGATACTGTATATCACTGATGGTTTTTTACTCCATTCCCCTGAAAATGGACGCAACTTCTCCGATGCGGCTCTCAGCCGCACACCCGCTGTTGCGCCAGTGGCTCATGCATCAGGACCAGCTCTGTCAGACGGTAGCCCCGCTTCAGCCCCGTAAAACGCATCTGACATCCGCACAGGATGCACTTCAGCGGGTCAACCTTCAGTAACCGCTGATACATCCCTCTCCACCTGATTTGCATCGCCGTCTTTCTCACCGTCTCCGTTATGACGTACACAACATCTTCCAGTAACCGGCGCTTCACCGGACTCAGGAAACCGTAGTACCTCACCATACGGAACCCCTTATCCGCCACATGCCAGGAGAACCTTTCCATAAACTCATCACCAGGTATTCTTCCCGTTTTGTCCGGTGACTGTTGTAACGCAGACCAATTTCATCCTGACCAGCATAGTGCTCCAGACGGCTCATCGGTACCGGCGGTTTTTTCAGGTAAGAGCCGAAGTACACCGCCACATGTGTGGCGTTATCCATCACCCGGGATACGTTGACATTCCAGCCCCGCCGGTAATGACTGTCCAGGAAGCGATTCCAGTCCCGTTTACTGCTTCCTTCTGCTGCCAGCGCATCCGGTATCACCAGGTCCGGATATTTCCGTGACAGTAACCGCGTTATCCGGTAACGCCACATACTCATCACCTTACGGGCGTAAAAATGAAGGTTTTTCCAGGTGTGGTCTGATGTCACGCCGCCGGTCGTTGTCGACAGGTGAATGTGCGGATGCCACTGCTGGTCACGTCCCCATGTGTGGATGACCGTGAATATTCCCGGCACCACATCTGCCTGGCGGCAGATTTCCTGTATCACATCCGCAGCAATGCGGCTCATCTCTGCCAGTAACCACCGGTTGTGGAACACCAGGGACCAGTACTGGCAGGGAAGTGTGAACACAATATGCTGCCACGGACAGTCGGGAACCAGACTCAGCAGATACTGTATCCACTGTGCGCCAGCCTTCACTCCGCAGTGCGGGCAGGAGCGACTTTTACACCGGAAGCAGACCTTTTTTATGTGGCTGCAGTCCGGAGATGAACAGCACCACTGTGTGTACCCCATCAGCGTGGTCCCGCAGGCCATGATTTTTGTCACAGACTCAATGACTACCGGACGCACTGAACCTTCCGGTTGTTTCTCCAGCCAGTTAAGCCAGCGGTTTCCCTGCTGAAAAATGTCGGCAAAACGGGGAAGCATCAGAAGGGCGGGGGGACTCCGTCCGGCCAGTGAACCGTGCCACACTCCGGGCAGTACATGCCGCCGGCGCTGATACCGGCAAGAATGGTCGCAAACTCCCGCTCCGTGCAGCGGGCTATTTCAGGATACCCTTCGTCATCAACACGTACAAACCAGAAGACCAGCTTTTTGTTTCCGGCATCCACAAAGAAGGGAATATTCAGGTCTGCGCAGCACTCAACGGCATCGTCAAAATTATCAAAGCGCAGAACTTCTGCGTCTTCTTCGTCAAAGAAGTCATCGTCGTGAAGCTTCACGACATAGCGGGGAAGTTTGCTTCTTTGAGGGGCAGGTTTTCGTTTACGGGGTTTAGCTGAACGGGCCATATAACTACCTGAAAGACAATGATATTGTCTGTTTTTATAACGGTAATTTCAGGCCATGACAAGCCGCAGCCGCCAGGCTGCCTACTCGACAACATTGCGACTGCGATAAGCATTTCGAACGCGCTGTAAACGCGAGCTACTTGTAAACTTTCATAGCTGAAATGTTGTGACGGGGATATGTTCACTACGGAACTAAAAACAGGTTTGAAAAGAGAAACTGACAATCTCATAGTTCCGTTCATTCCTTATCTCTATAAACTCGCTGATACATGCAGTCCTGTTTTTTGTTTGTATTTTTATGTAAAGACAATTAAGTAGTAGAAACATTTTATTTCGATAAAAATAAATGCAACACAAATCAAATATAAACGATAACATATTATTTTATAAATAAAATTTTTTAATGTAGTAACAATATAATCACAAAATAAAATGTTATATGGAAATATTTTTTTTACAAACATGACTTGTGGTTTTTGTTTTATATGAAATTAATTTATATGCGTTACTGTTACGCAGGGTTATTGTTTTTGTTTGTGTTATGTAAAAAGTAAGGTTTTGTTATGTCTAAGAAAAATATACTGAACACTCAGATCAATCATAAAAAACTATATGCCAATCAATTGATTCCATTGGATGAATACCTGTATGAAGATTTTGTATTACTACCAGAGTTGAATAATATTGGAAAAAACAGGGTTAAGCGTGCTGGCGGAGATGAAGAACAGGCTGGAGAACCAGCAGCTAAAAAGCCACGAACAGAGCCGGCACCGATTAATATGGAAGTCTGGTCCGAGGAAGACCGAAATGTGTTGTTGAATATTGATCCAGAACTGATTTCAAAATTTGAGATCTTATGTTCTGCGTTAAGAACTAACGCAGAAAGTATTACACAAGAGTATCTGGCTGTAATTGACCAGAATATAAATACTCTCTACGGGTTAGTTACAGGAAATGAAGCCAAACGACAGCTCTACGGACAACTAGAATATTTACATTATGTTGTCAGTACGCTTCCCGGAACCCCTTTATATATGACACCTTTGCCACAAATGGTGCCAGAAGTGAGTACACTTGCCACTCCAACGGTATTCAGTGCTTCACTCAGGCCTTCTGGATGGCCAGATGAGGACTGGAATACCCTGCATATAAAATTCCCGAATATAGTGCAAATGATAAAAACGCTTCGGCGTTTTGTAAAACATAATAAAAAAATAACGCAGAACCGACTGACTGCCATTGATAACATATTACACGAAATGCTTAGTTCTCTTTCAAGTGAACTTGCCCGCAGTGAAGTTCTTGCTGTCTTGAAAGAGTTACATCAGAAATTGCCTTTGATGAATAATCCTGCATTACGTATGAGGTCGTTGACTGGTGAAACTGTTACTCCTGGAGAGGAGGGAGCTGTTGCTCCAGGAGAGGAGGGAGCTGTTGCTCCAGGAGGAGAAGAAGTAGTTTATCATATAAAGGTAAATCTAAATAAATGGGATGAAGACGATAAACAACATATAAAAACGGTGATCCCTGATTTTGAACAACAGGTTAAAACTATTTATAATTTGTCAAAAAAAACTACAGGGAACGAGCAGCAAGAAGCTGCTACATTTTATAAGAATTTATCTATTGCGTGGGAAGGATTAAAAAGCAATCCTGCAAAAATACATGTTTTTAATGTTATGAAATATATTCTGGGTCATCTTAATGATGACATTGTCAGTGCTATGGATATACCAGTACTACCACAATATGGACCTAAGTCTTTATTTTCATCGTCTTTGCGTCCGTCACGGTGGGTTAAAGAAGATAAAGATGTTGCTGATATCATCTTCCCGGATATGACAAACAGAATATATGCTCTAAAAAGAGATATTAATCTTGAGCTTAATATATCGCAGGAGCGAGTAACCGAAGTAGAAAGAAAACTCCGTCTAATATTGGAAAACTTAACTTCAGAAAGGGCTAAATATGAAATATATAACACATTGAGAGAGTTGAAAGACAGTCTTGAATTCCTTGTCAAGGTTGATCTTACAATGGGAGAACTATCAACGACTCATTTTTCACCCGAAGTCATCTATCGGCCTGAGTTACATTTTTCACAGTATATATATCCTAATCAATGGTTACCGAATGAAATTGTGGCTGTAAATAATATATTTCCCGATATGGTTAAGTTACTTGCTGTTCTCAGGAAAGATATGACCAGATATAAAAACATATCGGATAAACGCTTCAGAATGTTTGAAGAAAAATTAAACGAGGTCTGGACTCATTTGAAAGGAGAAAAGGCGACGAAAGAGTTCAGGGATATGTATCGTGAACTGGCGAACAATATATCTCTGTTTACCAGCAATCGCATTCAGTTGAAAGAACTGACAACGTTATCAGCTGAGACATGGCTGATGACCGATTTTATGCAACGGGAAGCAGGCATGACTGATACGTGGTTAGCTGAGGATAAAAAACTTCAGGAAAATTTAGCTCCTTCATTAATGCGTGATTTAAGACAACTGGCAACTAAAGATAACGTTTCTATCAATGATATTGATAAATTAGATGAAAAACTCAACAAAATGCTAGAAGGTTTTCAGGGGGTAAATGCCAAGGCAACTGTGAAATCAATACAGGATGCGATGTATAATCATTTTATCAATAAAAAAAATGATGTACCCAAGAACATCCATATATTATATTCTCATGCTCCGGAGAATGTTTACAACGAACCACTCAATGTTCTTAACAGTATGGCTGATTCGTTGACAATTTGGGTGGACAGCATAAATTTAAAACATAAAAAACTGCAAGGTATTATAGCAAAAATTGTCAGGATTCGATTTATTAATGATAAAATATCTGCAATTCAATCAAAAGAAGGACCATCATCTGCCAGCCAAGATAGCAGACATATTTCATTACTGGAACAATATCGTGATCTGATGAGTCAGCAGACTCCTGATGCAATTCAACGTTCATTATTGTTACAGTCAATAAAATCTGAGCGTGATCTCTCCAGATTTATTCGCAGTGTTGAACTATCATTACCTTTACATACAAATCAGATCCTTAATGAAAAACGAGATGAGTGGGGGGATTTACTACAACCAGATCAACAGAAAAATCTACAACAATATGTGGATAAATACAAATCACTTCCTATATCTCATCTAACTAGGGAGTTTCTGCGATATTACAGTGAATCACATATAGTAACTGAGCTTCCGGGTAACTTACATGTACGAGAGCTGGAGGAGATTTTAAAAAACAATACGATTTACCAGCGGCTCAATGCTATGTATTACACTTTTGATGACAGAGACACGATTGTTCGTTATCTCCTGGCTTGTGAGGGAATGCAGGGACTGTTTACAAGTGAATACACCCCTCCTTTGTCTGATGAAGTTATGTCATTACTGGACCAGTATTTAGGGGAAAATATTACCAGGAGTGCTGGTTTACATCACGCTCTCATTCAATCAGCTGAATCCAGACTGAAAAATCCTGATGCTCCATTCAGTATAATCCCTCCAGTTTCTCTGTCTTCTGAACAGGCTGAAAATTTTCAGATGCTGTCAGTAATACTGTCTCTGCTCCCTCTGGAACAATGGTTCAGACATCCAGAATGGTTTGTTCCTGTACTGAGTGATTCTCTTCGTTTCAGTACCGATGGAAAAACTTTAACCGACAGAGCGGTTATTGTCAGTGGTGGAAGTAACTTAATAAAAGATCGAAGTTTTCTGCATTATTTTGAAATTCTGTTTGATATTCAACAGGATGCTATTCATGGAAAACTGACAGATGAAGGGTTAAAGCAGAAGCTATCACAGTATGGATTAAGCAAATATATATCTGAGGAAAATATTGTTAATTGCATTAAGACTCTGTCGGGAAATCGCTGGAAATCATTGACTCAGGTTCACTCATTATTAATGGGATCGGACACATTAGCACACGGATTGTTAATGTGGAATGTTGAACGATATCCAGTTCTAAAGTGCCTGTTTCCTTATATAAGTGAAATGAGAAGTACTACTACTCTTCTGGTAAATGAGGAGAGCGAAGGGCTGAAGAAACGCAAAGAAACAGCGCAGCCAGAAACACATAAATATACTCTATTATCTTGGTCCGATTTCTATGGAAATCATGCCACGTTATGGAGTGAACTGGCAGACACATTACACGTAACGAACAAGATGTTCCATCCACAGTCTCTTCTGGTAACTAATGAAGGTCGCTGTATGGGACTGTCGTTGCTTTATCTGAATGCAGTGACGCCGCATCAATATGATATTCTTACTCAAAACCTACTGACAGCTGGAGCATTGCTGCAGACGAGTGATAGTTTGAAACTACCTCTGACATTACAGGATAATATATATCTAAACAGCACTATTAATATAATAAATAAACTGCAGTTACATGGAAATAAATTAATTCAGCGACGCCGTTTAAAAAAAGTTCTATGGAAAGAAAGCAATCTAGCCAAACACTTTAATAAACACGGTGCATCAGACTTACTGGTTACGACCCCGGCACATTCATTATTACTTCAACAACGAGAGTCTCTGTATCGTGTTACCGATACAAACTTCGGTCATGCGGACTTCAAAAATCTTTCAGATGCAGTCAGATTTTTAGAACTGAGCATTCAGCTGACTCCGATAATAAGTGAACATTATGGAGTTTCAGGAGAATATATCCAGAATGTTCTGTCTGCATATATTATAGATAAATCCTCAGTTAGTGGTTTATCAGAATCGGGAGGCCTTTTGTTAGATGTCTATCAGACATCTCAAGAGAAATTGTCATCACGTTCGGAAACAGTTATCTTTGCTGATCAGCAAGTTACATGGAAAATGCTTTTTGATATAGGTGCATATGCCAGAGGGAGTCGTATAAATGAACAGAGTTCTGTTAAGGATATAGCAGAAATGACAATTCATGGAGATATATTACGTAATTATCTATCAAGTACTGTATTGAATAGTGAACAGGCCGAGAAAATAAAGGCCATTTTGTATGCAACCAGTATTGAACCTGGAACAACTCCAGTTATTCCTGATGATATCCATGCTGTGCCAGCAGATATATCATCCTTTGCCTTCAGAGTTAAAAAGAGAACGCAAAGAACAATGATGAAATTATCTGTTGTGCTTGAGTCTATCTCTGATAATTTCAGAAAATTTGGGTTAAATAATCTTGGCTCTATAGTAAAAATCAGTCTTGAAAATATCGATAAAGGACTATTTTCAATCAGAGTAAATACTGAAAAAAATGGTGTTCAACATTTTTCAGTCGAAGCGCCGGGAATTGTCAGTCAATTCAGAAAAACTTCTCAAATGTTTTCTGGTATGTCAGAAAGTGGTATTTTTGATTTTGACTTAGGAATGAATGTTGCAGGAATTGTTCAGTACGCCAGGATTCTTGAACAGAAAGCACCGGAGGGGGATCTTACTCATTTTAATGCAGCTCTAGATATAAAACAGCTGGCAGAGTCCACTCTGGGGAGTATGATCCAGATAGCCGGAGACCGTTTTTTCAATCATGATGGTATTCAGTCATTCAGACTGGAAACATGGTTAGCTAATAATTTGCGTAAAGCTGCAACTTATACTGGGAAAAGTGTTGCACAAGCGTTAAATTCCTGCGCCCGTTTTCTTGAACTTCCTGTTCTGGAAGTAATCGGAGGTGTCTGGAACCTTTCCAGCAGCGTATCTGAACTGCAACAGGCGAAACGACATGCAGAAATAATGAGTGCCAGAGTTCGGGTTGCCTTTGATTCTATCTCACTGAGTCTGACTTTTGCTTCCATTGCTTTTCCTCCTCTTATCGTGGCTGCAGGCCCTATTGCTGCAATAGGTATGGGGGCTGTTAGTATCGCCCATAATGTAGCCAGCAAAGAAGAACGGCATGCTCAGTGGTTGGAGTGCCAACGTTTTTTAGACGATGGAAGCAGAAATGTAGTAACAGCTGATCCTGCCTCTGGTGTTCTGGACTTCTCTGGTAACCACGTACTTGGAAATATGTATCTGGATCTAAGAGATAAAAAACCAGTGCTGAATGGTAGCCCTTCTTTTAACAGTGATCAGAGAATTGGCAACCGCCCGGATATGGATGACTGGCAGATAAGACAACGACTTGGATACGGTAATACTTTTATGCCGGCTTCTTCTTTAGCTAAGGGATATGCCAATACATTATGGCCAAAGACTTTGCCATCTATTCCGGAAGGTGAGTACAACACCGTTATTGTCGGATATGGAAGACAGTACCGTGCTAATACTGAAATAGAATATCTTTCAAACAAACTTGCATGGCGAGAGGTCATTCATAATCCTGAATCTAGGTATGCTTTGCCTCCACTTGAAATGCTAAATCAGCAGTGTACAGTTATTTGTGGTAAAAATAATACCATGATTATTCCCGTTCGTGTTCTGAGTGAACTTACGCCGGAGAGAATCCTGTATGCGTTGGGGTTCATAAATTATAAATTTGTATTTTTAGGGGGGGGAGGTGGTATTACGGTACAACCTGGAGGGGCCGGAATTTACAAAATAGATGCTGATATGTCCGCTGAAAAAAATATTCTCTCTTTTAGAGGGTTACCGGATGGTTTTAATTTATCGTTTGATTTATCTCAAGAAAATCAAACCATTGCTGTTGATTTTGATGGTAAAACAATACCTGTAATGGAAATATATCAGAGAGGTATAAATACTATTATAGGTTCTCTTGCTGGATTTAATGTTATTAAAGGAAATTCACAAAATAATACATTCTATGCTGGTTATGGTGGAGGTGAAATATACTCTGGTGGCGGAAGTAATAAATATATCATCCCCGGAAAAATGACGTCTCCTTTGACAATCTATCTGGAAGAAGATTCAGATAAGAATGAAATAATTTTACCTGAAAATAATCTGGAGCAGATTAACCTGACGGGTACTTATCTGCATCTGAAAGATGGTGAAAATATTCAACTGAAAAGAAACGTCTCCGGAGAAAATGTTGGTGCAGAATGGATTAGAATATATACAAATGATGGGTTTATGTTAAGTTCGTCAGGAGTTCAGGAGCAGATGACTCTGGTCGTATCATCATGTGATACTATTAGACTTACTAAATGTTATCCAGACAAGTCATGGACCCCTGATAACATATTAAATTATTTGAATGAAATGGGGTGGAAGATTGATAAGGAAGTTGTTTTCCGCATGAAAACAATGGTTGCCCGGTATATGCAATCAAGTAAAAATATCATCTGTGAACTAAACAGCGATGTGAAAGAAGCTACGTTTACCGGACAATCTGCTTACAGGACAACAATCTATGGGATTGAAGGGGGACGATACAACTTACGCAGTAGTAATGGTATGTCAGTTTTTTGCATAAACCTTTACGGTAACGCCAACGCTCCTGAAATTATTGATTTACGGGAACTTATTTCAGACATGGTAAAATCAGAAAGACATGATAACCATTTGATACTAAAAGTTTATTGTGGAGAGAATATAGTTTCTATTCTTATAGAAAATAGTGACAGAGCTAGTGAAACATGGGTCTATTTGTCACCAGATAAAAAAATGAAGCTCAGAAATATAATTGATGTGACGAGTAACATATCTCAACCAGTTATTCTTTATAAAGAACCTGATGTTGTATCAGTCAATAAAACACTGTCTGTAGATGATGTTAGAGAAATATTGACCCATGTCCCGTCAAGCTCAACACTGGAAACGATAACTATCTGCTTTGAAAATCCTAGTTGGACAGAAAAAAAGGTGAGCATACATTTATTATCTGGTCAATTGAAAAAATCCAAAAATAAAACAATGGACTTATCCGATATAAGAATCAGGCCATTCACAAAGGAATATCTCTTTTTTACAGGGAAGGAAAATGTCACGTTCAATGGGGAGGTCTCTATACCGCCACTGGTCATTACATCCTCAGGAACCGTTGATATACCAAGATATCGCTGGCAGTCTGTTGAACATATCATTGTTTTACCTTCAAATGACGCACCAGTGATAAAACTGAACGATTTTTCTCGCTATGAGATATCATTTAATGGGGATAAAAATAGTAGTTTTTTATATCCACCTGAATTGATAAAAGTATCTGACCGGGATCTATCTATTAAATTATTATATTTACATGAAAGCCAAGGTGTTAAAACAATAGAAATCACATTAAAGAATTATTTTACAGACAAAATTAGAGACGTATCTGAGCCCGAGAGATTGATAGCAACTACTCCATTGCTAAATTCTCAACTGATAAGCCGTAGTTACCACTGGAAACTGCTTTATCTGGCAGAAACACCATTAAGTATTATAGGTCTTGTTTCGATCCGAAATATAAGGAACTATCGTTTAAAAAATAATAAGCCGCTGTAATAATAGTATTGCAGTAAGGAACTCAATGTATTATGGGTCATGGATGACTCACATAAATAGTTATGTCATCAGGTTGCCTCTTTGATACCTCGCTCAGCAGTGATAAAAGGAGGCGGTTTGATGAGTATCCTGGCTGGGAACATGTAGTGGCTCTTTCATTCAGGACATCACGTTCTGATATTAGGTACCAGCACTGTTACGCACGCTTCGAAGCCTTGCTGAAGTGGCACACTGAATTTGGCCACCTGAACAGAGGTGATATGCTCACCTCAGA
>OGCW01001150.1_pt1 | contig 10628 bp, 8 predicted proteins | sample 1570231 | NCBI WGS metagenome assembly OGCW01 (sample SAMEA2582168, study PRJEB24529) | metagenome | biome: Human gut stool | place: China | collected 2011 | reverse complement strand
AACCGAAAAACCGCGATGAACTGCTGGCGCTGATCCGTGATTCCGGGCAGAACGATCTTATCGATGAAGATACGCGTGACATGCTCGAAGGGGTAATGGATATCGCCGACCAGCGGGTCCGCGACATTATGATCCCCCGTTCACAAATGATAACCCTGAAGCGCAACCAGACGCTGGACGAGTGCCTGGATGTCATCATCGAATCCGCCCACTCGCGTTTCCCGATCATCAGTGAAGATAAAGATCACATCGAAGGGATTCTGATGGCCAAGGATCTGCTGCCGTTTATGCGCAGCGACGCCGAAGCCTTCAGCATGGAAAAAGTGTTACGGCCGGCGGTTGTCGTCCCGGAAAGCAAGCGGGTCGACCGCATGCTGAAAGAGTTTCGCTCACAGCGCTATCATATGGCGATCGTTATTGACGAATTCGGCGGCGTCTCTGGCCTGGTGACCATCGAGGATATCCTTGAGCTCATCGTCGGGGAAATTGAAGACGAGTACGACGAAGAAGAAGATATCGATTTCCGCCAGCTGAGCCGCCACACCTGGACGGTGCGCGCCCTGGCCTCCATCGAAGACTTCAACGACGCCTTCGACACGCACTTTAGCGATGAAGAAGTGGATACCATTGGCGGGCTGGTGATGCAGGCCTTCGGCCATCTGCCGGCCCGCGGCGAATCTATCGACATTGATGGTTACCAATTCAAGGTAGCAATGGCAGATAGTCGTCGTATCATTCAGGTGCATGTAAAGCTGCCCGATGACGCTCCCCAGCCGAAGCTGGAAGAGTAAGCGGTAGCGCTGAAATGGCCAGCCGGGAGACCGCGAGTCATACACGGTTGTAGGAGCCCCGCGTCCGGCTGGCAAAAAGAATAGCCTGTAGCAGCAGGCGTTAATTAACGGGACGATTAACCTAAATGGTATTTGCCTCTCTTCTTGAACGCCAGCGCGTACGTCTGTTGCTGGCGCTGTTGTTTGGAGCCAGCGGAACGCTGGCTTTTTCACCTTATGACTTCTGGCCAGCGGCTATCGTTTCGCTGATCGGTCTGCAGGCGTTAACCCTCAACCGACGCCCGCTGCAAAGCGCCGGGATCGGCTATTTCTGGGGACTCGGGCTGTTCGGCACGGGTATCAACTGGGTCTATGTCAGCATCGCGCAGTTTGGCGGAATGCCCGGCCCGGTTAACGTCTTCCTCGTCGTTCTGCTGGCGGCCTATCTCTCGCTCTACACCGGCCTGTTTGCCGGCCTGCTCGCCCGTCTGTGGCCTAAAACTAACTGGATACGGATGGCTATCGCTGCCCCTGTCGTCTGGCAAATCACCGAGTTCCTGCGCGGCTGGGTGCTGACCGGCTTTCCGTGGCTACAGTTCGGCTACAGCCAGATTGACGGCCCGCTGAAAGGCCTCGCGCCGGTGATGGGCGTCGAGGCGATTAACTTCCTGCTGATGGTAGTCAGCGGCCTGCTGGCCCTGGCCCTCGTCCAGCGCAACTGGAAGCCGCTGGCGATTGCCGCGCTGCTGTTCGCCCTGCCGTTCCCGCTGCGCTATATCCAGTGGTATCAGCTGCTGCCGGCGCGCGCGACCCAGGTCTCGCTGGTGCAAGGCGATATCCCACAGGCCATGAAATGGGACGAAAAGCAGCTGGTCAATACCCTGAAAACCTACCTGGCGCTGACCCAGCCGCATATCGGCCACTCGCAGCTGATTATCTGGCCTGAATCGGCGATCCCGGATCTGGAGATCAACCAGCAGCAGTTCCTCAGCATGATGGACGATCTGCTGCGCGCAAAAGACAGCTCGCTGATCACCGGCATTGTCGATGCGCGTCTCAACAAGCAGAACCGTTACGATACCTACAACACCATCATTACTCTCGGCAAAGATAACCCGTACCGCTACGACTCGACCAATCGCTACAACAAGAACCATCTGGTGCCGTTCGGCGAGTTTGTACCGCTGGAGTCGATTCTGCGTCCGCTGGCGCCGTTCTTTGACCTGCCGATGTCCTCCTTCAGCCGCGGCCCCTACATGCAGCCGCAGCTGATGGCGCATAACCTGAAGCTGACCGCGGCCATCTGCTACGAGATAATCCTCGGGGAACAGGTGCGGGATAACTTCCGGCCGGACACCGACTTCCTGCTGACCATCTCCAACGACGCCTGGTTCGGCAAGTCCATCGGCCCGTGGCAACACTTCCAGATGGCGCGAATGCGCGCCCTGGAGCTGGCCCGCCCGCTGCTGCGCAGCACCAACAACGGCATTACTGCGGTGATCGGCCCGCGTGGCGAGATCCAGAAGATGATCCCGCAGTTTACCCGCGAGGTGTTGACCACCACCGTGACCCCCACCAGCGGCTTAACCCCTTACGCCCGCACCGGCAACTGGCCGCTATGGGCGCTGACGGCGCTGTTTGGTTTCGCCGCGCTGCTGATGAGCCTGCGCCAGCGTCGCCGATAAGTTTCTCCGCCGGCGACGCCCGTCGCCGGCTTTTTCTCCCCATCATCTGCCACTCTGGCACAGTCATTGCTTTATTTAACCTGGTAGCGGCATCGTCCGACCCAGTGCAACCGGGTTGCACCAGAAACGATCGGTGGTCGCGCTATTTTGGTGCAATGGAAGATATTTGCCTCCGATTGGTGCGGAGCGCTTCGCAAAAATAAACAATAAAGCAGCAAAATCTTTACATTAAGCCAAACTAAATGCTAACAAACACATACAAATGCGGCACGTGGACGCGTGCCCCCAATAACAACACACACAATCACAATGGGTATCAATAGCGTCGCTGACGCTGCGGATAAGGAGTTGGATATGCAATTACGTAAACTGGCCACGGCAATGCTGGTAATGGGAATGACCGCTGGTCTGGCGCAGGCGGAAGATGCTGCCCCGGCGGCTGGCCAGAACACCCTGGATAAGATCGCCAAAAACGGGGTTATCGTTGTCGGCCATCGTGAATCTTCGGTCCCGTTCTCTTACTACGATAACCAGCAGAAGGTTGTGGGCTACTCTCAGGATTATTCCAACGCCATCGTCGATGCCATCAAGAAAAAACTGAACAAACCCGATCTGCAGGTCAAACTGATCCCGGTCACCTCGCAGAACCGTATCCCGTTGCTGCAGAATGGCACCTTTGATTTCGAGTGCGGCTCAACCACCAACAACCTTGAGCGCCAGAAACAGGCGGCCTTCTCCGATACCATCTTCGTGGTCGGTACCCGTCTGCTGGTGAAGAAAGGCGGTCCGATCAAAGATTTCCCGGACCTGAAGGATAAAGCGGTCGTCGTCACCTCCGGAACCACCTCAGAGATCCTGCTGCATAAGCTGAACGATGAGAAAAAAATGAATATGCGCATTATCAGCGCCAAAGATCATGGCGACTCTTTCCGCACCCTGGAGAGCGGACGCGCCGTGGCCTTTATGATGGATGATGCCCTGCTGGCTGGCGAACGCGCCAAGGCGAAGAAACCGGATAACTGGGAAATCGTCGGCACCCCGCAGTCGAAGGAAGCCTATGGCTGCATGCTGCGGAAGGACGATCCGACGTTCAAGGCGCTGGTTGATGAAACCGTCGCCCAGGCTCAGACCTCTGGCGAAGCGGAGAAGTGGTTTGACAAATGGTTCAAAAACCCGATTCCGCCAAAAAATCTTAACCTCAACTTCGAGCTGTCGGACGACATGAAAGCGCTGTTCAAATCACCTAACGACAAAGCACTGAACTAATTATAACAACCAGGGGCGGGATATCCTGCCCTCCCGATGATTGTCACAGCACGGACAGACTATACGGCGGCTGGTCGTTCCCCAGCCGCCGCGAATACCGAAACAAGCTGGACAACCGTCTTCGAGGGTAGCACTGGCTACCCTTTTTTTTCCAGGAGTCATGTATGTCAATAGACTGGAACTGGGGGATATTCCTGCAACAGGCCCCCTTCGGCAACACTACCTACCTGGGCTGGCTGTGGAGCGGTTTTCAAATCACCGTCGCCCTCTCCATCTCGGCCTGGATCATCGCTTTTCTCGTCGGCTCACTGTTCGGCATTTTACGCACGGTACCCAATCGCTTCCTCTCGGGCATTGGCACCTGCTATGTCGAACTGTTTCGCAACGTGCCGCTGATCGTGCAGTTCTTTACCTGGTACCTGGTGGTGCCGGAGTTCCTGCCGGAAAATATCGGCATGTGGTTTAAATCGGAGCTGGACCCAAACATTCAATTCTTTGTCTCCTCCATGCTGTGCCTGGGGCTGTTTACCGCCGCTCGCGTCTGCGAGCAGGTACGCGCCGCCATCCAGTCGCTGCCGCGCGGGCAGAAGAACGCCGGCCTGGCGATGGGCCTGACCCTGCCGCAAACCTACCGCTACGTGCTGCTGCCGAACGCCTACCGCGTTATCGTGCCGCCGATGACCTCGGAGATGATGAACCTGGTGAAAAACTCGGCCATCGCCTCCACCATCGGTCTGGCCGATATGGCCGCGCAGGCGGGCAAACTGCTGGACTACTCCGCTCATGCCTGGGAGTCTTTTACCGCCATCACCCTGGCCTATGTTTTCATCAACGCGGTGATTATGCTGATTATGTATGTGGTCGAGCGTAAGGTTCGCCTGCCTGGCAATATGGGAGGCAAATAATGTACGATTTTGACTGGAGTTCGATCGTTCCCTCCATGCCCTATCTGCTGGCAGGGCTGGTGATCACCCTTAAGATTACGGTGATCGCCATCGTGGTCGGCATCGTCTGGGGCACTCTGCTGGCGGTTATGCGCCTGTCCAGCTTTATGCCGCTGGCCTGGTTTGCTAAATCCTACGTCAACGTATTCCGCTCAATCCCACTGGTGATGGTCCTGCTGTGGTTCTACCTGATTGTCCCGGGCTTCCTGCAGAACGTGCTGGGACTGTCGCCGAAAACGGATATTCGCCTGATCTCGGCGATGGTGGCGTTTTCGATGTTCGAAGCCGCCTACTATTCAGAGATTATCCGCGCCGGCATTCAGAGCATCTCCCGCGGCCAGTCCAGCGCCGCGCTGGCGTTGGGGATGACCCACTGGCAGTCAATGCGGCTGGTGATCCTGCCGCAGGCCTTCCGCGCCATGGTGCCGCTGCTGCTAACCCAGGGGATCGTCCTGTTCCAGGATACCTCGCTGGTGTATGTATTGAGTCTCGCCGACTTCTTCCGTACCGCCTCCACCATTGGCGAGCGTGACGGAACCCAGGTCGAAATGATCCTGTTCGCGGGCGGCGTCTATTTTGTGATTAGCCTCAGCGCCTCGCTGTTGGTCAGCTGGTTGAAGAAAAGGACTGTGTAATGATTACCCTGAAAAACGTTTCAAAATGGTATGGTCACTTTCAGGTGCTGACCGATTGCTCCACGGAAGTGAAAAAAGGCGAAGTCGTGGTGGTCTGCGGGCCGTCAGGCTCCGGTAAATCCACGCTGATTAAGACTGTGAACGGCCTTGAGCCGGTACAGCAGGGGCAGATTATTGTCGATGGCACCGTGGTTAACGATAAAAAGACCAACCTGGCTAAACTGCGCTCGCACGTCGGCATGGTGTTTCAGCATTTTGAACTGTTCCCGCATCTGTCGATTATCGACAACCTGACGCTGGCGCAGGTCAAAGTGCTTAACCGCGATAAAGCCTCAGCGCGCAAGAAAGGCCTCAAGTTGCTGGAGCGCGTTGGCCTGGCGGCGCATGCGGAAAAATACCCGGCGCAACTCTCCGGCGGCCAGCAGCAGCGCGTGGCCATTGCCCGAGCCCTGTGTATGGACCCGATCGCCATGCTGTTTGATGAGCCCACCTCAGCGCTTGACCCGGAGATGATTAACGAGGTGCTGGACGTTATGGTCGAACTGGCTAACGAAGGGATGACCATGATGGTCGTGACCCATGAGATGGGCTTTGCCCGCAAGGTGGCGAACCGGGTGATCTTTATGGATGAAGGGAAGATTGTCGAGGATGCCGATAAAGAGGCCTTCTTTGCCAATCCGCAATCCGAGCGTGCCAAAGATTTCCTCGCCAAAATACTTCATTGATGGTTCTTCTCTGCGCATACCGCCCGGTATGCGCAGTTAATCTTTTCCGCCATATTATTCGCCAATGTTATTTATGCGGCAGATTATCGCTACTATCATTTACGTACCCAATAAACCTCGGCGATAAAAGCTGAGCTTATTTATTAAATCGATCAATTCATAAAGAATTCAATAATGAATTCGTGGACCGGCATTGCCGCCGCCGCTAGCATATAACGCCTCGTAACAGGTTCGTCGCACGATTATTTTATTAATTGAATATAATATTCTTGCCTGACCCCGCCTGCGCCGAAATAAAGGTCATCAATATTCTCTGCCGCTCGCAGAATAATGGATGCGCCACCAAACCAATGAAACAAATGGATATTGCTTCATGTTAATTCGATCTCGCACGCTCACCGGGCTGCTGTTTATCACGCTGGCGGGCACCTCAGCCGCCGGGGCCGCGCCATTGACCTCTTCTACTCACCAGACGGAGCAGGATAAAGCCCGCCAGGAGGCGCTGGCGCCGCAGCAACAGGATTTTCAGTCTTCACAACAGCGCGTGGCGCCGCAGGGTATCCCTTTTCCTGAGGAAACGCATTGCAAATTGATCAACCGGGTCGATATCGACTCCGATAACCAGGCGCTCACCCGGAAATTACTGGCGAAAACCGCGCGGCAGGCGCAGGGACGCTGCCTGGGCAGCGAAGGCATTCGCCTGCTGGCCTATACCTTGCAAAATGAGCTGATCGCGCAAGGCTACATCACCTCGCTGATTGATGTGCCCTCCCAGTCGCTGGAGCACGGCATACTCAGGTTCACGCTGCACTATGGCAAAGTGGGCGCTATCGACTATGCCGACGGCTCGGACACCACCCGCCTGTGGAATTCCCTGCCCACCTCTTCCGGTACTATCCTGCGCTTAAGCGACCTTGAGCAAGGGATGGCCAACCTGCAGCGTCTGCCCGGCGCCACCGCGCACATGAAACTGCTGCCGGGCCAACACGAGGGAGAAAGCGATATCCAGATCGCCCGCAGCCTGGCGAAAAAATGGCAGCTTGGCGCCTGGCTTGACGACGCCGGCAGCAAAGCCAGCGGACGCTACCAGGCCGGCGGGGCCCTCTATCTCTATGACCTGACCACCCTCAACGATATCCTGTACCTTTCCGGCGGGGGCGATATTGAATTCAATCAGCATAACGACGGCAACCACAACGGCAGCCTGTATTACTCCATTCCCTTTGGCTACTGGACACTAAGCGCCTACGGGGCATACAGCCAGTATCGTCAGCAGTTTAACGGCAACTGGTCGACGATGGATTATAAGAGTAAAAATCGCTACTACAGCGCCACGCTGAGTCGTCTGCTCTCCCACACCCGGCAGCAAAAAACCACCGCCGACCTGCGGATCGCCAAGAGTACCTCGCATTATTACTTCGGCGGCAGTGAGCTACTGGTGATGCGCAAGCAGAACCCCTCATGGGAATTCACCCTCAACCACCAGCACTACTTTAACAAAAAGATTGTTGATGCCAGCATCGGCATCCAGCGCAGCCTGCCGTGGCTCAGCTCGACAGCAACGCCGGAAGAGCAGGCCGGGCTGTATAGCCCGCTGTCGCGGATTGTGCATGGTAATCTGCAGGCAATGATGAAATTTGACGCCACCGGCGACAAATTTACCTGGGCTCCCCGCCTCAGCGCCCAGTTCAGCCCGGACAAACTCGCTTCCGATAACAAATTCAATATTGGCAGCCGCTGGAGCGTGCGCGGTTTTGACGGTGAAAACAGCCTGTCCGGCAATCAGGGATGGTACTGGCGCAACGATTTTATCTGGGATCTGGCCACCCACGAGCGGCAATTCTATTTGGGCGCGGATATAGGCCGCCTTATCGGCGCCGATCTATATCAAAAAGGCAAAGTGCTCTCCGGCGCCGTCAGCGGGCTGCGCGGTCAGCTATGGTCAACGCAGTACGATCTGTTTATTAGTACCCCGCTGAGTAAACCGGATAAGTTTCATAGCGACGCCCTGAATATGAGCTTTTCATTACAGTGGAGGTATTAATTCGCACATTATTGACTCGTCATATTTACATTATTTATTAATCATTATTTAAAGGAATAAAGAAAATGTTTAAGTTTAAGGCTTCTTATGTCGCACTGGCGGCAGTATTAACCTCGTCGGTAGTTTATGCCGACCCCACAAGCTATACGCACTCTTCCGGCGCCACGGTTATCGATATTGAAAAGCCGAACGCCGCCGGTGTCTCCCATAACCTGTACCGCGACTTCAACGTCGGCGCCAATGGCACCATCCTCAATAACAGCGGCGATGATGTCAGCCACAGCACATTTGGCAATATCGCCCGCAACAATAATCTGACCGCCGGCAGCGCTTCGGTGATTTTGAACGAGGTGACCTCCAAAAACGCCAGTAGCCTGAAGGGCTTTATCGAAGTCAACGGTCAGAAAGCGGATGTGGTAATCGCCAACCCGAACGGCATCACCTGTTCCGGCTGTAGCTTTGTTAATACCAACAAGGCTATCCTGACCACCGGCAAGGTTAATATGACCGACGATGGCGCTATCGGCAGCTATACCGTAACGGGCGGCACCCTCACCATCGGCGAAAATGGCATGAACGCCGCCAACGGCTATGCGGTTCTGCTCGCCGACGCGATCAATATCAACGGTAAAGTGCAGGCCAACAACGCCCTGGTCAGCGCGGGCAACTTCACCATGGATAACAGCTCTGGCTCGGTGACCTCCGCTGGTAAAAAGGCCACCCTGATCCAGATGACGGTTAACCCGCAGTACAGCATCGACGTCAGCAGCCTTGGCGGCATTGAGGCCAACAGCATCAGCATGGTCGGCAATAACATCGGCTTTGGCGTACGTAATAAAGGCTCTATCGTCGCGAATAGTTCGCTGCAGCTCACCAGCAACGGTAATCTGCTGAACAAAGGCACGATCAAAAGCAACGGTCTGCTGAGTCAGGTCGCCACCGCCTCGGGCATCACCAATGACGGTAGCATCGCCGGCGCCTATTATTTAATGCTCTCCAGTGGCGATTATATCGTTAACACCGGTTCTCTCTCCGGCGGCCAGCTGATTGCCACCGCTAACGGCAACATCACCAACGGCGACTCAGGCACGATGACCGGCACCAGTGGATTAAGCCTGACCAGCGGCGGGAAAATCCGCAACGAAGAAAAAGCCTCCCTGCTGTCAAATAACCAGATTGCCGCCACGGCAATCGGTGATTTCCTCAATGAAGGCAAAATCAGCGCCAAACACACCAGCCTGACGTTTGTCGGCGACAGCTTTAAAAACACTGGCAATATTAACTCTACTGGCCAAACCACCATTCAGTCGCTTAAACAGGACGGCAGCGCCAATACGGGCGAGATCTATAACCTCGGCAATATCACCGGCGAAAATATCAATCTGCAGACCAATGGCACGCTGGCGCAAAGCAGCAGTGGTCGTATTGAGGCAACCAACGCCATTACCGCCCACAGCTACTGGCTGAACCAAAATGGTTATATGAATGCCGCCGATATCACCACCGATCACGGCGTAGTGAATAATTATGGCAATATTACTGCCAAAAATATTTCAATCACGACCTACTCAGATATCACCAACGAAGGGCAGATCAGCAGCACCGGCGACCTGACCTTAAATACCAAAAATAAAGGCGCGATCTACAATTATTCAACCCTCAGCGCGGGCGGCAACATGACGTTAACCGCCACCAAAGTGGTCAATGGTGGTAAAAGTTGCGGCATACTGGGCCTGGCGAAATGCGGCGTCGGGACGTTAACTGCTGACAAGCTGGTACTGAACTCATCGCAGAAATATGTTAGCGACATGGGTGGAAAACAGTATTTCAAGAGCACCGAAGTCAACACGGTGAAATAAGACAAACCACGATGCGCGAAGCCTCGCGCATCGTTTTTCGCACGCTTAGGGCTCGAAGGGCCGACGCTGGAACTGATCGTGGCCACATTTTGGACAGCGCGGCAGCACGTCCGGGGTGTATACCGCCAGGTGATAGTGGCACTTCTCGCAGACCAGGTTGCCCAGACCGACCACTTCGCCGCTGTGGTACACGCCGTGATGATTCAGATCCTGAAAGACTTCCCGCCACTCGAGCTGGGTTTTGTCGGTGATATCAGCCAGCTCCTGCCACAGGCTCTCTTTGATCACCCGCATAAACACGCTGTCGCTCTCGTCTTCGTGACTCTCTTCGTAGCTGCGGGCAAACTCCTTGAGGTCGCGTTTGACCGCCGCAATCACCGACTCGATCTCGCTCTGCGTCAGATCGCCGGCGCGGACGATTTTTTCCCGCGCCTGCGTCACCAGCGCGTCGATATCGCGCTCTCCATGGCGGAGCCGTTCGCTGAGCGAGGAGACCAGTTCACGGTAATATTGAGCAACCTTGTTCATCATTTCGCCTCCGGTGGGGTTAACGTCTTCTGATAATAGACCTTATTCCTCTCCCGCTGTGTCTGACAAGCCACAGAGTCGCGAAATAATCTGCGCAGCTTTTGCCGATGTTGATGTGCGAAAAGCTGTTTTGACGTGGGCGTTTGGGCTATGCTATGCCGATCTGAAATAA
>OGCW01001149.1_pt1 | contig 10644 bp, 6 predicted proteins | sample 1570231 | NCBI WGS metagenome assembly OGCW01 (sample SAMEA2582168, study PRJEB24529) | metagenome | biome: Human gut stool | place: China | collected 2011 | reverse complement strand
CCAATGTTAGTGGGCACAGATAGTTGGAATACCTATCCGGACATCACTTACAACAATCGTGACTTATGGGATATTTGGACAGAAATGTTGAAAGCCAGTCATATAAACAATACTGGATATCGATTTGATGTAATAAATGTAGGACGGCAAGTATTAGGAAATCTCTTTTCCTCGTTTAGAGATCATTTCACTCAATGTTATTCAGAAAAAGACATAGATGGAATGAAGAAATGGGCCGATCAAATGGATGCACTATTGATAGATACAGACCGTCTGTTATCCTGTGAAACCAATTTCTCAATCGGTAAGTGGATTGACGATGCACGTTCTTTTGGAAAAACAGAAGCTGAAAAAGAATATTATGAGGAAAATGCACGTTGTATCCTGACAGTATGGGGACAAAAGGCAACCCAGTTAAATGACTATGCAAACAGGGGCTGGGGTGGATTAACTTACAGTTATTATCGTGAACGTTGGAAGCGCTTTACAACAGAAGTAATAACCGCTTCATTATCCGGCCAGAAGTTTGATGAAAAACAATTTTATCAATCAATTACTGACTTCGAATATGAGTGGACATTATCCAAAGAGCACCATCCTATAATTTCTGGAGAGAACCCGATATTGTTGGCCAAGACATTATCTGAGAAATATATGCAATATTTTTATTAAGTACATACCTCAAAATAATTATAAATTATAAAACAAAACAGCCTATGAATATAATACCGAACTTATAATTAAGGAAATTATCAAATCTAAAGAAGAAAAAAATACAGAATTACTTAACTTTAAATTATTAATGTATGATGTCGGACTTACGAAAAAACATTTTTTCAATTAAAATCTGGACTGTTACGACATTCTGTTTATTATCACTAGTAAACATGAACGCCAGTAATACTCTCGCTCATTCTTTACAAAAAGATGAGATCAAAGAAGTAAAGGACAATCCTGGCAAGAAAGTAACAGGAAAAGTCTTGGATGAATTTGGAGAACCTATTCCCAGTGCATCAATATTGGTAGAAGGACGTTCAAGGGGAGTTATCACTGACTTGGACGGAACATTTGTGATAGAAGTCTTGCCAACAGATAAACTAGTCGTTTCTTTTCTTGGAATGGAAACGCAGACTATTTTGGTGGGTAAGCAAACAAATATCGTAGTTAAAATGCAACCCCAAACAGCAGAACTTGACGAAGTTACCGTAGTAGCATATGGTAAACAGCGAAAAGCAAGCGTTATTGGTGCCATCAATACAGTTTCGATGAATGAGCTGAAAATGCCTGTTGCTAAATTGAGTTCCGGTTTGGCCGGACAGTTGGCTGGTATAGTTGTCATGCAGCGTTCAGGTGAACCGGGTGCAGGTGCTGATTTTTGGATTCGGGGTATCAATACTTTCGGTGCAGGCAACAAACCTTTAGTGCTGGTTGATGGAGTAGAACGTAGTATGGACCTTGTAGATGTTGAGGATATCGCTTCTTTCTCTATTCTGAAAGACGCTACCGCAACAGCATTATATGGAGTGCGTGGAGCCAATGGTATTGTACTTATCACGACAAAACGTGGAACCGAATCAGCACCTAAGATTAATGCACGCGTAGAATATGGTTTTACCAATCCAGTACGTATGCCCGAATTGGCTAATACGGAACAATGGATCAATTATTATAATGATATTACTTTGGAATCATCCGGACGCTTGGCTATACAACCTGAAGAAAAAGCAAAATACCTGAATAATACAGATCCGGATCTTTACCCGAATGTAGATTGGATGCAAACATTGTTTAAAGACTTCTCCAACACCACACGCGTGAATATCAACGTTACCGGGGGATCTCCTAAAATACGTTATTATGTAGGCGGCTCCTTTTATTCGGAAGGCAGTGTATTCAATATTTCGGATAAAGACCGCTACGATGCTTCAATGCGCTATAACAAGTTTAGTTTTCGTTCAAATATTGATATCAATGTAACTTCATCTACTGAGCTGAGTCTCTCACTGTCCAATCAATATGAGACCAAGAACCGTCCTTATGGTTCACTATCAGATTTGTATGCTTATATGATCCGAACTTCTCCGATAGCTACTCCTACTATTTATTCAGATGGCACTTTAGCTAAACCAAGTACGGGTACCAATCCTTATAACAGCCTGAATAACTCTGGGTACTCGCAGGATTTCTTCAACAATGCGCAATCACTTATTTCGCTTACACAGGATTTCTCAAAAATGGTAACTCCGGGATTAAAAGCCAATGTTAAGTTCTCATGGGACGCCTACAATGCGCATACACTAAACCGCATTGTAACACCATCTACCTACTATGCAACAGGACGTGATGAAGAAGGAAATCTTGACTTTGTAAGGAGTACTGAAGGTAGTGATTATATGAAACTCACACGGACGAATTCGGGCACACGTACTATCAACTTTGAAGCCTCAGCCAATTACGACCGCCTCTTTGGAGAAAAGCACCGTGTTGGAGCCTTGTTTCTTTTTAGTATGCGTAACTATACAGACAATTTCCCGGGTAATTATGTAGACGCTTTTGCCCACAAAAACATCGGTATTGCCGGTAGAGCTACTTATTCATATTACGACCGTTATTTTGCTGAATTTAACTTCGGATACAATGGCTCTGAGAATTTCGCACCTGACAAACGTTTTGGTTTCTTTCCCTCTTTTGCTATAGGATATATGCTAAGCAACGAAGCTTTCTGGGATCCGTTGCGTTCTACTATCCACCTGTTGAAAATCAAAGGTTCGTATGGAGAAATAGGTAATGACCAGATTGGCGGAAACAGACGTTTTGCATTCAACTCCACCATGAAAGAAGGACAATACGGCTATATTTTCGGAACGAATCCCGGTAGTGGAAGTATCGTAGGTATTTCTACAGGTATTCCGGGAAACCTGAATGTTTCATGGGAGAAAGCTCAAAAAGCGAATGTGGGACTGGAACTTGGCTTATTTGACCAGCTTAAATTCCAACTTGATTATTTTTATGAAAAGCGTACCGGTATCTATATTCAGCAAGAAAGTGTTCCTTCAATCGTCGGTCTCAATGAAACCCAGTATGTGAATCTTGGAGAAATGAAGAATCAAGGTTTCGATGGTTCTATGGAGTATGAACAACGATTTAATGACTGGTATGTCTCTGCCCGTGCCAATTTCACTTACAATCGAAATAAAAAGTTGTATGATGATAAACCGACTCCTATATGGCCCTACCAAAGTGAAGCTGGATTTGCCTATCGTCAGCAACTCGGTCTTATAGCTCTAGGTCTTTTTGAGTCAGAAGAAGATATAGCCAATAGCCCCAAACAAAACTTTGGAAACGTTCGTCCTGGTGATATTAAATATAAAGACATCAATGGTGATAACGTTATCGACGCATACGATAAGGTAGCGATTGGCTATACGGACGTACCGGAAATAAATTATGGATTTGGTATTAGTCTGGGCTGGAAAGGATTTGACGCTTCTCTGTTTATGCAGGGAGTAGGAAATGTGACTCGTATTATCGGTGGAGACGCTCTTTATGGTGCCTCTGATAATATAGAGCGTTTAGGACAGATTTACGCAGATGTAGCCGAAAAACGTTGGACAACCAGCAATCCTAATCCTAATGCTACTTATCCACGGCTTTCTATGAGCAAGGTAGAGAATAATCTTCAACCCTCCACCTACTGGCAACGTAATATGAGTTTTCTTCGTTTGAAAAATGTGGAGATAGGATATACCCTTCCGAAGCATATTTATAAACGTCTGGGCATGTCATCAATTCGTGTTTATGCACAGGGTGTCAACCTTTTGACATTCAGCAAATTCAAATTGTGGGATCCCGAACTCGATTCCAACTATGGAAATATATATCCTCAGATGAGAACAATCACCTTAGGTCTTAATCTTAACTTTTAAAGTATATTAGAACTATGAATAAAAAGATACGAATTTTAGGAATATTCCTATACTTCACCGTTGCATTCAGCTTTGTATCATGCAACGATTATCTGGATGTGACTTTGCTCGACCAGCTTACACAAGACGAAACCTTTAGTAAGCGTGTCTCTACCGAACAGTATTTAGCGCATGTTTATAGCTACTTGCCACGGGAATATGAATATCTGGAAGAAGGAAGCGCAGTTCCCCGTAGTGATGAAGCCATGTTCTCCTGGTATCAGTGGGTCAACTACCTCTCTTTCAATAATGGATCATGGGGACCTTCTACTCCAAACTATAATATTTGGAAAGCAAAGTATACAGGCATAAAACAAGCTAGTATATTCATGAACCATGTTGACGAATGTTTGGAGATTGACTCTGAAACGAGACGTATAATGAAAGCAGAAGCACGTTTTCTGCGAGCTTATTATTACTTTGAACTATTCCGTCAATATGGTCCTGTGTATATCTGGGGAGACATCGAATCGGATGAACTTATAAAACCGGAAACGATAGACCGTCATACAGTTGATGAAAACGTAAATTTCATAGCTGAAGAATATGATAAGGCTATTGCAGAACTTCCTGCAGAGATCAGCGATTTCACAAAATGGGCAGGACGTATCACCAAGGGAGCGGCAATGGCTGCCAAAGCGCGCTTAATGCTCTATGCCGCCAGTCCATTGTATAATGGATGCGATCTTTATAAAGGACAAATGAAGAATCTGTATGGTGATTTCCTTTTTCCACAAAGTCCCGATCCTCAAAAATGGGAAAAAGCCGCTAAAGCTGCCAAAGACGTTATAGATATGAACATCTATGAATTGTACAAAGACCAGACTGAAGCAGACCCTTTACTGCGTGCCATCAAATCTTATCAAGGAGTTCTTTTTGAAGAGTGGAATAAAGAGACGATCTGGGGTGCCTGGGGACGTAATCCTACTAATACTGGACTCGGAGCTATAGGTTTCTATCTGTATAGCCGGTGCATGCCTCCTAGAGTTTGTGAATTGGGTGTCGGTGGTTTCTGCCCGTCTCTGAAATTAGTAGATACTTATCCGATGGCTAAAAACGGAAGATATCCTGTTACCGGATATGACAATAAAGGGAATCCTGTAATTGATGAGCAATCGGGATATACAAATACCGGTTTTACAGAAAATTTCAAGCAGCCGGGAGTCAGTTTTGCACCTGGATTTAAAGCGCATAATAGCTGTGTCGGACGTGACGCCCGTTTTTATGCTTCTGTATTTCCAAATGGTTTTTATTGGATCAATCAATATAAAGGCATAAAACAAGTTACCTTTTTTACGGGAGGATCGTCCTCGTACTTAGAATCCGGAGATTGTGTCAAAGTCGGATATATGTGGAGACGCCCACTCGATCCTGCTCTTAATACAGAAAGTGGCAGTTGGGGAACCGTATTCTGGCCCTATTTCCGTTTGGCCGAAATATATCTTGACTATGCTGAAGCTTGCAATGAGAAGCCCGAACGCAATGAAACGGAAGCATTGAAGTATATTAACCTTGTTCGCGAACGTTCCGGTTTAAATGCCCTCGAAACAGCGTATCCGGAAGTGAAAGGCAATAAGGATTTGTTGCGGATGCTGATTCAAAAGGAACGCATGGTAGAATTAGCCTTTGAGGGACACCGATATTATGATGCCCGTCGCTGGATGATTGCTCAACAAGAGTTTCCCGGACCGGAATATTCTCTTAATTTATTGGCCACTTCATACGAAGATTCTTGGTCGCGGACATCAAATGTTTGGAAAGGTGGTCCTCGGGTATTTGAGCCTAAGCATTATTTCTTCCCTATCAATCAAGAACAATTGAGTGAAATGAAGAATATTACTCAGAATTACGGATGGTAAATATATGTAATGGATATAAATATGAAAAAACATAAGACAATACAATTCATAGTTGCTGCACTTTTTATTGCATCGGCATGTACTGATGATCGTGATAATCTCATGGTTAATGATCAAATCGGACTATTGCATTCTACCTATACAGAAACGGAGATATTCCGTGGTATGGATACCCCCTATCAATTATTTGTTATCAAAAGTGGGAAAGGAAAGCAGGAGACAGAAGTTTCCATTTCTGTTGACGAGACTGTTCTTCAGAGTTATAATACGGATAATGGAACATCGATCCAATTATTACCTTCCGATTGTTATACCATTCTTCAGCCTGCTCTGCGTCTCAACGATTCCGACTATCGGAAAGCTTTTGATATTAAATGGAATGCCGACCGTCTATCCGATCTTCTTTCTACGGGAAAGGAATATGGCTTGCCCATACAAATGAGTGTGGTGCAAAATTTTATCTCTGCAGATGATGAGCGACTAAAAACCATTATTGTACCTACTATTAAGGAACCTTATTTGCAAATGGATGTTCCTGGTATGAGTCCGGTTACTGATTTTATGCCGACTTTCGGCGATTTGAATGAAAGAGAACTGTTCGTAAAGATAAGAACTAATTATTCTAATGACGAAGATATTTCATTTCAGATTGAAGTCGATCCTCAGTTAGTCATTGATTATAATACCGCTCATGGCACGGCTTATAAAATGTTGCCGGAGAGTTCCTTTACTGTAGATAATAAAGGAGTTATATTAACAGGCATGAAGGAAACATTCATTAAAATTAAATACCACAAGAAAGGGTTAATACCGGAAGAGGGTACTTATTTATTTGGTGACTATGTACTTCCACTACGCATTACTTCCGTTTCAAAATATGGTATAAGTCCTGATGCTGCGTCCAAACTGTACACAGTTAAATTCCAACCGGACCCAATAGACAAGAAAGGATGGAGTGTTATAGATTTCAACAACTGTTGTACCCAAGACGGCGGATGGTATCTGAATATGGGATGGGGAGTGGAATCATTGATAGACAATAATCCTGGCACACAATGGCTATGCCGATGGGATGTAAAAGAGCCCTTGCCCTATTACTTTGTATTTGACATGGGGAAAGAATATACATTATTCAGATTTGGATTTGCTAACCCTGTTGCACCAGCAGCACACGTTTGGGCAGGCACATCGAAAGCCGGTTATGTAGAAGCTAGTATTGATAACGAGAATTGGGTTAAATTAAAAGACTGGACTTCTCCCAAAATCGGAGAACCCAACGTTAATATGGATGTTCCTGCGACACAAGCCCGATACATTCGTTTTGTAATAACTGATACCTATCCGACTTATGACGGGCTGAGAGTTAGTCTTGGTGAAGTTTATGCTTGGGGTATGTAACTAAAAACATGAAAATTATGAACTATTTCTCACTATATCTAAAAGGATTGATATGTTTCTGTCTGTTATTTATTACTATGGATAGTCATGCGCTATCCATAGATAAAGGATATAGACAGAATAAAATAAAAGATCTGGCACTTATTTACCAGGGAGGAGTGCATCGTATTGACTGGACTTCGGATCAATTTCTCCCCTATGTGGTACATCAGTTTGCAGATGGACATAAAGACTGGTTATTTGACGGATTCTTGTTTTTGGAGTTCACAGATGGGAAAGGCTGTGGCTTTGCAACACGCTACTCAGATAAAAATGCAAGAAAAAAAGAATGGCTATGGTTATTAGATCGTCTTTTTGAAGATGGTAAAGCGCTGTCTGCCTTAGATCGATGTATCGGAACACAGATTAAAGAAATCGGAAAACCGGATTTTACTCATCAGATAGTACTATGTCTTCCGGAAGTTCTTCCCGGACAAAAAGATTGGGGAGAAGTGGATGGTGAGCCAATGGACTTTTCCAGACAAGAGGATCAGGTGAAGGCCACCCGTTGGTATATCGATGAGTTAATGAAGCGATTCAAACAGGCAAAATACAAACATCTGAAATTATCCGGTTTCTACTGGCTGGCAGAGGATATTGATTTCACCAAAGATCTGTCAGTTCCATTAAGTAAGTATATTCATTCGAAGAACAAAACATTTTGTTGGATTCCGTATTGGCAGGCAAAAGGCTACAACCAATGGAGAGAATTAGGCTTTGATATCGCTTATCAACAACCGAACCACTTTTTTAAAGCCTCTATTCCCGATAAAAGACTGGAAGAAGCATGTCAATCTGCCGCCACTCTGAACATGGGGATGGAACTTGAATTTGACGAAAGAGCATTGTTTGATGCCAAGGACTCGTTTTATAATCGTCTGGTAGCGTATATTGATCATTTTGAAAGACAACAAGCCTTCCGTACATCTGCAATGGCCTATTATAGTGGCAATCATGCAGTTCTTGATATGTATAAATCAACAAACCCGAAAGATCATGAAGTCATGGACAGACTGGCTAATCTGATTGTATCAAGACGTGGCAAGCAAAAAAAAGAATCTCATCAGACCAAAGTTATTGCCCATCGTGGATTCTGGAATACACCCGGATCTGCACAGAACTCGCTAGCGGCTTTAGTGAAAGCTGATTCAATAGGTTGTTATGGTTCGGAATTTGATGTATGGCTGACAGCTGACGATGAATTGATGTTGAATCATGACGGATGGCATGAAGGATACTCTCTGGAGAAAACATCTTCTGACGTGCTACGCACTTTAAAGTTAAGCAATGGAGAGAATATGCCAACTTTAGAGCAGTTCCTTGATAAAGCGAAGAAACTTAAAATACATCTGATACTGGAGATGAAACCCCTCAGTACTCCGGAACGTGAAACGAAAGCCGTTGAAATGATCCTAAAGTTGGTGGAAGAGAAAAAATTGACTCACAGAGTAGAATACATCTCTTTTTCCCGTCATGTGATGTGTGAGTTTATACGTCTGGCACCTCCTAAAACTCCAATTTTGTATTTGGGACAGGATATTTCGCCCAAGGAACTGAAACAATTGGGAGCTACCGGGGCAGATTACAATTATTGGGCTTATCATAAAAATCCGGATTGGTTGAAAGATCTGAAAAATTCAGGGATGACCTCCAATGTATGGACTGTAAATATCCCTTCTGAGATGCAATGGTGTATTGACAATGGTTTTGATCTGATAACCACAGATGCACCGACAGCTTTCTTAGGCTTATAATAATCATTTGGATAATATGCTGATGGAATCTGCCATCAGCATATTATATTTATACTGTTTATACGGACAAGAATAACAAAACAATGAAATTAAGAAATATCATAGCAATCATGCCTTTTCTGGCATCATCTTTCATGACGCAAGCTCCTGTTTATCAAGATGTGAATCACCCCATTGGAGACAGAGTGGTAGGCGTATGGAAAACTAACAGCAAACAAGAAAGTCATGTCAGTTGACGAAACAATAACTTTCAGTTTAGCTGTCAAGAACACAGGGAACCGTGAAGGACAGGAAATTGTTCAGCTTTATATCAGAGACATAAAGTCTTCTCTTCCCCGCCCGGTGAAAGAATTAAAGAGATTTAAGAAAGTAAATTTAATGCCGGGTGAAGAAAAAATAGTTTCTTTGTCTATTGATAAAGAGGCATTAAGCTTTTTTGATGCGGAAAGACATGAATGGATTTGTGAACCGGGCAAATTTGAAGCTATCATAGCAGCATCAGCTATGGATATCAAAGATGTTCTCAAATTTGAATTAAAATAAAGATAGAAGCCATGACGAAACGTTTAATCCTTGCATTCGTATTTTTATCCTGGCACTTAGTAGCCTGCTCGAATGGAGATTCGGGAATTTCTTCCGGACTCCCGGATAAGCCTTCTGCAGAAGAAGACTCTCCCGGGACTGAAACGATATCTGAAGAAATGAGAGTGAAAATAACCGGCGAAGATTTATATATATCAGCCAAGTTAGATGCCAAAACCGATATTCTTTATTGGTTCAAGAAGTGTATGTTCAATGAACTGTTCACATTTTATAGAGTAGGAACAATTGACAATAATATGCCTGCTCCTGCCACTCTGCCCGATGCTTCTCCGACTTCTCTTCTGAATCTGGCTTACAGTGACAATATCGGTCCTTTTAATATAACCGGATACGGGTGGTGTGGAGGAAATCATCCCTACCTGGATGAAGTTACTCAAACTGCTCGCAATATCGGTTATCGTATTTATATAGACGGAAAAGAAATAAAGACAGATCTATCGACTCTGACAAAAGAGATAAAGATTGAAGTAATCAATGAAATAATGAACCCTTCCAAAGCCGATACCAGTAGTGGAAAAACACTTCTGAATGAGATCTTATGTATTGAGACTGTCAATTATTCTATTTATAGAAATAACATTCAAGTCTTGGTTACTCATGAATTTCAAAATGAGTCTCCCGTGACAGTACAAATGTATTACGGAATGCAATCTATGTTTGACAAGGAGACACATACATTAACTGCCAATGGCAAGTATGTGGACTGGACAGTACAAAAGGATGTTTCTACCTTTACAAAGAAAGAGTATCCGTCATTTCGCCGTTTCATTGAGAAAAGCGCAAATGTGTATCAATCTTCTTATCTGTTTGCCGATGGATTGGGAAATCATGAAGAAATATCAGATGATGATATTATATTCATAGGAAATTCCAGCAATAAGACCTACCACAAGATTATAGCTGATAGAGAACACAAAAAGGGGGATATTATTCATTGGAGTGGAGTGTATACCTGGTTTAAGTCTCCTGTTTCTGATGATGATGATTTGCTGAGATATGAGGGTGTAATAGATAATAAAAAGGTCC
>OGCW01001143.1_pt1 | contig 10704 bp, 7 predicted proteins | sample 1570231 | NCBI WGS metagenome assembly OGCW01 (sample SAMEA2582168, study PRJEB24529) | metagenome | biome: Human gut stool | place: China | collected 2011 | reverse complement strand
GGCATTCCCCGGAACAAGCTTGGGCGCAGACCCAAGGCCAACTTGCTTGGTATAAGGCGATGGAAGAGGAGGGCCAGATGGTCATGATCCGGGATAAGAAGGCCTTGGATACGCATCTGGCTCTTTGGAAAGACGGTGAACCCGCCGACAAGAAGCCGATCGGTTATGTATTAAGTATCGAGGGAGCCGACTCGTTCATCACGGTGAATCATATGGAAAGGGCGTATGCTTATGGCTTGAGGGCGGTTGGCCCGGCACATTACGGCCCCGGAAGATATGCCAACGGTACGGATTCTACCGGTCATCTGAATGCCATGGGGAAAGAGTTGTTGCGTACCATGGATCGCTTGGGTATGATTCTTGACGTGACCCATTTATGTGATGAGGCTTTCTGGGATGCGTTGGATTTGTATAAGGGACCGATTTGGGCGAGCCATAACAACTGTCGGGCCTTCGTAGATCACAACCGCCAGTTTAGCGACGAGATGATCAAGGCGTTGATAGAGCGTGGCGCCGTGATCGGTATCGCCCTAGACGCTTGGATGATGGTACCGAACTGGGTGCGAGGCGAGTCTACTCCAAGAGGCATGAACTGTGGAATGGAGATTATGGCGAACAATATCGATCATGTCTGCCAATTGGCCGGAAACGCGAACCATGTGGCTATCGGCAGTGATCTGGATGGTGCTTTCGGTACGGAGCAATGCCCGTATGACCTAGTAACGATCGCCGATCTCCAAAAGATATTCCCGATCCTTCAATACCGTGGCTTTACGGACGATGCTATCAACCGTATCGCCTCTGGTAACTGGATTGAGTTCTTACGGAAGCATTTGCCGGAATAAGCTACTGCAACCCGGGTTGCAGTGATACCGCGATGTGGATGCAGTGTTACTGCAACCTGGATTGCAGCGTCACTGCATCCGTATCGCGGTAAAAAGACAAACACGGTGAGTCTATTTTATATCTGCAATACCAAGACGAACCGGCATCCCTTCTTATATTCCTTATCGATAGATAGGGTTCCGTTTAATTTACTAACCATCAGTGCGCAGATGGGTAATCCCAAACCATCGCCTTGCGCTAGATCCTTCGCCTCATTGAATGGCTTGAATAAGTTCTCTTTTAGATCATCCGGTATGCCTGTACCATTATCGGTAATGATAAATTGGCAAACATGAGCGCCTTTCCGTTTAAATTCCAGACGGATGTTACCGCTGGAAGTATATAATGCGGCATTCTTTAACAAATGCAATAAGACTTGTTCCAGATGCTCGGCGTTCGTCTTAATCTCCAATTGGGGCACGTCTGTTACGAGATTGACCTCCGGTTGAATATCCCCTTTAACCTTCTCCACGATTTTCTTACTGAAGTTTCCTACATTAAAAGAACTAACCTCATACGGTTCCATCAACGTATTCTCCAAGGAGGAAAGCTCTTGGATATGAACCGTAAACTGTTTCAAAGCCTCTACCCGTGTCCATACATCCTCGGCCTGCTTCGGAGCTACCGCCTGTAATTCTTTGGCGGATGCGCTAAGCTTGTTCAAGGTAGGCTCCATCTGAACCGATATGTTTTGGATGAATTGGGCTTGTTGTTCGCTATGCTCGTTTGTCGTCTGGATGATTTTCTTTAATTTCTTGTTCAGCACAATAAAGCGTAATAGAAGGAATCCCAAGAAAAGCAAGGCGGCTATCAGGATTACCACGAATGTGATAAGTCCGACAATCATATATTGCTTAACAGACAATTTATCGTCTTTCTCCTGTATTGTCTGTAGGCTCTGATCGTATTTTTGTTGTAATGCCCCTAGTTTATCCTCTGCCGTAAGAGCTTTTACGGAATCCGTCCATACGATGTATTTGTCGTAGGTACGTTCCATCAGTGGGGCGTTGTTTGCCTTACGAGCGATAGAGATCAGGTTCCGCTAGCAATCGTTCACCTTCTCCTATTCTTTTTTCTCCTTATACTGGTTGATCAGTTTCTGGAAAGCAGCATCCCCCTGCTCGTTTTGCCCGAACGTATAATAATAACCTGCTTGGGTATATAATAAATTGTTCGATAACTTCTCATCGCCCGCTTGGCTGGCCAGATTATCTAATGTATTGAGTTGAACTTGCGCTTGGGCGGCGTTCTTTAGCTTAATATACATTTCCAACCGCTCTTTCGTTACTTGGAAGCGTTGCTCATAGAGCGATTTCTGCAACTTCTGTTCCTCGGTTAAGATGAATTGGTTCATCTGGCGGCAAAGATCGAATGCCTCTTGGTAATAATTCTCGCGATAATATAGATAAGCCGCCTGCGTACCGGCATCGATCGCCTGTTTGTAATCACCTTTTTGGGATAAGCTCTTGTAAGCTTGTAAAAAAAGATAACGAGCTTTGGTGTAGTCTTTTTTTTCCAGGCTGCTTTGTGCCTGTGTCATAAATTGATTCGTCGTGTTTTGCGCCTGTGTGACAGGGTAGAAACAAAGCATAAAAGATAGTAAAAGATAAATGACCCTCATAACTTAAATTTTTTTGAAGTAAAAATATGTATTTACTGGGATTCATACAAAATATATCAGGGGAAAAATAATAGATATTTTATTTTAAGATACGATTTGTGTGTCAATATTCATATTTATTTTGTCAATTCTGAAAGTTCCGAACAAGTGGAATGTGCTATCTTTATCACATTTATTAACCTTAAGAATTGTGTTTATGAGTATATCCGTATTAACAAAAGGCATGTCGTGTCTATTCTTTTGTTTTTGTGTTTGTTGTATGAATGCGCAAGTAAGAAACACTGATCCTGTACGTCACTTGAGGATATCCGGTTATTTGGGGCAACGGATCGACGCTTGTATCGAGTATCGAGTGAAAGCTCAAGATGTGGATCATTTGGTGGAACCTTTCCGGCATAAGGAAGAGACCTCGCGCTGGCAATCGGAATTTTGGGGAAAATGGATACAAGGGGCGATCGCCTCATACCGTTATGATAAAGATCCTGAGTTGTACAAGATTATTAAGAATGGAGCGGAGTTGTTGATGGAAACCCAATTGCCGAATGGATATATCGGTAACTATTCCGAGGAAGCGCAGTTGAACCAGTGGGATATATGGGGGCGAAAATACACGGCTTTAGGTTTGATCGCTTATTATGACTTATCCGGGGATCGAAAAGCTTTGGATGCCGCCTGCCGTGGGATCGACCATTTGATGACGCAGGTGGGACCCGGAAAAGTGAATATCGTGACGACCGGTAATTATATAGGAATGCCAAGCTCTTCGTTACTTGAGCCGGTGATGTATCTGTATAATCGTACCCGGCAAGATAAATATCTGGATTTTGCCAAGTACATCGTAAAGCAATGGGAGACTCCGGAAGGCCCTCGATTGATTAGTAAGGCGATTGCGGATATTCCTGTCGCCGGACGTTTCCCACATCCAAAGGTTTGGTTCTCTCCGGAGAATGGACAAAAAGCATATGAGATGATGTCTTGTTATGAGGGCTTGTTGGAACTTTACAAGGTCACTAAGAATCCATTATATTTATCTGTGGTGGAGAAAACGATGAATCATATAATCAATGAGGAAATCAATGTGGCCGGTTCTGGTAGTGCATTCGAGTGCTGGTATGGAGGCAAGGCGTTACAGACCTATCCTACTTATCATACGATGGAGACTTGTGTGACGTTCACGTGGATGCAGATTTGCGACAGGATGCTTGGACTAACCGGAAATTCCTTATATGCGGACCAGATCGAGAAGGCTATGTATAACGCTTTACTAGCCTCGCTGAAAGCGGATGCCTCACAAATAGCGAAATACAGTCCGTTGGAGGGCTGGCGGCATGAAGGAGAGGAGCAATGCGGTATGCATATCAATTGTTGCAATGCGAATGGACCTCGTGCTTTCGCGATGATTCCGCGGTTCGCTTATCAGGTAAACGGCAGACGTATCGATGTCAACCTATATGCGGCTTCGAGCGTGGAGGTAGAGTTGGATAAAAAGACGAGGGTGTCGATGACGCAGGAGACGGACTACCCGATAGATGGGCAAGTCCGGATTGTGGTGGAACCGGAGAAGACGAGTGATTTTACGATCGCCTTGCGTATCCCGGCGTGGAGTGAGCGAACTGTGGTGTCTGTCAATGGTGAGCCTTTAACGGATCTGTTGGCTGGAGCATACCTACCGATTCATAGGACTTGGGAGAAAGGGGATGAAATTACGGTGGAGTTGGATATGCGGGCTCGCTTGGTGGAGCTGAACGAGGCTCAAGCGATCGTAAGAGGCCCTTTGGTGCTGGCTAGAGATAGCCGCTTTAAGGATGGAGATGTGGATGAGGCTTCCGTGATCGTCAGCAAGGATGGTTATGTGGAATTAACTCCGGTACAAGCCCCCGATTTCGCTTGGATGGCTTTTACCGTTCCTATGGTTTTAGGAACGGATTTGGAAGGACACGGCAAGGCTCGCCCGATTCATCTGTGCGATTTCGCATCAGCTGGTAATACGTGGAATCAGGCAGAACGTTATAGAGTGTGGCTACCAAAAACATGGAATGTCATGCGTACGCCTTATAAACCTTATTGAGCGGTTCACTCCAGCTCAATGTGTCCGATCCCTGAACTCCGAGGGCGTGACCCCTTCTTTCTTCTTGAAGAATGTGGAGAATTGGCCGGCATTCTCGAAATGTAGGCTATAGGCGATCTCGGAGATCGTCAAAGGGGTGCTAGTCAGAAGCTCTTTCGCACGAAGGAGCTTCTGTTGTAATTGATATTGGGCGGGGGAGACGCCGGTGTATTCCTTAAACATCCGGCGAAACCATGAATAACCTAAACCAAGACAGGCACCGATCTCTTCCGGACTTAATGGGTCCTCGATGTTCTCCTTCATTAATATACGTGCCTCGTTGATTTTATCTACGACATAGGTGTTCGTGAAGGAGTTGTTCTTTTCCTTATAATATACGGAGCCTAATATATGAAGCACGATACTGGAGATCATCTGTTGGTAACCGGATTTCTCCTCCGAGGCGAACTTCAGTATATCCTCATAAAGTCCGACGATCGTAGCGCTCAGCCCGATCCGGTGTAGCGGCTCTTCCTTGGTAAAGAATTTCTTCTCCACACGTTTATCGATATGAATGCCCCGGAAACCTACCCAATACTCATCCCATCCCGTTTCCCGGTCCGGATAATAACTATGCCATTCCCCGGGGAAAAGGAGGATCATCGTCCCTGCGTTTATCTTTTGCGATTTACAAGACTGGGAGGAAAAGTACCCGCTACCTTTCGTTATATATACCAATTGATACTCATTCAGGATGCGCCCGGTCTGAGGCTTGAAATTATACTTCTCCGGATGCCGGGAAAGTGGATAGGCGCAACCCGGCGGGATGAATTGATATCCGACCGTCGTGACGACGATTCCCCATTCCTCATCCGTAGCGCTGATCGTCAAGTAACGTAGTAAATCATTCCGCAGTTCGTTCATGTCAGATTTGAAAGGTTTAAAATCATTTTCGTAAGCAAATATAGCAATAATGCTTCTACTTTTGCTTTCGTCAAACAAATAACTTTGTTAAGCCATGAAGGAATATAATTTTCTAGCCTTTGATATAGGGGCTACCAGTGGACGGGCCGTGCTCGGGACCTTAAAGGATGCCAAATTTGAAATGAAAGAGATCCATCGGTTCCCGAATCCGATGGTGGAATTACACGGACGGTTTTATTGGGATATCTATCATCTTTATACTTCTCTTATAGAAAGCTTGACGATATGCGCCCGGCAAAGAATCCGGTTGCACTCGATCGGAATAGATACATGGGGGGTGGATTTTGGGTATGTGGCTTTGGATGGCTCTTTATTGGGCTTACCTCGTGCTTACCGAGATCCTTATACGGACGGCGCTCCCGAGGACTTTTTCAAACGGATTCCCAAGGAAGAGGTCTATAAGCGGACAGGTATTCAAGTGATGCCGTTTAATAGCTTGTTCCAGCTTTTCGGGGCAAGACTCGTTTATACCGCAGGAAGTGGCGGAAAAGATATTATTCATACCGGACCTTTTGGCTTATATGTTGACGGAGCGTATGGTATGTGAATATACGATCGCTTCCACGTCTCAATTATTGAACCCGGAAACCCATAAATTCGATTACAAGCTCTTGGAGGCCGTGGGTGTATCTCCTACTTTGATGTGTCCGGTGGTGATGCCGGGGACGTTGATCGGGCGGTTGAGCGAGTCGATCGCCCGTAAGACAGGAATCGGGGAAATCCCGGTAATCGCCGTGGCTGGTCACGATACGGCGTCGGCGGTAGCCGCTGTTCCTGCTTCTTCTCCTAATTTCGCTTACTTGAGTAGCGGTACTTGGAGCTTGATGGGTATCGAGGTGGAGAAGCCGATCATCAACGAGGTCTCTTTCAAGAATAATTTCACGAATGAGGGGGGTATCGAGGGTACGACCCGCTTTTTGAAGAATATTACAGGTATGTGGATCTTGGAACGTTGCCGGGAGCAATGGAAGCGGTCCGGATTGGATTATTCGTACGATGATATGGTTCGGATGGCGGAGTTGAGCGAATTTACTTCTTTGATCAATCCGGATGATCCCCGTTTCGCCAATCCAGAGAATATGCTACGTGAGATCACGGCCTATTGTGAGGAAACCGGACAGGCTGTTCCCGCTTCGGACGCCGATTATGTACATTGTATATTTTATAGCTTGGCGAATCGTTATAAAGAGTTGCTGGAAATACTCAAATCGATGTCGCCACATCCGATCGAACGATTGCATGTGATAGGTGGTGGCTCTCGGAACGATCTGCTGAATCAATTGACAGCCAACGCTATCGGTATTCCCGTATTAGCTGGCCCGTCTGAGGCGACAGCCATTGGAAATTGCTTGATACAGGCTAAGTCGGCAGGATTACTGACGGATTGTTGGGAGATGCGAAGACTGATATCCACCGCATTCCCTCCCAAGGAATTTTATCCGGAAAGGTGATACACATTCAAATCATATAAATTTAAAAACATCATACCATGACAAAAGACAGTTTAATTCAACAGGCATTTGAAGTAGCGGCAGAACGTTATGCGGCCGTAGGTGTAGACGTTCGTAAAGCATTAGAGGATATGAAGAAAATATCCCTATCCCTGCATTGCTGGCAGGCCGATGACGTAAGCGGTTTCGAGAACCAAGGCGGCTCCTTGACCGGTGGTATACAAGTGACCGGCAATTATCCGGGACGTGCCCGTACTATCGACGAGTTGCGTCGGGATGTATTGAAGGCGAAATCCTATATCCCCGGTAATCATCGGCTTAGTCTGCATGAGATCTACGGGGATTTCCAAGGGGAGAAAGTAGATCGTGACGAGGTAGAACCCCATCATTTCGAGAGCTGGATACAATGGGCGAAAGAGAATGATTTCAAGCTAGACTTCAACAGTACCTCTTTCTCGCACCCTAAAAGCGGAGATTTGACCTTGGCGAACCCCAGCGATGATATCCGTAACTTCTGGATCGAGCATACGAAGCGTTGTCGCTGGATCAGCGATGAGATGGGTAAAGCCCAGAACGATCCTTGCATGATGAACCTTTGGATACATGACGGGAGCAAGGAAGTACCGGCCAGCCGCTTACGTTATCGCCGTATCTTGGAGGAATCGCTGGATGAGATATTCGCTACCGAATATAAATGGATGAAAGATTGTATCGAGGCGAAACTCTTCGGTATCGGTCTGGAAAGTTATTCGGTAGGTTCCTATGATTTCTATTTGGGTTACAGGGCGAAAAAGAACAAGATCGTTACCTTGGACACCGGCCATTTCCATTTGACGGAAAGTATCGCCGACAAGGTTTCCTCGTTATTGCTGTTTACGCCCGAGATCATGTTGCACGTAAGTCGTCCGATCCGTTGGGATAGCGATCATGTCGTGATCTTGAATGACGATGTGCAGGATTTAGCCCGTGAGATCGTGCGTTGCGACGCCTTGGACCGGGTACATATCGGTTTGGATTATTTCGACGCTACCATCAATCGTATCGGTGCTTATGTCATTGGTAGCCGTGCCACGCAAAAAGCCTTTATGCTCGCTTTGCTGGAGCCGATCGCCTTGCTTCGCCAGTACGAGGATGAGGGTAAGTATTTCCAGCGTCTTGCCTTGCAGGAGGAAGCGAAGAGTCTGCCTTGGGGTGCGGTTTGGGATATGTATTGTCTGCAAAGTGGGGTCCCCGTAGGAGAGTCTTATATCGCTGAGATCGAGAAATATGAGTCCGACGTTACCTCAAGACGGCAATGATAGAGATCGGGATCGGGTTGTTGATCATCGCGATCGGCAGTTTCGGGCAGAGTAGCTCGTACGTGCCGATCAATAAGATCCGGGATTGGAGTTGGTAAAGCTTTTGGCTGGTGCAAGGTATCTTCGCTTGGTTGGTTTTCCCTTATCTCGGAGCGATGTTGGCGGTACCGGAAGGGAGTACCTTACTGGAGCTATGGTGTTCGCCGGGTAGCTTGGGAGCGGTTATCTATGGCATGCTCTGGGGTGTCGGCGGGTTGACTTTCGGGTTGAGTATGCGTTATCTGGGCGTAGCTTTGGGACAGAGCATCGCCTTGGGTACATGCGCCGGTTTCGGTACGCTCTTCCCGGCTTTGTTCGGTGGAACGAATCTGTTTGAGGGAACCGGATTGATCCTGTTGACCGGTGTTTGCATTACCTTAGCTGGTATCGCCGTGATCGGTTACGCCGGAAGCCTGCGGGCCCGGAATATGAGTGAGGAGGAGAAGAAAGCGGCGGTGAAGGATTTTGCCTTGACTAAGGGCTTGGCGGTAGCCTTGCTTGCCGGTGTGATGAGCGCCTGCTTCAATTTGGGTTTGGAATCGGGAAACGAGGTGCTGGCGAAAGCGAAAGAGGCGGGAGCTAGCGATCTGTTCGCCTTGAATCCCGTGATACTGTTGGTTACTTTGGGCGGCTTTTGTACGAACGCTGTGTATTGTATTTTCCAGAACGTTAAAAACGGGACGGGCAAGGATTATTTCTCGGTATCGGGAGGTACATTGCTGAATAATGTCTTATTTTGCGCTTTGGCAGGCGTGCTTTGGTACTCGCAGTTCTTCGGACTGGGGATGGGAAAGAGCTATTTCTCGGATTCCCCGGTTATGCTGGCTTTCTCGTGGAGTATCCTGATGTCGTTGAATGTTATTTTCAGTAATGTCTGGGGCATCTTATTAAAAGAATGGAAGGGCGTGGATCGCCGGACGATCGTGGTATTGATTACCGGCATGTGTATCTTGATCCTTTCCTTATTATATCCAAATATAGTTTAATTAAAATAGACATGATAACACTAAGAAACAATGAACGCCTGATGGCGGAAATAGATCGTATCGCCGAGGTCGCCGGCTATTTGTGGACCAAGGGTTGGGCTGAGCGAAACGGCGGGAATATATCGGTGAACCTGACTACTTTATTGAGCGAGGAGGAGAAGGCGTTGCCGGCTTTGGTTTCCTCGATTCCCTTGCAAGAGGCGATGACGGCCTTATGCGGGCACGTCTTTTATGTGACGGGTACCGGAAAACGGATGCGTTACGTGGCGAAAGATCCATTCGCCAACGGCTCTTTGATCCGTATCGCCGCCGATGGGAAATCGTATGATATCCTAGCGGAGCAACCGATCCAACCGACTTCCGAGTTGCCTTCCCATTTGTTGATGCACAATTTCTTGCGTGCGAAGGGACGGGATAACCGGGTGGTATTGCATACGCATCCGACGGATATTATCGGCATGACGCATTGTAAGCCGTTCTTGGATTCGGAGAAGATTACCCGCACGTTATGGCGTATGATCCCGGAATGTCGGATTATCGTGCCGAAAGGGGTCGGTATCGTTCCTTACGAGATACCGGGCACTTTGGCGTTGGCGCACGCTACGATCCGTCAGTTGGAGGAGCACGACGTGGTGTTCTGGGAGAAGCACGGTATCCTTGCCGTCGGTGAGGACCTGATCGAGTGCTTCGATGCGATCGATACGTTGAGTAAATCCGCCCAGATCTATTTCAGTGCCCGCATGACCGGTTACGAGCCGGAAGGTATGACGGAGCAGCAATTGGATGACTTGGTTCCGGCTTTTGGACTCTAGCGTATGCGAAAGAAATTAATCATTCTATTCATAGGGATCGGTTCGTTCACGTTGTTCGCCCAGCAGCGAGACCATCGGACACGGGAGTATATCGCTCCGGTCCGTATTGTCTGGCAGCAAGATAGTTCGCAAATTACGGGAGCGAACCATTTGCTTGTTCCGGGCAACGGACAGTCGGATTTGGCGAATAATCGGTTGTGTGTGTTGAAAAGTACGCCAACCGAACATCCCGCTTTGCTGCTTGATTTCGGGAAGGAGTTGCAAGGCGGCCTTCAGCTGGTGACCGGTATGCCGCCGTCTCACGATCCGGTTTCCGTGCGGGTTCGTTTCGGCGAGTCCGTTAGTGAGGCTATGTGCGAGATAGATGGCGCGAACGGGGCGAGCAACGATCATGCGATGCGGGATTTCGTGGTATCGCTCCCTTGGCTGGGCGTGCAGGAGATCGGTAATTCCGGTTTCCGTTTCGTGCGTATTGATGTATTGGGTGATTCTACGGAGTTGCAATTAAAAGAGGTCCGTGAGATCTCCAAGTTCCGCGATATTCCTTATCTGGGCTATTTCCGTTGTAATGACGAGGGGTT
>OGCW01001127.1_pt1 | contig 10829 bp, 8 predicted proteins | sample 1570231 | NCBI WGS metagenome assembly OGCW01 (sample SAMEA2582168, study PRJEB24529) | metagenome | biome: Human gut stool | place: China | collected 2011 | reverse complement strand
TCAGGCATTGGCGACAAGCCGCTGGTGCGCTGGCTACGCGGTCATTTGCGCATGACCGACACCATCGACAACGAGCATTTCTTTGTGCGTAAGAATGGATTGCTGTACGCCACACCGCTGATGCTGGTACTGATTCTGGTGGAATTGAGCGACGTGATTTTCGCCGTGGATAGCATTCCGGCTATTTTTGCCGTAACCACCGACCCTTTCATCGTCCTCACTTCCAACATTTTTGCCATCTTGGGACTGCGTGCCATGTACTTCTTACTGGCAGACTTTGCCGAACGCTTTATTTTCCTCAAATACGGCTTGGCTTTCGTGTTGAGCTTTATCGGTATCAAGATGCTGATTGTCGACTTCTACCATATTCCAATCGCCGTCTCGCTGGGCGTGGTGTTTGGCATTCTGGTGATGACGTTTATTATCAACGCCTGGGTGAATTATCGGCATGATAAGCAGCGGGGAGAATGATCCGCTGTATATTAAGCCATTACTAGAGATAACTCATTCCAGACAAAGGTGAGCTATTAATTATGTAATCGGCTTATAGCTCTTTACAAAAAGACCGCACGGGTGTTGGTGGCGTCAAAATCGCCGAAGCGTTCCCTGGAGGCCGGGGCGACGCGCATGGATGCGCGGCGAGGGCGCATCTTACAGGGACGTTACCTTGCGCCCGACCCGGTAGCCGCAAGGGATAAGCTGAGGGAACCGCGCAGCGGCGATTTTGTTCGCCAGAGCCTGGGGGTGCAGGGGGCGGCGGCGATTGGCCGCCCCCTGCGCGCTCCCTGCGCCAGTGACTTTATATGGCATAACACATTAAAGGAGCGCAACCGTTCTCATATTCCAAATAGTTTTGCCCATATGTTATCTAATCAGCCTTAGTAGCCAGTCCTTCCCTCTGTTTATGTCAAACAAATGTAACAATTAAGTTGCAAAATATGACCTCTCTTTAAAATCCAGCATTTTTCGCTTCCCGAAGCTGTAACTTTCCTTATACTCGACCTTGCAAACACTTTGTTACATCCTGAAAGATGCGTCGACAGAACGCACCAGGGATGTGCGACAACACAATGAAAGGATCGAAAAATGACTACGCAACGTTCACCGGGGCTATTCCGGCGTCTGGCTCATGGCAGCCTGGTAAAACAAATCCTGGTCGGCCTTGTTCTGGGGATTCTTCTGGCATGGATCTCAAAACCCGCGGCGGAAGCTGTTGGTCTGTTAGGTACTTTGTTCGTCGGCGCACTGAAAGCCGTTGCCCCCATCCTGGTGTTGATGCTGGTAATGGCATCTATTGCTAACCACCAGCACGGGCAGAAAACCAATATCCGCCCTATTTTGTTCCTCTATCTACTGGGCACCTTCTCTGCTGCTCTGGCCGCAGTAGTCTTCAGCTTTGCCTTCCCTTCTACCCTGCATTTATCCAGTAGCGCGGGTGATATTTCGCCGCCGTCAGGCATTGTCGAAGTGATGCGCGGGCTGGTAATGAGCATGGTTTCCAACCCCATCGACGCGCTGCTGAAAGGTAACTACATCGGGATCCTGGTGTGGGCAATTGGCCTCGGTTTCGCACTGCGTCACGGTAACGAGACCACCAAAAACCTGGTCAACGATATGTCGAATGCCGTCACCTTTATGGTGAAACTGGTCATTCGCTTCGCACCGATTGGTATTTTTGGTCTGGTTTCTTCTACCCTGGCAACCACCGGTTTCTCCACACTGTGGGGCTACGCGCAACTGCTGGTCGTGCTGGTTGGCTGTATGTTACTGGTGGCGCTGGTGGTTAACCCATTGCTGGTGTGGTGGAAAATTCGTCGTAACCCGTTCCCGCTGGTGCTGCTGTGCCTGCGCGAAAGCGGCGTGTATGCCTTCTTCACCCGCAGCTCTGCGGCGAACATTCCGGTGAATATGGCACTGTGTGAAAAGCTGAATCTGGATCGCGATACCTATTCCGTTTCTATTCCGCTGGGTGCCACCATCAATATGGCTGGCGCAGCAATCACCATTACCGTGTTGACGCTGGCTGCGGTTAATACGCTGGGTATCCCGGTCGATCTGCCCACGGCGCTGCTGTTGAGCGTGGTGGCTTCTCTGTGTGCCTGTGGCGCATCCGGCGTGGCGGGGGGTTCTCTGCTGCTGATCCCGCTGGCCTGTAATATGTTTGGGATCCCGAACGATGTGGCGATGCAAGTGGTTGCCGTTGGCTTTATTATCGGCGTGCTGCAGGACTCCTGCGAAACCGCGCTGAACTCCTCCACCGACGCCCTGTTTACCGCCGCGGCCTGCATGGCGGAAGACGACCAGCTGGCGAAAAACGCCCTGCGCGGATAACGCCTTTCCCCTCCGCTATCGGGCGGAGGGGCTCTCTTCCTGTACTGCGTTTTCAACCTTAAACGGATCGATACCGCGCTTTTGCATCCGGCGGAAGCGAATGATGTTCAGCCCGTTGACGATCAGGAAACTGCCTTCGATCAGCGTCCCGCCAATGGAACCCAACCACAGATTATGCGTGACCCAGCAGGCGGTGGAGCACCACATCACGCAGCGGACGGTTAGCCCTTTGCAGCGAAACAGCGCCCAGGTGCTGGCGACGGTGCCAATGATCGGCAGCAGCTCCATGGCATGCTGCAGTTTACCCAGGCCGAGAATCAACGTCAGGAGGATAAAGACTGTCATCACCCACAGGCTACGGGTGCGTAAGGAAATGACCGTGCGAAGCGCATTGAGCCCGGCGCTCATTCCAGCCGGCCCGGCGCCCATCAGGAAAAAATGAACGCCGATAATAGCGCTATAGACCGCCAGCTGTAGCCTGAAACGGCGTTCATCGCGGTTGATAAAGGTGGTAATGCCGATAAGAAAGGCGATGACGCCGACCCCCTGGGCCAGCCAATACGCGGTCATGTAAGCTCCCTGACTGAAAAAAACAAACGGCGCTTCACTGGCTGAAACGCCGCTGTTACGAGCCCGATGGCGCTACGCTATCAGGCCGATACACAAACCAAGCCTCTGGGCGCCAACGCAAATACGCCTTTACAGGGTAACACCGCTTTTAAAGATGGCCAGCTCGCGGAAGTCATTCTGCTCATTACAGGTCGGTTTACCGTTGGCGAAGGCTACAATGGCATCCACAAACTCTTCCAGCAGCTGCGGCATCGTTTTGCCGTGGAGCAGCTGCCCGGCATCAAAGTCGATCCAGTGCTTTTTCTTCGCCGCCAGCTCGCTATTGGTGGCGATCTTCACCGTTGGCACAAAGCCGCCGTACGGCGTGCCGCGACCGGTGCTGAACAGCACCATATGGCAGCCGGCGCCGGCCAGCGCGCTGGTGGCGACCGCGTCGTTGCCCGGCGCGCTCAGTAAATTCAGACCATGAACCTTCAGGCGCTCGCCGTAGCGCAGAACATCCACCACCTGGCTGGAGCCCGCTTTCTGAGTACAGCCCAGCGACTTATCTTCGAGGGTAGTGATCCCTCCGGCCTTATTACCCGGCGAGGGGTTTTCGTAAATAGGCTGGTCGTGAGCAATAAAGTACTGCTTAAAGTCATTGACCATGGTCACCAGCTTGTCGAAGGTCGCTTCGTCGCGGCAGTGGCTCATCAGCAACTGTTCAGCGCCGAACATCTCCGGCACTTCGGTCAGCACGGTAGTGCCGCCGTTGGCGATCACATAGTCTGAGAAGCGGCCCAGCATCGGATTAGCGGTAATGCCCGACAGGCCGTCCGATCCCCCGCACTCGAGGCCAAACTTCAGCTCGCTGAGCTTGCCCGGCTGGCGTTTATCCTGACGCATCACTTCATACAGCTGATGCAGATGCTCAACCCCCGCCTCCACTTCATCGTCCTGATGCTGGCAAACCATAAAGTGCACGCGCTGCGGGTCAAACTCGCCCAGCGTCTCGCGAAAGGCCTCCACCTGGTTGTTTTCACAGCCAAGGCCAACCACCAGCACCGCCCCGGCGTTCGGGTGACGAACCATATTTTGCAGCATGGTGCGAGTGTTGATGTGATCGTCCCCAAGCTGCGAGCAGCCATAGGTGTGGCTGAAGAGATGTACCCCATCGATATCCTCAGCGCCATACGTCTCTTTCAGGAAACGGTTCTGCATTTGTCTGGCCATCGCGTTGACGCAGCCGACGGTCGGCAGGATCCACAGCTCATTGCGCACGCCGACGTCACCGTTGGCGCGACGATAAATCTGTACTTCGCGATCCGCAGGCTGTGGCGGTTGGGCAACCAGGTCCGGTTGATAGCGATACGCGTCAAGGTCGCTGAGATTGGTGCGCGTATTGTGCGCATGAACATGCTCTCCCGGCGCGATATCCGCCAGCGCATGGCCAATCGGCAACCCGTACTTAACGACGTTTTCCCCTTTCGCGATAGCGCGCAGTGCAAACTTGTGGCCGCGAACGATATCCTGGCCGAGGGTGACCGAGTCATTATCAATCGTCACCACGCTACCGGCAGCGATATCCGTCAGCGCGACCGCGACGTTATCCTGCGAATGGATTTTGATGTATTGCATATCAACCGACCTCTGGCCTTAGTTCAGTTCAATGGCGAAATAGTCACGCGCATTGTTAAAGCAAATGTTTTTCACCATCTCGCCCAGCAGCGCGATATCCGCAGGCGCTTCGCCGGCAGCCACCCAACGGCCGATCATCTGGCACAGAATGCGGCGGAAGTATTCGTGGCGCGTGTAGGAGAGGAAGCTGCGACTGTCGGTCAACATCCCGACGAAGCGGCTCAGCAGCCCGAGCTGCGCCAGCTGGGTCATCTGCCGCTCCATACCGTCTTTCTGATCGTTGAACCACCAGCCGGAGCCGAACTGCATCTTGCCTGGCATGCCTTCACCCTGGAAGTTACCGATCATGGTGCCCAGCACTTCGTTATCACGCGGGTTCAGGCAGTAGAGAATCGTTTTCGGCAGCAGGTTTTCTTCGTTCTGCTTGCTCAGCAGCTTAGACAGCTCTTCCGCCATCGGACGATCGTTGATCGAGTCGAAGCCGACGTCTGGCCCTAACAGTTTGAACTGACGGAGGTTGTTGTTACGCAGCGCGCCAATGTGGTACTGCTGGACCCAGCCGCGACGGGCATACTCTGCGCCGAGGAATACCAGCACCGCGGTTTTGAACTGCGCCACTTCGTGTTCGCTAAGGGTCTCGCCAGCCAGGCGGCGCGCCAGAATGTCATCCAGCTCGGCGTCGGTCGCTTCGGCAAACAGCACCACGTCCAGCGCATGATCGGAGACTTTGCAGCCGTGTGCGGCAAAATGATCCAGACGTTTGGTCAGGGCGCTTTGCAGGTCAGCGAAGCGGCGAATATCGGTATCGGATACCTCGCCCAGCTTAGCCATATAATCATTGAAGGTCGCCAACTCGATGTTGAAGGCTTTATCCGGGCGCCAGCTCGGCAGCACTTTGATGTCAAAGGAGTTGTCTTTGGCGACAGCCGCGTGGTGCTCAAGAGAATCAATCGGATCGTCGGTGGTACCGACCATCTTCACATTCATCTGTTTCATGATTCCGCGGGCGGAGAAGGCATCCTGAGCCAGCAAATCATTACACTGGTCCCAGATCTCATCGGCGGTGGATGGCGACAACAGCTTACCTGTAATACCAAAAGGTCGACGCAGCTCTAAATGGGTCCAGTGGTATAACGGGTTGCCAATAGTGTGCGGAACCGTGGCCGCCCAGGCGTCAAATTTCTCGCGATCGGACGCATCACCGGTACACAGACGCTCCGGCACGCCGTTAGTGCGCATTGCGCGCCATTTATAGTGATCGCCTTTCAGCCAGATGTCATACAGGTTTTTAAAGCGATAGTTTTCGGCAACCTGCTGCGGCGGAAGGTGGCAGTGGTAGTCGAAAATCGGCTGATCTTTGGCGTAATCATGGTACAGACGGCGGGCAAACTCGGTATCAAGTAGAAAATCTTCAGTCATAAACGATGTCATTCGCGTGTCCTCTTCGCTCCAGTGCGGGAGCCTTTCAGATGATTGACTACAATGCTGACAAAGTTATCACACCAATTTCTACAGACCGAACTGTTTTTCGTGAGTTAGATCAATAAACGTCGATAAAAAAATGACCGCCCTGGAGCAAAACACCTCGCCAGAGCGCGCCATCTCTGGCTTTCCAGGCAAGGGATAAAGACCACACTAACTTTCCCACTTTTGTGACAGCTCTCAACTTTTAAAGTTGTATGACAAGTTATCTTTCTGCCGTCGCAACATATAAACCGACGGAATGCATTACCGGTGCTTATGGCATCGGCTTATACGGAATGGATACCGACTTTCAACATAACAACTGATGGTAAGGTTCAGGCCAGAGGGGACTACCCTCCTGAATCCTCCGTTTCGCTTTCCCGGCCGCTTATTGCGCTCGGTAAAGGCCGCACCTGATGCGGAAAGATAACAGACGATGAGGTTTACATGCGTAAAATTAAAGGGTTACGTTGGTACATGATCGCGCTGGTGACGCTGGGCACCGTGCTGGGCTACCTGACCCGTAACACCGTAGCGGCGGCCGCGCCGACGCTGATGGAAGAGTTACACATTTCGACCCAACAGTACTCCTATATCATTGCAGCCTATTCCGCTGCCTATACCGTTATGCAGCCCGTCGCGGGGTATGTCCTTGATATTCTGGGGACCAAAATTGGCTATGCCTTCTTCGCCATCGCCTGGGCGGTATTCTGCGGCTCAACGGCTCTGGCCGGCAGCTGGGGTGGACTGGCGCTGGCCCGTGGCGCAGTCGGCGCAGCGGAGGCCGCAATGATCCCCGCCGGCCTGAAGGCCAGCTCAGAGTGGTTCCCGGCAAAAGAGCGTTCTATCGCGGTGGGCTACTTCAACGTGGGTTCCTCTATAGGCGCCATGATCGCGCCACCGTTGGTGGTGTGGGCGATTGTCATGCACAGCTGGCAGATGGCGTTCATCATCTCCGGGGTATTGAGCTTCGCCTGGGCTATCGCCTGGCTTATCTTCTACAAACATCCGCGCGACCAGAAAAAATTATCTGACGAAGAACGTGACTACATCATTGGCGGTCAGGAGTCTCAGCATCAGACCAATAACGCGAAGAAAATGTCGCCGTGGCAAATCCTGCGCAACCGTCAGTTCTGGGGTATCGCCCTGCCGCGCTTCCTCGCTGAGCCGGCCTGGGGGACCTTTAACGCCTGGATCCCGCTGTTCATGTTCAAAGTTTACGGTTTTAACCTGAAAGAGATCGCCATGTTCGCCTGGATGCCGATGCTGTTCGCCGACCTCGGCTGCATCGTCGGCGGATATCTGCCGCCGCTGTTCCAGCGCTGGTTTGGCGTCAACCTGATCGTGTCGCGTAAAATGGTGGTCACCATGGGCGCCCTGCTAATGATTGGCCCGGGGATGATCGGCCTGTTCACCAGCCCGTACGTGGCGATTGCCCTGCTGTGCATCGGCGGGTTCGCTCACCAGGCGCTGTCCGGGGCGCTGATTACCCTCTCTTCCGACGTCTTTGGCCGTAACGAAGTCGCTACCGCTAACGGTCTGACCGGGATGGCCGCCTGGCTGGCGAGCACCATGTTCGCCCTGGTCGTCGGCGCGCTGGCGGATACCATCGGCTTTAGCCCGCTGTTTGCGGTACTGGCCGTCTTTGACCTCCTTGGCGCGCTGGTTATCTGGACGGTGCTGAAAAACAAACCGGCTGACGATGACTCGACGCCGCTTAGCAGCCGCAAACCGGTCACGCAGAGTTAGATCGAATGGCAAGGTAATCGCCGATCAAGCCGCCTTCTCAGGCGGCTTTTTCATGCCTGCCAGTGGTGGAAAGCGCGTAAAAGTGGTATAACAAATCGAATATTGTCGCCATCTTCCGGGAGCGAATATGGAAATCATTGAACCACGCCGTCTATATCAGCAGCTTGCCGCTGAGCTGAAGACGCGCATCGAACAAGGTGTCTACCTTGTAGGGGATAAGCTGCCCGCCGAGCGCTTCATCGCCGATGAAAAAAACGTCAGCCGCACCGTGGTTCGTGAAGCCATTATCATGCTGGAAGTGGAAGGGTATGTCGAAGTCCGCAAAGGGTCGGGTATCCACGTTATCTCCAACCATCCGAAATACCAGCAGGTGGCCGATGAAAGCCTTGAGTTCGCCAACTATGGCCCCTTTGAACTGCTGCAGGCGCGGCAGCTAATTGAAAGCAATATTGCCGAATTCGCGGCGACTCAGGTGACCAAACAGGACATCATGAAGCTGATGGAGATTCAGGAGAAAGCGCGTAACGAGAAATGTTTCCGCGACTCCGAGTGGGACCTGCAGTTTCACGTCCAGGTGGCGCTGGCGACGCAGAACAGCGCGCTGGCGGCGATCGTGGAAAAGATGTGGACCCAGCGCGTGCATAACCCCTACTGGAAAAAGCTGCATGAGCATATCGACCTGCGTACGGTCGATAACTGGTGCGACGACCACGATCAGATCCTGAAAGCTCTGCTGCGAAAAGATCCCAACGCCGCCAAGCTGGCGATGTGGCAGCATCTGGAAAATACCAAGCAAATGTTGTTCAACGAAACCAGCGATGACTTTGAATTTAATGCCGATCGCTACTTATTTGCCGAAAACCCAGTCGTTCATCTCGATACCGCAGTCAACGGCGCGAAATAAGGCCTTATCCCTCCGGCGCGCCCCCCTGCGCGCCTGTCTGACAGTGAGGCTGGAGTAAGCAAGTCATATATAGTGTCAGCCTGTGTAAATCCTCTCGCCTCCCATCTCCGCAATCAGCAAAATCAACGAGCAACACGTTGCAATTTCTCTGACGGAAAGTCAGGTGATTTGTTACAATTAGATGCATTTTGTCGTTCTGGGGGTAGGTATTTACTTACTTCAGTCTTATACAGGGAAGCGTTCAGAGCGCCTAAGCAGCGACCATAATCTCATAAAAATCTTGTCGCCCTATATGCCGCGCGCTCAGACGTGCCGTTAACCGATGTACCAGGAATCGTGAATGGAACTATTTACCCAGTTATTGAATGCCTTGTGGGCTCAGGATTACGAAACGCTCGCGAATCCCTCCATGATAGGCATGCTGTATTTTGTCTTGTTTATGATTTTGTTCCTTGAGAACGGGTTATTGCCTGCCGCGTTTTTACCGGGGGATAGTCTGCTCGTGCTCGTGGGCGTGCTGATCGCCAAAGGGGCGATGGGTTTTCCGGAAACTTTGCTGCTGCTCACCGCCGCCGCCAGCCTCGGCTGCTGGCTAAGCTATATTCAGGGGCGTTGGCTGGGTAATACGCGGATCGTGCAAAACTGGCTGTCACACCTACCTTCGCACTATCACCAGCGTGCGCATCACTTGTTTCATAAGCATGGGCTCTCCGCGCTGCTGATCGGCCGCTTTATCGCCTTCGTACGCACGCTGCTGCCCACCATCGCCGGGCTTTCCGGCCTTAATAACGCCCGTTTTCAGTTTTTCAACTGGATGAGCGGCCTGCTGTGGGTGCTCATCCTGACCTCGCTTGGCTATCTGCTGGGTAAAACCCCGGTATTCCTCAAGTATGAAGATCAGCTGATGTCCTGCCTGATGCTCCTGCCGGTTGCCCTGTTGGTCTTCGGACTGATCGGCTCGCTGGTGGTACTGTGGAAGAAAAAATACAGAAGCCGGGGCTAATGATGGTCATGAAACGCCCTTCCCTGCGCCAGTTCAGCTGGCTGCTGGGTGGTTCTCTTCTGCTCGGCGCCCTGTTCTGGCTTTGGCTGGCGGTGCAGCAGCAGGAGGCCACGCTGGCGATACGCCCGGTTGGCCAGGGTGAATAACATCGCCAGTTGGTTATCGTTTTTCAGCAGCCCCTTGTATCTGGCTTTCACGAAGCCGAACTGCCGCTTGATGATGCGAAACGGGTGCTCCACCCTGGCACGGATGCTGGCTTTCATGTATTCGATGTTGATGGCCGTTTTGTTCTTGCGCGGATGCTGCTTCAAGGTTTTTACCCTGCCGGGACGCTCGGCGATCAGCCAGTCCACATCCACCTCGGCCAGCTCGGCGGGCTGTGGCGCCCCTTGGTAGCCGGCATCGGCTGAGACAAATTGCTCCTCTCCATGAAGCAGATTACCCAGCTGATTGAGGTCATGCTCGTTGGCCGCGGTGGTGACCAGGCTGTGGGTCAGGCCACTCTTGGCATCGACACCAATGTGGGCCTTCATGCCAAAGTGCCACTGATTGCCTTTCTTGGTCTGATGCATCTCCGGATCGCGTTGCTGCTCTTTGTTCTTGGTAGAGCTGGGTGCCTCAATGATGGTGGCATCCACCAAAGTGCCTTGGGTCATCATGACGCCTGCTTCGGCCAGCCAGCGATTGATGGTCTTGAACAATTGACGGGCCAGTTGATGCTGCTCGAGCAGGTGGCGGAAATTCATGATGGTGGTGCGATCCGGCAGGGCGCTATCCAGGGATAATCGGGCAAACAGGCGCATGGAGGCGATTTCGTACAGGGCATCTTCCATGGCACCGTCGCTCAGGTTGTACCAATGCTGCATGCAGTGAATACGCAGCATGGTCTCCAGCGGATAGGGCCGTCGGCCATTGCCCGCCTTGGGATAAAACGGCTCGATGACAGCGGTCATATTCTGCCATGGCAGAATCTGCTCCATGCGGGAGAGGAAAATCTCTTTTCGGGTCTGACGGCGCTTAGTGCTGAATTCACTATCGGCGAAGGTGAGTTGATGGCTCATGATGTCCCTCTGGGATGCGCTCCGGATGAATATGATGATCTCATATCAGGAACTTGTTCGCACCTTCCCTAAATCTGATAGTCGGTCTACAGATAGATCAATCTGGCGTTCAGATTATTCTTACTTTCTA
>OGCW01001119.1_pt1 | contig 10925 bp, 8 predicted proteins | sample 1570231 | NCBI WGS metagenome assembly OGCW01 (sample SAMEA2582168, study PRJEB24529) | metagenome | biome: Human gut stool | place: China | collected 2011 | reverse complement strand
GGCGCCACTCCGCTGCAGGTGATGACCTCGGTGAGTCTGCCGATGGTGCGGCCATCCATTCTTTACGCCTGCGTGTTGCTCTTTTTCCTCGGTCTGGAAGTCTTCGGTCTGATGCTGGTGTTGGGCGACCCCGAGGGCAACATGGTGCTGGCGACCTATCTCTACAAGCTGACTAACAAGCTCGGCACCCCCTCCTACCATCTGATGGCGGCGGTGGCGGTGGTGCTGATCTGCATCACCATCCCGCTGGTGATGCTCCAGCGGCGGCTGATGCGCACCGCCAACCGCTTTGTCACCATGAAGGGCAAGGCGTCCCAGGCGCGGGCGCTGCCGCTGGGCAAATGGCGCTGGGTGGCCGGGGCGGTGGTGGTGGCCTGGCTGACGGTGACCATCGGCGTACCGCTGCTCGGCGTGGCGCTGCGCGCTTTTATCTCCAACTGGGGCGTCGGCGTGTCGCTGTGGGATGAGCTGTCGCTGGCGACGTTCCACAATATCTGGCAGCAGCCCAACCTGCTGCGGGCGATCGTCAACTCGATGGCTATCGGCATCATCGGCGGCGCGCTGGCGGTGATCTGCTATCTGTTTGTCGGCATCGCCATGCACCGCAAAGCGGATAACGTCACCCGCTTTCTCGACTACAGCGTGCTGGTCCCGCGCGCGGTACCGGGGCTGCTGGCCGGCCTGGCCTTCCTGTGGGTATTCCTGTTTGTACCGATGTGGCTCGATCAGTCGCTGAAGCACGGCTGGCTCTCGGCGCTGCCGGTGGCCGACTGGCTGCGGGAGCACCTTATTGTGCAGCTGCGCGCCCTGCGCAACACCATCTTCAGCGTCTGGCTGGCCTACACCGTGGTGTGGATGGCCTACGGCCTGCGGCTCATCTCCTCGACGCTGCTGCAGGTGGGCCCGGAGCTGGAGGAGGCGGCGCGTAGCACCGGCGCCTCGCGGGGGCAGATCACCCGCCACGTGACCGTTCCGCTGTCGCGCTATGGGCTGATTGGCTCCTGGCTGCTGATGTTCCTGATCTTTGAGCGCGAGTATTCCACCGGCGTCTATCTGCTGTCGCCGGGTACCGAAACCATCGGCTCGATGCTGGTGTCGCTGTGGGCGGCGGGGGCCATCGATATCGTCGCGGCGCTCTCCTTTATCAATATTCTGCTGGTGGTGATTGGCCTGGGTATCGCCCTGCGCTTTGGAGTGAAATTACATGATTGAGTTATCGGTAGAAAATCTGCATCTCACCTATGGCGACAACCCGGTGTTGAAGGGGGTGTCCATGACGCTCGGCCGGGGGGAGGTAGTATCGCTGCTGGGGCCTTCGGGAAGCGGGAAAACCACGCTGCTGCGGGCGGTGGCTGGGCTGGAAAAACCGACGAGCGGACGGATCGCCATCGGCAACCGCACGGTGTACGACGGCACGCCGCGCAGCGAGATCCCGGCCGAAGAGCGTAACCTCGGCCTGGTGTTCCAGTCCTATGCCCTGTGGCCGCACAAAACGGTGTTCGACAATGTGGCCTATCCGCTGAAGCTGCGTAAAGTGGCCGCCGGGGAGATAAAAGAGCGGGTGCAGCGTGTGCTGGATCAGCTGGGGCTGGGGCACCTTATCATCCGCCATCCGCACCAGCTCTCCGGTGGCCAGCAGCAGCGGGTGGCCATCGGTCGGGCGCTGGTTTACAACCCGCCGGTGATCCTGCTGGATGAACCGCTCTCCAACCTTGACGCCAAGCTGCGCGAAGAGGCGCGGGTGTTTCTGCGCGAGCTGATCATTAAGCTGGGCCTCTCGGCGCTGATGGTCACCCACGATCAGAATGAAGCAATGGCCATCTCCGATCGTATTCTGCTGCTGAACAATGGCGTCATTGAGCAACAGGGGACGCCGCAGGAGATGTACGGCAGCCCGGCGACGCTGTTCGCCGCTGAGTTTATGGGCAGCAATAACCGCCTGCACGGCAAAGTGATGGCGCTGGAGAACGGCAGGGCGCGGATCGAAGGCGCCAGCTGGAGCCTGTGGGGGCGAGCGGGCGAGGGGGTTAGCGTTGGCGAGCCGGCGACGGCGGTGATCCGCGTCGAGCGCCTGCGACTCGACGGCGCAGCGCAGGATAACAGCCTCCAGCTACCGCTGCTGACCAGCATGTACCTCGGCGACCGCTGGGAGTACCTGTTCCGTACCGAAGGCGACGACTTTCCGCTGCGCGCCTACGGAACGGCGCTGCGCGATGCCGAACACTGCCATCTGACGCTCCCGGCGGAGGATGTGTGGATTTTTCCGCAGCGGTAACTTCGCGAAGCCACGGAAGGCAAGCGCCAGGATGACGCGCTACGTTCTGGGGATGACAAAAGCGTTTTACCCCCGGCTGCGGGCCGGGCAGGCCAGTAGGGTAGACCGGTCCAGGTCAGCAGCAAATCGACGGTGGTTATATGGTGACATACTTTTTCGTTTGATGAATGTTGATGCTGATGCGGAAACCCTGCGGAGTGCAATTGTTGTAAATCTGGCGTTTTAATACGCCGCTAAACACAATATGCTGGTGTCTTCCCCACACACGTGGGGGTGTTTCTATGGGTTGCAGTGTAAGAGCGGCAAACGAAGCGTCTTCCCCACACACGTGGGGGTGTTTCCGGCTCTTTTTTATCTCCTTCATCCTTCGCTATGTCTTCCCCACACGCGTGGGGGTGTTTCTGATCGGCGTGCCGTTTGTTGGACCCGAAATAGGTCTTCCCCACACGCGTGGGGGTGTTTCCTTCATCAGCTCCTTGTTCCAGCGGCGACCACCGTCTTCCCCACACGCGTGGGGGTGTTTCTATCGTGCAGAGTCACAACCTGACGGGATTATCGTCTTCCCCACACGCGTGGGGGTGTTTCTCGTGCATGGTGAGGATTCTACAGTCGCACCATGTCTTCCCCACACGCGTGGGGGTGTTTCTACCTCCCGGCGTCCGCGCCAGGGCGATCACGTGTCTTCCCCCACACGCGTGGGGGTGTTTCCCTGCAGCTGGCCGTCGAGCTGACGGATGCCGGGTCTTCCCCACATGTGTGGGGGTGTTTCTTCATCACGTGTGAGCGGATTTGGCTCTATCCTGTCTTCCCCACATGCGTGGAGGTGTTTTCGCCTTTCAAGTGACGACAAGTCACGTCTGTGCGCATTTCTCAGATGAAAGGGGATTCCTGACGTAGAGGCATCAATGCCGTGACATAGTTATCCTTAATGTACATCAATGTCTTCGAAATTTCGTTTGGCCAGCACAGTCTCATATGTTTTTTGTATGATTTTACTTATAAATATTCGTGAACTATGTTTGTCCTATACTTTCTTTAGGGGCATCTAAATCATTCGAGTTTATTACTCGTCTGGAGATATTGTTCTTCATATTAATTATTTATAGCTTTTTATATTATTATTTTTGGCTTTTATCTTTAATTCAGTGTGTTGTGGACATTTTTGATTTTATAAAAAGTTATTTATAAGTTTCCCGGTTTTTAGTATTAATAAAGGGCACATGTTTTTTAAGGAAAAATTCCATGAGGCGCTTGATCAGGGTTTCGCTACAAAATCAACATGCCATCGCGGCGATAAGTTTTGAAAACTGTCCAGCGAAAACCCGGATGTTGAGTGATGGTCGCGTGGTGCAGGGACGCTCGGTATTGAGCCATTGTCAGATTGTCGGGGAGATTGCTCGGGCGCTTATAGCGTTGTATCCCGAACCGATGCGAAGTCGACTCTTTCCAGCGGGAAGTGAAATGGCAGCGGCTGGCCACGATATCGGAAAGGTCACTCCGACTTTTGCCGCCAAAATTTTTGCGGCATGTGACGTTAATGATCACCGTCTTGCTGGGTTATCGGCGGTGAACCCCGGACTCGAAACACTCTGGGGAGGACATGCAGGCGTCAGTCAGGCGACAGCGGAAAGTTTACATGCTCCGCGCTATGTTCCTGAGATCCTCGGTCAGCATCATGGTTTTAATCCAGGGCTCAACGGCAGGCGTGGCGACGCTGAAGTATTCGGCGGGCCGCTCTGGTTTGATGAGCGTAAAAAACTCGTGAATAGGCTGAAAGCGGAATTCTCCGCAGATTGGCCGACATTTGATTCAGCCGCTCAGGCTCGCGTGGTCGCCGGGTTGACCTCGGTAGCTGACTGGATTGGATCCGGTGAGTTTTTTGAAAATCCTGAGCAAGCGTGGCAGCCTGTCATAACCGCAGCCCTTAATAACGCCGGCTTTATTAAACCCGTTATCCGTCAGGGACTATCCTTTGCGGACGTCTTTTTTCCTGACGATCCACCGAAGAAACCACGCGAAGCGCAATCGCGCTTTATTGACCAGGTTGTGGGGCCTGGTCTCTATATTCTCGAAGCGCAAATGGGAATGGGGAAAACCGAAGCCGCGTTATACGCGGCTTATCAAATGTTGGTCCAGGAAAAAGCAACCGGCATTTATTTTGCGCTACCCACCCAGCTAACCTCGAACAAAATATACGATCGCTTTAATGCGTTTTTGCATCAGATTGTCAGTACTGAAACCCCGCAACATGCCTTACTTTTGCATTCCGGCGCCTGGTTGATGGATACCGAGATGGGGGAGGAAGGAAGCCCTGGTGGTGCGTGGTTTAACCACCGTAAACGCGGCTTATTAGCGCCGTTTGCCGTCGGTACCATCGATCAGGCGTTGATGGCGGTGATGAATGTTAAGCATGGTTTTGTCAGAGCGTATGGGCTCGCAGGCAAGGTTGTGATCCTTGATGAAGTTCATACTTACGATTTATACACTGGCACGATTCTTAATGCGTTAGTCGAATTCCTCCGTCAAATCGACTGTACAGTGATTATTCTTAGCGCCACGCTGAGTCAGACGCGTCGCGACGCATTACTGCAGCAAAGCACAACCAGTGAGGCATACCCGCTGATTACCGCGGCGCCATCAGCGGAACGGGAGCGCGGTCTGGTCGAGATTGGCGTTCCCGTCACCGAGAATACCACCGTCATCCTCCATTCTTGTCGTAAAGATGAGTCCGCGCGGGAAGAGGCGCTGCGGCGCGCAGAGCTCGGGCAGCAGGTTTTATGGATTGAGAACACCATTGCCGAAGCGCAACAAACATATCTGGACTTGGCCAGCCGGGCGGTCGAGGCGGGATGTGAAACAGGACTCTTACATTCCCGTTTTACGCCCCAGCACCGCAACCGGCATGAGCAACGCTGGGTCGCGCTTTACGGCCGGGCGGGTTGGCCCCAACGTAAACAGTGCGGACGCATTTTAGTCGGGACCCAGGTTCTGGAACAATCCCTCGATATAGATGCTGATTTCCTCGTCAGCCGTTTTGCGCCAACCGATATGTTGCTGCAACGTCTTGGTCGGCTGTGGCGACATACCGATACGCCCCGCCATGCCAGCGCGAAGGCGGAATGCTGGCTATTGTCCCCCTCGCTGGAGAGTGCTTTAGCCAACCCGGGTTCTGCATTCGGCATGAGCGCGATGGTCTATTCGCCCTATGTGTTATGCCGCAGTCTGGAGGTCTGGCAAGCGATCCCGTCCCTCTCATTGCCAGGGGATATTCGCCCCCTGATCGATCAAACCTATACCGAGCGCGCTGAAGAGGGGACATGGGCCACCCTATTGCATGAGCTGAAGAATGGCAGCCGCTTTCGTTCAGGAGAACAGGCGCTGCAGTCGCTGGCGAAGCTCACGTTATCTACCGGCGGGAAAACGCTGCCTGAGCATAAAGCGGAGACTCGCTATAGCGATCGTGACACCCATGACCTGTTGCTGCTGCGTGGTCTGCGTACGCAAGACGGCATCACGTATATGCGCCTGCTAGATGGTGCTGAATTAACCCTTCCGCATGGGCGCCATCGTTTAAGCCGGGCGCAGTGGCGACAGCTGGCGGTGGTGCTTAATCAGCAGCTGGTGCGAGTTAGCCCGGCTTTTTGTCCGCCCACAATAGCTAAAAGTGAGCTGGAAAAATTACACCTGCAGGAGGTGTTATATCTTGGTCGCCCCGAAGATGACGAGGCGTTACTGCGGGTTGCGATTGTCAGCCCGGCGGGTGAGTTGAAGACACTGGATGGCCGGCCCGCAGGCGATAAATACACTCTCGAATATAGTGAATATCTTGGCTTCCGGGCCATTTCCAAAAAGGAATAAACCATGGAGAACCGCTTCAATTTGATTGATGAACCCTGGATTGCGGTCGTGGATGTGGGGTTGGTCAGTTTAACCGATATTTTCAGCCAGCCGGAATTACGCGCTTTAGGTGGGAATCCGGTAGAAAAAATCGCGCTCACTAAATTGCTACTCGCCATCGCCCAGGCAGCAGCGACGCCGACAGATGATAGCGACTGGCAGCAGATGGGCTGGCAGGGAATGGCCCATTGCTGCCTGCAGTACCTTGCTAAATGGCATGACCGTTTTTATCTGTATGGCGAAAAGCCGTTCTTACAGATGCCCGCTATTCAGGCCGCGGAATGTAAGTCATTGGGAGTATTATCACCGGAGGTGAGTACCGGCAATACCACCGTTTTGACCGAAAGTCAGCAACAGCAGCAATTAACTGATGCAGACAAAGCGCTAGCTATTGTTATGCAAATGGGCTTTGGGCTCGGAGGCAAGAAAACCGATAACTCTGTGGTATTAACGCCGGGCTATCGGGGTAAACAAAACGACAAGGGAAAGCCGGGCAGTGGAAAGGCCGGGGTTTCTGTCGGGCATATGGGATTGTTACATTCGTTCTGGCAGGGGAATTCAATCGTACAGAGCATTTGGCTCAATTTGTTTACCGCTGAGGATATTACGCAGCTGGCGATGTATCCCACGCTGGGGACTGCTCCCTGGGAGCGAATGCCGACAGGGGAAGATGATGACATTGCGCGCTCGTTGAAAGCGTCGTTGCTGGGCCGCTTGATCTCGATGGGTAAATTTTGTCTGTTAGCTGAGGACGGCATTCACTATAGCGATGGAATAAGCCATGCCGGTTATCTGGAGGGCAAAACCGACCCCTCGGTGTCCGTCGATTTTTCAGGAAAGAAACCAAAGGCGTTATGGGTTAATCCGGGTAAACGCCCCTGGCGCGAACTGACGTCGTTATTGCAGTTTATTGAGCAAGATAGCCCCCGGGGATATGAAACCCGTCAGCTTAGCCTTCCTCTGAAGCGGATAACCCATCATGCGGAGCAGTTTGCGCTATGGTCAGGCGGCTTAAGGGTGAGTAGTAATGCGGGGGAACAGTACGCTTCAGGGACCGATGATTATGTTCAGTCAGAAATATGGTTGTCATCAGATTTAATCAATCACACATTTTTAGAGTATTTAAAATATGAAATGACGCAGCTTGATGCTGTGCAAAAACAGCTTTGGGGTGCAGTTGTACGTTATTTTCGCCAGCTATCAGATATTGATAAATCAGCGACAGGGAAGGCTCAACCCTTTGTGGCAAAGCAGGCCGAAAAAGCGACGACGATATTCTGGCAACTTTGTGAACGTCAGGCTCAGACCCTAATTAATGCTTGCTTGAATTCCGGTGAAGACCATACCGCGCGTCTTCAGTTACGAAAAATTTTTGCCAGGTACGCCGGGCAGGTTTTTGATCAGCTCTGTCCCGCCGACAGTGCCCGTCAATTAGATGCCTGGGCGCTGGCCCGGCCTAATTTTTCCCAATATCTCACCCTCGATTAAGGAGGATCATCATGGATCAGGTTCCTGCAGACGTTACCGCCGAAAGCGCCGGTAACGAATCGCCTGCCAAACGATTTGTCGGTTACGTGATTGAGCGTATCGCGAAAGACAATGGCTTTGCCGCCCGCCTTAAACGAGCGGATAACCCGGCGACCGAGTATCAGAGCTGGGAAATCCTGGCGGGGTTTGGCATTGACCTGGAAAAAGAGTGGCAACGCCTGCCGTACTGCGTCATTGGCGCCGCGCTGGCAAAGGCGAAACCGGCCAGCAATGGCACAATCACTCTGGGGGCCGCCATTGCCGGTTGTTATCCCGAAGGCAATCAGTCTGAACAGGCGAAAGCTCGCCTGCGACGGCTGTTGGCCTGTACTTCGACCAGCGAAGCGTGCCGTATTTTGCGCCCGTTGTTGGCATTAATGGCCAGCCGCAGTGTGACGCCGGATTTCGCAGGGCTACTCAACGAACTGCAGTGGTTCTCCGGCAGCAGTCGCGAACGGATCCGCGCCCGCTGGGCGCAGGAATTCTATCGTCGTGCCGGTGAGGCTGCCGGGAGTGAGGCGAGGAATTCACATGACTGACCTCTTTGCGAGTGCTTTACATCTCGATCGCGCTGCGGTGAAAGCGCTGAAAATAAGCGATGCCTACTCCCTACACCGGGTGGTGTACAGCCTGTTTGCTGACGCGCGTACAGACCGGGAGAAGTGCAGCCATATTTCGAGCGGGATCGCCTATGCCGACCAGGGCGGGGATTTTCATGGCCGCAAAATATTGATCGTCTCTGACAGACTTCCGGCTGCAAAGGTTGATGGCCTGTACGGTGAGGTCATCAGTAAATCGATTCCGGCCGCCTTTCTCTCCCATTCGCGTTATCGCTTTCAGGTACAAGTGAATCCGGTACGGAAAGATAAGCAAACGGGTAAACGCGTCGCGGTGAAAGGCCGGGCCGATATTGCGCAGTGGTTTATTCAGCGAGCCGCCAGCCGCTGGGGCTTTGACGTTGACCTTCCTGGCTTGCAGGTTGAGGCGATGGAAGTGCTGCAGTTTAAAGATAAAGGCGGCCGCCAGGTAACGCTTGGCAAGGCGACGGTGCAGGGGCTGCTCACCGTCACCGACCGACAGAAGTTCCAGCATAGTTTTCATCATGGCATTGGTAAAGGGCGAGCCTTTGGCTGCGGCCTGCTGCAGATTGTGCCCGTTGTTGATGCGCTTTTTTCCTGATGGTTTAACAATTTATTAAGGATAATCTTATGACTACCCCGTTCAGAAACACCCGTATTGAGTTTCATATTCTGCAGTCTTTCCCGGTGACCTGCCTTAACCGCGATGACGTGGGCGCCCCCAAGTCCGCCATCGTTGGCGGTGTGTCGCGCGCCAGAGTGTCATCGCAGTGCTGGAAGCGCCAGGTGCGTCTGGCGCTGCCTGATTTTGGTATTCGTCTCGGGGTGCGTAGTAAAAAAACTGCCTCACTGCTGGCCAACGCCTGTCGCGCACTGGGAGCGAGCGAAGAACAGGCCACCGGATGCGGTGAAGCGATGGCCGCTTTTTTCTCCGATGATACCCTGCTGTTTCTCAGCGAGGCTGAGGCCGCCGCATTTGCCGCTTATGCGCAGGGAAAAGATTTTGACGCCGCCAGCCTGAAAGACAAAGAGCTGGTCAAAGTCGCCAAAAAGGTGGTTAACAATACCCTGGATGCCCTGGATATTGCGCTTTTCGGGCGCATGGTGGCCAAAGCGGCGGATATGAACGTTGAGGCGGCGGCATCGTTCGCGCATGCCATTTCCACCCATAAAGTGAGTAATGAGATCGAGTTTTTTACCGCCGTGGATGACTGTAAAACGGAGGATGAAAGCGGTTCGGCACATATGGGCAGCCTGGAGTTTAATTCGGCGACCTACTATCGCTATGTCAGCTTGGATCTCGGGCAACTGGCGCAGACGTTGGGTGAGGACGCCGATATGAAAACCGCCGTCGCCGCTTTTGTTAAGGCACTCTATGTCGCCGTCCCCTCAGCCCGACAGACAACGCAGTCCGGGGCCTGCCCGTGGGAATATGCCCGCGTGTTACTGCGTAAAGGTCAGGGTCTGCAGGCTTCATTCGAGCAGCCAGTTAAGAGTCAGGGTGAAGGCTTCTTATCTCCCAGTAAAGCGGCGCTCAAAAACTGGTTGCATACAAAAGAAAAACTCTCTGGCTCCTTGTTCGGCAAACAAGGCGATTATGAGTGGGGTGAGGACCTCGACTACAGCATTGACCGCCTGATCGCTGACTTACAGTCACATCTGTAATGGACGGTGGAGATGAGACAAACTACGCAATATATGCTGCTGTGGCTTGAAGGGCCGCTGCAGTCCTGGGGGGGCGATTCAAAGTTCGGTGTGCGCGATACGCTGAATTTCCCGACTCGCTCGGGCATTCTGGGGCTGATTTGCTGTGCACGAGGCGCCGCGGGGCCAGAGGTCGAGTGGCTGGCGGAGATGAATAACCTGCCGATGGAGGTTCGCGCCTACGCCCGAACCGACAAGGAGGGCCAGCCGCTCCTGCGCGAGCCGACATTGTGCGATTTCCAGATGGTTGGCAGCGGATATGACGACAGCGATCCGTGGCAAAGTCTGCTGATCCCTAAAACATCCGATGGAAAGAAAGCCGTAGGGGGTGGAACGAAAATGACCTACCGCCACTATCTCCAGGATGCCGTATTCGCCGTGGTAATGGGACTTGGCAGCCAGCAAGCCGAGTCGTTACCAGAGGCGCTACAAAATCCGGTATGGGATTTATATCTCGGTCGTAAAAGCTGCGTGCCCAGCGAGCTGATCTATCAGGGCATCTATGACAGCGCAGAAGCGGCATGGCAGCAGGCCAGGACATTAGCTGAGAGTAAGCGGCGCACGCTGAGTTACAAGGTCATTGAAGGGGAAGGGGATGGCGATGTCATCACGCTTAATGATGTCCCGGTGCAGTTCGGCCGGCATAAGCGTTACCGGGATCGTCAGGTGACCGTGCTGGAGTGCGGCTAATGGCCCAGGGGGAGAGGCTGTTTGTCAAAGTTACCCGCGAACTCCTGCCTCAGGTAAAAGATAAATATCCTTTTCTCTATCTTGAGCGCGGGCGGCTGGAAATTGATGACAGCAGTGTGAAATGGGTGGATGCGGATGGCAACGTGGTGCCTCTCCCAGTGGCGACCATCAACACGCTGCTGCTTGGCCCCGGGACAACTGTGACTCATGAGGCGATCAAAACCGCAACTGCGGCTAACTGTGCGGTGTGCTGG
>OGCW01001107.1_pt1 | contig 11000 bp, 9 predicted proteins | sample 1570231 | NCBI WGS metagenome assembly OGCW01 (sample SAMEA2582168, study PRJEB24529) | metagenome | biome: Human gut stool | place: China | collected 2011 | reverse complement strand
GTTAAAAAACCAGCCCCTGAAAAATTTATCGCTGCCCTGACGGGCATCATCAATTCAGCAACGCGATCTGCTTGACCACTATTTCATTGATTTTATAGATTATTTCAGGAGTTACGCGTTCTTTGATATCGCGGTCAACAAATACCCGAATGCAATATTTGATGATTTGATACTGATTTAACTTATCACCACATTCAATTAACGGTTTTATTTCGTAGCGGTTCTTAAGATCTTTCACCAAAAGCTTAACTTCGGTTTTATCCAGGTCTTTAAAGGCGCAGTCGGAGACAATATCAACGGCAAATTCATGTGGTTTGAAATGAGGCTGTAATACAGAAGTCAATAACCCGGTGAGTTGACTCTTCCACGCCTTATTTTCCTTGTCAGCGATGTTAGCTTTATACACAGAGTGTTTGGCCTCATAGACCTTCGACCATGGGTGTCGGTTAATAATGTCATCAAGTATTTTTTTATTAACCGCCTCGGTATCGCTGATATCTATCCATTCACCAACCTTGTCATTCAAAAAATAATCATCACTGCACGCCAAATAAAAATCCTTCAGCGCGTCGATGAAGCTTTCATCGCTATGGTCAACGATACGGTCGGTAACGTCAGCGATAATGACATTTTGTGGATCCTTGCTTTGCATAATCTCACATAATGTGCTCAACATCGTCGCAAAGGCGCGGTTTGTTTTATGGTAATACACCTGCGAGAAAAGGCTGGAGCGCGCCCCAATAAACTCAGCGATCGAATCAATCCCACTCTCTTTGTAAGCAAGGGACAATTTTCCCTGTTCCTCGACCGGGACAATTGACATAAACAAGCGATTGTAATCGTAGATGCCACACTTGACGCCGGAGAAATAGCCATCTCTGAGCAAGTAATCCATCCGGTCGGCATCGATCGGACAGGAAGAGATGATCGAGGTCATTAACGGCAGGATATCTGTTGCCTTTCCATTAATTTCCTCAATGATCTGTTGGTCACCGTATCTTTTTTCGATGATTTTTAACACATTTTCGATATTTATTTCGTCATCGACCTTACCTTGTTTTCTCAGATCATGGTAAATCATCAGGCTGAACAACAGCGAAAGCTGTTCATGTTCAACTTTCTGTTCTGGCTTGCTTAATACATCAATGATTGAATGGTAGGCTGTGGGGAGAACATCGGAGAATTCGTGCTTACCAGGCATAAAACTCTCAAACTGGTGGGATACCGGCCCGTGCCCGATGTCATGCATCAGGGCAGCGAGTCTCAACTCCTGAATGTTGTGTTTTGGTATCTGATCGATATGACCAAACACATGGCCATCATCATATTTCTTTTGATACCGTATCGCATTCAGGCGTAAATTATTGAGTATTTCACTTGATAAATGCAGCACCCCGAGAGAGTGTTCGAAGCGGCTGTGCACCGCAGAGGGAAACACCTTATATAAAAAAGAGTTCTGTTTAATGTTGCGTAAGCGCTGGAAAAGGGGGTGATTGATAAAGGCAATCTCGAGTGTCGTCAAACGAATAGTGCCGTGAATGGGATCAAGGATCTTACTGGTCAATTCATTTTCAAAATCCATATCTTAAATCCTTTCATACGTGCATTAAATATATTTAGCATATTGATTGTTTATTCAACAATAATCTTGCGCATTCAGGCAATAAGGTCAATCACTAATATTTAACGAGCAACGCGGCAGATCATAATTTCCTTATCTCTCCACAGCGTCGCGCTATATCGGCATCCACTGACATATCGATTGACTACGGATGAAAACAGCCCCGGTTTTCTTCGCTCAGATGCGCATTCCCCCGGAAACCTCAATGCGCTGGGCATTCACCCAGCGATGATCATCGGATAACAGCGAGGCGATCATCGGCCCGATATCCTCTGGCAGGCCAGGTCGGCCCAGCGCCGTCATGTTCGCTACCGCCTGAGCGACCTGCGGGTTATCCCGAGCCACACCGCCGCTGAAATCCGTGGCGATGGCGCCCGGCGCTACGCAGTTCACCGTGATCCCGCGGCCGCCCAGCTCAAACGCCATATAACGGGTCAGGGTTTCCACCGCGGATTTCATGATCGCATAGGGCGCCCGGTTCGCCATCACGATACGGGTCAGTCCGGACGAGATATTCACAATTCGCCCGCCATCCGCCAGCAGCGGCAATAATTTTTGGCTGAGGAAAAAAACCCCCTTCACATGGATGCGATAAAGCGCATCGAACTCCGATTCGGTAGCATTCAGAAACCCCATGCCGCTGGCATTGCCGGCATTATTAACCAGGTAATGAAACCGATCGGCCCCCAGCTCCGTCAGCGCCTCCTGAAAGGCGCTGACAAACCCGTCAAAGGTGTCGGTTTCGCCGGCGCTGAAGGGCAGCGCGATCGCCCGCGAGCCCTGAGCTTCAACCCGCGCGACCACATCGTTCGCCTCGGCAAAATGCGCGTTGTAGGTCAATACCACGTTCACGCCGCGCTGAGCCAGCGCTTCAACGGTTGCGCGCCCCAGGCCGCGGCTGCCGCCTGTCACCAGGGCGATTTTTGCGCTATTGTTCATGTTTCCCCCTTTTATCTCTGCTGAAAACATGAGCGATTATAGGCCTCTGAATGCCGACGATAAGACCGCATGGCGCGACAGGATTGTTTTGCCAGCTGGAACAATGCCATGGATAAACTGGATACCCTGACCCTGTTCGTGCGCATCGTCGAACGGGGTTCGTTCAGCGCCGCCGCCGCGGATCTGGGTTTTTCCCGGCCGGTGGCGACTGCAGCCATTAAGGCGCTGGAGGCTAGCCTTGGGGCGCGCCTGCTGCAGCGCACCACCCGGCACGTGCAGCCGACGGCGGAGGGCTCGCTGTATTATCAGCGCTGCGTGTCCATCCTGGCGGCCCTGGAGGAGGCCAACCGCAGCGCCGGGGGGAGCATCTCCGGCACCATCCGGGTGGACGTGGCGGGCAATCTGGCGCGAACCCTGCTGCTGCCCGCGCTGCCGCAGTTTCTCGCCCGCTATCCGGCCATTACGTTACAGATAGGCGAAAGCGAGCGCGACGTCGATCTGGTCCGCGAAGGGGTGGATTGCGTCATTCGCGGCGGCCATCTTCCCGACAGCGAGATGATTTGCCGGCCGCTCGCCAGGCTACAGGAGATCACCTGCGCCAGCCCGGCCTACCTCGCCCGGTACGGCACCCCGCATACGATTGACGGGCTGGCGGGACACGTGGCGATCGGTTTTGTTTCAGCGCGCACGCACCGTACCTTGCCGCTGACTTTTACCCTGGATGGTCGCCAGACCGAGGTCAGTTTGCCCTGTCGGCTGCTGACCTCCGATGCCGACGTCGGCGCCGAAGCGTCAAGGCTTGGCTTTGGCCTGTATCAGGCACCCTTATCCCGCCTTGAGGCCGATCTGGCATCCGGAGTATTAACGGAGGTGCTGGCTGATTTTCGCCCTGCGCCGCTGCCGCTCTCCCTGCTCTACCCCAGCAGCCGGCAGCTCTCTGCCCGGGTACAGGTATTTATCGACTGGGTGACGGTGCTGATGAAGGCGCCCCTGGCGCAGCAGGCATCCGGAAGGCTAAAATAATGTTTGCTATTATTTGCGGCTCGTGCGTTAATCGTTAAGTCGATTTACCAGACGAAAAGTTATTATCTAAGTACGTGTTCTCATCTCCAGGCGTTATCCCTGATACCACCTTCCTTTGAGCAGTCCCGTTAGTAGTTTGCTTTTTCTGTAAACAGGCCCTGTCAGATCCTTGTCGACTCCTTAAAAAGTCCGCCATCTGACACAAAACCCGGCTTACCACCAACTAAAATCAGCCGCGTTAATTTTCCTGAAAACGACCATTGTCTTTTCAACAGAACATCACCCATACAAGGTTTACATTATGATCGAACATATCCATTTTAGATGCCCATGCTGCCATGGCTCCCAGTACAGAACGTCCCAGTTTGACGTCACTGAAAAAAACCCTTTTGGTGCGAAATGCATTTTCTGCAAATCAGCCATGATGACGTTAGATACTCTTCGCCCTTATCACCTGGGCGCGCTGTCCACCGCTCAGGCCCAGCCATAAGACGGATGAAGAGGGTGAACGCGGGCGGGAAAATTCCCCCGGGGATTCACCTGGGGGCAAGCTCTGTTCCTTCACCTGACGCGATCGTCGGTGGAATGGCGAAGAACGGCATCCGGCAACGCTTTTATCAGGGTCGTCACATTCTCCCCGGCGCGGGTTTCCACATTAAAATAGTCCACCGCGCGCAGAATAAGCCGCAAACCTCTGCCGCTTTCCGCTAACGGATCGACATCGAAGCGCTCATCGCCACGCGCCAGCGCCAGGCGCTCGGCCGGAAAGACCTCTCCCGCATCAATAAAGCGCAGCGTCACCCGGTCTTCCGTTGCGATAAATTCGACACGAAAAACACGTTGCCGATCCTCATGCAACGCATAGCGAATGATATTGGTGGCCGTCTCACAGACGGCAAGATCGAGCGCGAAGCGCCACTCCTCCCCGACGGACAGCGGCGCCATTTGTTGAGCCAGCCACGCCGCCAGCGTTGATAGCGAGCTGAGTTGGGCAGGAAAATTCATGACGTTATTCACGGGCGCGTCACGGATTGAACTGCGCAAGGGCTGAAGTGCGATCCTCGCAAATACGAAAAATACGATCCATCCTGGTCAGGGTAAACATATTGCGAATGCCGGGGTTCAGCGCGCACAGTGTCATTTCTCCTTTACCGTTCATCATTTTCATCAGGGAAACCAGCGTTCCCAAACCGCTGCTGTCGATAAAATCGATTTTACTGAAATCAACAATCAGATCAGTGCTATCTTCGCCTATCTCCTGGGCGATTGCCGCCTTAAAGGCTACCGCGACGGAAGCATCCAGCCGACGCACCGCCGGCGTCAGGATCGTCACCGAGGCCTGCCGTTCAGTTTCAATTTTCATCACTGTCCCCTGTACGTTCAATAATCAAGAGTGAAACATCATCGGCCATCGCCTGGGTCTCCTGCGCGTCGCCACTGCGCCAGCGGATCAGGTGCCGGGCAAAACGCGGCAGCAGCGCGGGCAGCGGCTGCGTCACGCTGTCCTGCAGCCACGCTTGCAAGCGCGCCTCGCCAAACTGTTCACCGCTCCGGTTTTCACATTCGGTGATACCGTCGCTGAACAGGCACAGCCGCTCTCCCGGCGCCAGCGAAAAACTGACATCTGCCCACGAGAGATGGTCTATCAACCCCACCGGCGCCCCGCCGCTGCCGACCGGGCGGACGGTAGCGTCCGGGCTAACGATAAAAGGCGTGGGATGCCCGGCCTGACAGAGTTTGCCCGCACCGGTCTGCAGGTCGATCACGCCATAGATCAACGTGAAATAGCTGACGATCTCTGTTTCGTCACTGCAAAAACGACCATTGAGGATCGCCACCACCTCGGCCGGCGACGCCGGCTGGTTGTCTGCCGTAAAAAGAAAGCGCTCAACGGCCCTGCCATGCAAAAACTGGCGGGCGACGGCGAGCGACATCATCGCCGCCCCCACGCCGTGTCCGGAGACATCCACGCAGTAAAATCCGAGATGCTCCCCCAGCGGGAACACATTAAAAATATCCCCCGATACCCAGGCCGACGGCAGGAAAATCCAGTCGGAGAAAAAACCCTGATAGCACAGCTGATGAGCCGGGAGAACCGATTGCTGAATGCGCGCCGCCAGCTCCAGATCCTGTTCAATCTGCCGCAGCGCTTCACTTAGCCGCGTATTGCGCGCGGCGAGGTCGGCTTCAAGGGAGAGGATCCGCGCCCCGGCGTGCAGCCGCGCCCGCAGCTCGCTCTGCTCTACCGGTTTGCTGAGAAAATCATCGGCCCCTGCCTCAAACCCCTGCGTTAAATCGCCAGGGTCTTCGCGGGCGGTGAGCAATATCAGATAAACATAGCGACCAAACTGGCGACGGCGAATTTCCCGACATAGCGTCAGGCCATTCATCTCCGGCATCTCCCAGTCGCTTATCACCAGGCTGACAGGCTGGTTTTCCAGGATCGCCAGCGCGTCGACGCCGTTTTCCGCCTCACTAACGATATAACCCCACTGCGTCAACATTCGGCTTAGCAGCCGACGATAAACCAGCGAATCTTCAACAATCAGGACGTGCTGTGCCGACATCGCGCCTCCTAAATCGGCAAGAACCAGATAAGGCTGATCGTGCCTTCACGAAACTTGCCGCTGCCGCTGTCATGCCTCGGGTAGCGGGTACCGGCATAGTTGGCATACTGCACAGAGAACGATCCCGGCGTATAGCTCGCGTAGCCAAAACTGTAACTATAATCGCCATTCCACGGCTGCTGCTGACTACTGTCCGGATACCAGAACGCGGTGGCGCGCACAAAAAAATGTTGTTTAAAGGTATATCCACACCCCCCAAGCAGCACATTTTTGTTTTTGCGGATATCGTTACTCTCCAGATCGTAATAACGCGGCACCCAGCTGTAGCCTGCCTGGCACATGATGGCGTCGCCTTTGTTAATCAACAGCGCATGCTCCATGGGCTTCGGCAGCGAAAACTTATACGCCAGGGTAATCGCCCCCTGCTCAAAATAGGTGTGACGCTTGCTGCCCGAGGTCCAGAAGTGGTTATCGCCATAGTTACTGTAAACCAGGCTGAAGGTGTTGGCATGCCAGTCGTCGTAGCCAAAACTATAGCGAAAATCGGCGGTATAGCGGCTGGTGTCAGTCACCGGTAAACGGGATGTCACGTTGGCGAACCAGAAGCTGTAGGGCGAGTATTGCAGGCTAAGATTCAGAGTCTGATTATATTTTTTCTTCTGTTCTGCGCTGTCTGAGCTGTTGGGGACGGTCATCCACTGCTCTTTTAAACCCGAACTAAAGCTCAGCGCTCCCGAAAACACCTTGTCATTCCCGGAAAAAAGCCGTCCCCAGCGGCTGGTAAACACGCCGGCCTGCACCGGTTCACCATTTTTATCACGCAGCGGTTGTGCGTCGTTCTTCTCTGCGCCTTCCGCACCTGCGATGGCGCACCATAGCGCGCAGGCCAGCATATATTTCTCCCGCATTTGCCCTTCCTTAGTTAGGTATCCAGCGTGCGGCGACGCGGTATTTGGCCATCAGCCACAGTACGCCCAGCGCGGCGGCATGAATCAAGGTGTTCTCTATCCACGCCTGGCGCCACAGATCGAAGGTAACCAGCTGGCTTACGGCGAGTACGATGTAAACATGCAAAATAAAGGTGTAGAGCGAACGCTGCCCGAGCGGGATCAGGAACCAGCCTGCCAGCCGGTTAAGGGGGCGCCAGCACCAGGTCAATAGCAGATAAATGGTGACCATCAGACTGACATCATTGAGGATCCGTACCGGACCGAGGCCGTTTTTCGCCGCCCAGGTATGGTAAAAGGCGTTAAAATCCGCCGGCGGGATTACGTGCATCAGCAGCGCGGGCGGCATAAAAGGATTGGTATGGTTCTGGGCGACAAACGCAAGGATAAGCGCGATGAACACCAGCGCCGCCACGGCGACTTTGCCGGGCGGCGTGCGGGCGAAAGAGATCAGTTCCGCTTTGTACCAGCCGCAGCACATGCCCAGCACAAAGATAAATTGCCAGGCCAGCAGGGGAAAGGCGAATTCAAATTCGCAGGGCGTGACCCGTATCGGCCAGCGTTGCCAGCAGCCGTATATCAGCAGCGAGGCGCCCAGTAAGGGGTAGACGTGACCCTTTTGCAGCATTCCCAGAAACAGCGGGCTGAGCAATAACAAAAAAATATAGAGTCCGAGGATCTGCGTCTGATGCGGGCCAATCTGCAGATAGAGGATAATGTTAAACCACGTCTCTTTTATTTGCGGGGTTAGCGGATAGAGCGACCAACTGGTCCCGGAAAAGCGGTCGGTAAAATGAGTGACTTCATAGACATTAATATAAGGCAAATATCTCAGCAAAAGAAAAGAGACAATAATAATAATATTAACCTGATATATTTTCCATGCGCGAAGATAAAGCCCCCAGCTCACCGTCAGTAATACTGCCTTTTGTAATCTGACACGATTTAGCATCCCTAACATGAAGCCGGACAGGATCACAAAGCCCTCGGCACCGGTGGTCAAACCAAATCGTTCCCAGCTGAAAATATTAAATATCGACATCACTTCGGTATGCGCCACCACCATCATCACAAGAGCAATACCGCGCATAAAGTCGATACGCAGGTCGCGATCCCCGGTCAGAGAGTAACGCCAGAGCATTGATTTATGAGTTTCTTTTTGCGAAATCGCTGAAGCAACCTGGCTCATTAGGGATCCTGCCGTCTACCCTGCAACATTTATTATAAATTATTTAGATAGTGTAGAATGGGCTATCTTGCAATGTTCGTTTTATAAATTCCGCCGGCGTGTATCACACTATGTTAGGTCATCCCGGTGACTATCAGTTCGCGCTGTTGAAATTTTTGCGCCACCATCTACACTCACTTTACTGTTATTTATAAGCCCCTGTGCGTTCTACAGAACGCCCCAATCGATAACAGACCTGTCATTCAAACCCAGCGCGGAATCAGGATATCCTTGCTATGGATTTTTATTTTTCCCGTTTTGAACATCGCCGACCGCCTGAACCGCTCAGCACCCCGCGCTGGGTGAGAATGATTTGGCAGGTATTAGCTGTGGCCGCCCTGGTGCTTGGCGCTAATTATCTTTACTGGCGCTGGACCGCGTCCTTAAACACTGACGCACTGTGGTATGCGATCCCTCTGGTGCTGGCGGAAACCCTGGCGTGGATTGGCACAGTTCTGTTCACCATTAATTTATGGCAGGAAAAAGATCCTCCGCCAGGGGTCCCCCCGACGGAGATCAACGACTGTCTGCGCGCGGATGAAGCGGTGGAGTCGAGGCCGATTAAAGTCGATCTGTTTATCGCCACCTATTCCGAAGACGTGGAGCTGGTCAGGCTGTCGATCCGTGACGCCATGCAGATGACCTATCCCGGTCCGCTCGATTATAAAGTGCATGTCCTTGACGACGGGCGTCGCCCGGAGATGAAGGAGGTCTGCGAGCAGGAGGGGGCGAACTATATCACCCGTCAGAGCAATATCGGCTACAAGGCCGGTAACCTGCGCAACGGGCTGGAACATACCGATGGCGACTTTCTGATCATCTGTGATGCCGATACCCGCGTTTTCCCGACCCTGCTGAGCCACACGCTCGGCTATTTTCGCGATCCGGACGTCGCCTGTGTGCAGACCCCACAATGGTTTTTCGATCTCCCGGAAGGAGAGGATCTGGCGAGCTGGCTGCGGCGTAAAGCAGGCGGTGCAGGCTATGGCGTGGGCTGGCTGGCGCAGAAAATCGTCGGTCCGGTGACCAGTGGTCGCGATCCTTTTTTCAACGATCCGCGCATGTTTTACGACGTGATTTTACGGCGCCGCAACTGGGCTAACGCCGCGTTCTGCTGTGGCGCCGCCTCCGTTCACCGACGGGAAGCGGTGATGCAGGCGGCGCTGCGCAGCTACGTCTGGAGCGTTGACGCCGAAATCGCGCGTCATACGCGGGATATTCATGACCCGGCAACGCGGGAAGCGCTGCAGGACGCCATGCGCCCCCACGTTGCCTTCGATACTGAACTGACGCCCTATAAGTTCCACGTCTCGGAAGATATTTATACCTCCATCCTGCTGCACGGCGACGCTGCCCGCCGCTGGCGCTCGGTAATGCACCCGCGGATTGAGTCGAAAATGCTCTCTCCGCAGGATATGCTGACGTGGATGATCCAGCGCTTTAAGTACGCCGCCGGATCGCTGGATATCCTGTTCCATGACAACATCTTCAACCGACGCCGCTTTAAACTCTCGCTGCCGCAAACGCTGATGTACGCGACCACCTTCTGGTCGTATCTGGCCTGCGTGTGGAACACCGTATTCCTGATCTCGCCAGTTATTTATCTCTTCACCGGCATTCCGCCGGTGTCGGCGTGGTCTACCCCTTTCTATCTGCACTTTTTACCCTTTTTTATTGTCTCCGAACTGGCCTTTATGTTCGGCACCTGGGGCATTTCTGCCTGGGACGGCCGGGCCTCTTACCTCTCCTTTTTCTCGATGAATCTGCGGGCGCTGGACACCGTTTTGCGCGGGGAGCAGATCAAATTTCACGTTACGCCGAAAGAGCGACAGACGGGCCGTTTTCTCTATCTCGTCAAGCCGCAAATTGCCATCGTTTTGCTCACCCTCACGGGGCTGATATGGGGCGGTATTCAGGTGGCGCGCGGTCAGGTTGACGACCCCTCCGGGTACGTCATCAACATTTTCTGGGGCGCGGTGAATATTGCCGCCATGCTGCCACTGATCTTCGCCGCCATGTGGACGCCCCCCGAAGAGCAGGAGGCGAGCCGATGAGGATCCGCGACGCCCTGCTATCCGCGCGCAGCTATCTCACTATCCTCATTGGCTTCCTGCTGGGTTTTGCGATTGTCGTGTGGGTGGAAAAACAAATGCCCGCGCGCGTCGAGAGCAGCGGCGGGATGACGTTGAGCCAGGATTTTCCGCCGCTCCCTCCCCCGCGCGAGCTGACCTTTGACGAGGCGATCTGGGCGCGGGTGGCCTGGCAGTATTATGTCAACAATACCCAGCCAAACGGCCTGGCCAACGCGCACGATGGCGAACCCTGGCTCAGCCTGTGGAGCGTCGGCAGCTATCTTTTCGCCGTGGTCGCCGCAGAGCAGCTGCATATTGTGACCGCCGCCGAAGGGGATGAGCGCATTGCCGCCGCCCTGTTTACCCTCGGTCAACTGCCCCTCAACGCCCAGGGATTGCCCGCCGCTCAGTACCATGCCGACACGCTGCATATCCTCGGCAACCCGGACTCCTCCGCCATCGGTATGGGACGCCTGCTCACCGCCCTGCAAACCCTGCTCTGGCGCTATCCTCAGCACGCCGCCGCGGTGCGGGATCTGTTTAATCAGTGGCGGGTCGGCGCGCTCATCAGCACCAGCCCCGCCAGCCAGGCCGCGGCGCCGA
>OGCW01001097.1_pt1 | contig 11082 bp, 7 predicted proteins | sample 1570231 | NCBI WGS metagenome assembly OGCW01 (sample SAMEA2582168, study PRJEB24529) | metagenome | biome: Human gut stool | place: China | collected 2011 | reverse complement strand
CAATCCCTCTGAAAGCCACAGTAACAGAGCAGTTCCACATGGAACTGCCCTACACCACCGGAAACCAGAGTCTGATTTCCATTCCTTTTCCGTAGACCGACACTGCTTCTACTTCTATCTTTAATTCCTGTCCGATCTGCCGTACCAGATACAATCCCATCCCTGTCGATTTTTTCTGGCTGTTCTCTCCTGTAAATCCTTTTTCAAAAAGATAGCGGAGTTCATATGGTTTTACGCCACACCCATTGTCGCAGACAGAAAGGCTGACTCTGTTGTTCTCATTTCCGGAACTGATTTTCAGCTTCGGACACTTTTCGGCTTCATATCCTGTGTATTTGATGGAATTCGCGATCAGCTGACTGAGCATAAAACACAGACTTTTCCGGTCTGACAGTACGGTTTTCTCTTTCAGATCCAACTGCACCCGGCGCTTTTCTTCCAGATACAGACGGTATTCATCCAGCACCTCCCGGCAGCATTCTTCCAGACTTATCTCTTCAAACAAATACTCTTTATTCACTGCTTTAACCCTGGCATAATATAACATCTGCTCTACATAGGACTGCATCTGCAGTCTGACATGCTCCATTTTTTTGTATACTGTCGGTGACATCTCCTCACTTCTGTTCTCAAGCAAAAGTGTAAAAAGAGATAATGGAATTTTCACTTCATGTGCCCATAATTCTACATACCGTTCATATTCTTCTTCCTGTATCCTCCCTGCATCAGCCTGCCTGTATGCTTTTCGAAGATATACCCCGATCTCCCGCAGGATTTCCTGTTCTTCATTTCCTGCTCCCCCGATCGCAAGTCTCTCATTTTCTTCACTCGGATCCGCCAGAAATGTAAGAAACCGCTCTTTCTTTTTCTGCTCTTTCCTTACGTTCCAGATTACTGCATACAAGAAAATAATTACAAAACAACTGGTTTCCAGTCCTGCCAGAACTTTGAACTGCTCTATCCCCGACAGCCACAGAAAGAATAGCGATACCAGTTCTGTACACATAAGGATCACAAACCATATTTTTTCTTCTTTGATCTCGCTCCAGATTCGTCTGATATATTCCATATTACTGCTCTCTCTTCCACCGATATCCTCTGCCACGGATTGTTTCTATCCGATTCTCCAGACCAAGCGCTTTTAATGTCTTTTTCAGCCTTGTCACATTGACTTGAAGCGCATTTTCATCAATGTATTCGGTTGTTCCCCACAATACCTTTGAAATGCATTCTTTTTTCACCTCTGTTCCTGCATATTCCAAAAGAATTTTTAAGATCTTCCCCTGATTTTCCGGAATATGACAGGCATCTTTCCCCTGACAGACCGTATAGGTTCTGGTATCAAAAAGAAAATCGTCTCCATCCAGTAAATGTGCATTCCCCATTGCCCGTTTCAGCAGATTTTCTGTCCTTGCCAGCAGACGGTCTTTATGACACGGCTTCGTCAGATATTCGTCAGCTCCCAGCTCCAGTGCTTTCAACTCATCCTGCATTTTATCCCTGGAGGTCAGCACAAGAATAGGAAGGCTGCCTTTCTTTCGTATTTCTTTACAAAGTGCAAATCCACTGATTCCCGGAAGTCCCAGATCCAGCACTAACAAATCCGGATGCTCTGCCTCACAGACAGCACCGGTTTCTGGAAAATCCGTTACACAGCATACCTCATAGCCTGCCTTATGATAAATATTTTCCAGTTCTTCCCGAAGGAATTCATCGTCTTCTACGATCATGATTTTTTGCATGCCTGTCTTCTACTCCTGCCGTTTTCTCTGAATAAATTTCAAAATCCTGCGATTGCTTGTCTTTATAACCCCTATTATATAAGCTGTTTCTATCAGACACAAGAAAAGAAACACACTTCCTGCCATCTGCCAGAAAACTTTTACTTCCTGCACCTGTCCAATCAGCCGGAACAATGTCCAGACCCCAAACACACTACTGAAAAATGCAACGCTCAATACCAGTCCATAGTGCCACCAGATCTGAACTTTCGCACAATGACAGAGCTCTTTGTAGTTACTTCCCAGTGTAAGCAGAACGCTGTAGCGTGCCCCGGTCTTCTCCTGCTGAATTAAAAACTGAACTCCAATGAGTGTATTTGCGATAATCAAAAAAATCACAGCCAGATAGATCGTCGTATATCCCAATGCCACCTGATAAAACATATGCCGTCCGGCTGTTCCCAGATAACTTTCATAATGCAGATCGGTTGTTTTTAGACGGTCATTGACAGACATCACTGCTTTGAGCAATCCTTCCTCCTTTACCAGAACCGGATCAAGAATCCCGTTCCAGTAAGAATAGCTTCCGTCTGCTACAAAGACATCAAAAACCTCATCCGGTACAATAAAACCATACATAATCGTCAACATCCGGTCTGCCACCAGATTGTCATTGCATACTCTTGGAATGATTTCATAATCGGTCTCTTCTATCTGCACAAAGACTTTCTCTTTCAGAAGTTTCTCTACGCTCTTTGCAGTCTCATCCGACAAATATGTGGGGTGCCCGTAAATTGCCATCTGATGTTCCTTTAAGTTCAAAGGTTCCATTCCTTTTGAACGCAAAATCTCATTGTACCCTGATTCTGCGATCAAAAATGGGGATTCTTCCCAAGAATATGGATTCAATCTGTTTTTCAGACGCTCATATAATTCCTCACAGTCATATGCATATACTTTTCGCTCCTCCATACCTTCCGTAAAATCCAGATCTGTCCAAAGTAATCCATTTCGTACTTCAAACAGATTGGAAAAATATTGGTCTACTTTCTGAGATGACAGCACTTCTTCTAACGTTTCTTTTTTCTCGTCAAATGTAAAATCAATCCCTGCCGTATCCTGTTGTCCCAGTTGCCCACTCATCCCGACTCCATAGGAACAACATATGATCGCAAACAGAATCAGAAGGGAAGAAATTGCCAACGAAGATGATTTTAAAAATACCGCTTCCTGCAGCTGACGGCATGTAAATGTCCAGAGCTTTTTCCCTGGAAGTTTTCTGCATATCCTATCAAATAGATATGCCAGGCCCTGAAAGAAAAAGAATGTACCGAGTACTCCACAAAAACATAAAATTGCAGTCATACGAAACATTCGTTTTATCCCAAGTTCCGAACTCAGTATCCCGCATCCGATCCCATAGGCTACTGCCAGAAGAATGATTCCCATCATCAGCTTCACACACGTTTTTATGGGCGAAAATGCACGCTGTTTTTCTTTCTGTTCACGGGATAACAATTCATAAACCTCTTTTTTCCAAAGCTTGATGCAAAGCACAAACCGGGCAAGCATTTTAATTCCGCAAATCCCAATAACTGTCCACAATGCAGCCGAACCGGAAAATGTAAACTGATGACGCAGAATTCCAAATCCTGCAAGCTTCGCCGTAATCAGGCTTGTAAGTTCCGAGATCAGCAGCGCCCCCGGGATCCCGATCACAAGCGCATACACAATATTTCGCAGATCTTCCAGAAAAAGCATCTGAAACAGACTTCTTTTCTTCATACCAAGCATCACATAGGTTCCAAATTCATGACTTCGCCGTTCCATCTGATACTTATCCGTAAAATATACCAGGAAATAAAGCAGGCACAGAGATACCACATATAAAATCGGAATCAGCATCAGCAGCTTGTTTACAGCATCTCTCTCCATCTCTTTCAGAAAGATCATCACATCCTGATGATCCAGCGCAAGGATAATATAAAATGCCGCCACCGTGAGAATCATCGTAACAAAATACAGCGTGTTTTCCTGCCGGTTTCGTTTACTGTTTCGTCTGATCAGTTCAGAGAACATAATTGCTTCCTCCTCCCAACTGCGCCATCACGGACAAAATGCGCTCATAAAATTCCCGGTTTGTCTCCTCCCCGACTCGCTTCCGTAATTCATGAAATACTTTTCCATCCTGAATAAACAAAATTCTGGAACAAAAACTCGCAGCCTGTGCGTCATGTGTCACCATCAGAACCGCAGCCTCATCCTCTCGATTCACTCCGGAGAGTTGCTCCATCAGACTTCGTGCACTTCGGCTGTCAAGCGCACCGGTCGGCTCATCTGCCAGTACGATCTGCGGATGCAAAAGAAGCGCTCTTAATGCGGCTACCCTCTGCTTCTGTCCTCCGGACATCTGATTCGGAAACTTTTCCAGCACCTCCTCGATCTCAAAATATTCCGCCAGCTTCTGCATCCTTTTTCTGCTTTCCTTTTCCGGCATTTTGTGAATCTGTGCCGGCAAAAGAATATTTTCTCCACCCGTCAGATTATCCAGCAATTCAAACTGCTGAAACAGATACCCGATCTGTCTTCCCCGATACGCTGCCAGCTGAGCATCCGTATACATTCCGATATCCTGTCCTTTCAGAAGAATCCTACCTCGTGTAGGTCTTAAAACCGAAGCAATACAATTTAACAGCGTCGTTTTTCCCGAACCGCTGCTTCCCATAATTCCGAGGAATTCTCCCTGATATACTTGAAACGAGATTCCTCTGAGTGCCTCTGCTGCATTCTCCTTTTCCCCATATGTTTTGTACAACGATTCTATTTCCAAAATAGTACGGCTCATAATATCCCTCCCTTTCGTGATAAGAATATTATAAGCCGTATCGTGGATGAAAAACACTTACACTTTCTGTAAGAAAACTCCATCCGCTTTATGGTCTGCCATTCACAGTAAATTTTTATGAAAGCTCCAGTTTTCCGGTATATAACTGGTAATACGTTCCTTTCATTTTGATCAGATCCGCATGATCTCCACGCTCGATGATCTTTCCGTGTTCCAGAACAATAATCGCATCACTGTTGCGAATCGTAGAAAGTCTGTGCGCGATAACAAATACTGTACGTCCTTTCATCAGGTTATCCATACCCTTCTGCACAATACTCTCCGTACGGGTATCAATGCTGGAAGTTGCTTCATCCAGAATCAGTACCGGCGGATTTGCAACTGCTGCTCTCGCAATGGAAAGAAGCTGTCTCTGTCCCTGTGAAAGCTCTTCTCCATCACCGCTTAACATAGTGTCGTATCCCTTCGGAAGCATTTTGATAAACTGATCTGCATGAGCCAGTTTTGCAGCCTCATATACTTCCTCATCAGTAGCATCCAGTTTTCCATAACGGATATTATCCATAATGGTTCCTGTAAACAAATGGGTATCCTGCAGTACAATTCCGAGGGAACGTCTCAGATCATCCTTTTTAATCTTTGTAATATTCATTCCGTCATACCGGATCCTTCCTTCCTGAATATCGTAAAAGCGATTGATCAGGTTCGTGATGGTTGTTTTTCCTGCTCCGGTAGAACCGACAAATGCCAGCTTCTGTCCCGGTTTTGCAAACAGACTGATATCTTTTAAGATCACTTTATCTTCGTTGTATCCAAATGTCACATCTTCAAAACGCACATCTCCGGTCAGTTCTGTATAAGACACACTTCCGTCAGCCGAATGTGGATGCTTCCAGGCCCACATTCCTGTTCTTTCTTTGCATTCGATAATATTGCCGTTCTCGTCTTTTTTCGCATTGACCAGTGTTACGTATCCCTCGTCTTTTTCCGATTCTTCATCGATCAGAGCAAAAATACGCTCTGCTCCGGCAAGTGCCATAACAATGGAGTTAAACTGCTGCGCCACCTGCATAAACGGCTGTGTAAAGCTCTTTGTAAACTGCAGATAAGATGCCATAACTCCCAGAGTGATCCCTCCGCTTCCCATAATAGAAAGGAATCCTCCAAGTACAGAGACCAGTACAAACTGCAGGTTTCCGATGTTTCCGATTACCGGTCCCATCATATTTGCAAAGGTATTTGCCTGTGCAGCACTTTCAAAGAGCGCCTCGTTGAGTTTGTCAAATTCTTCTTCTGACTTTCTTTCGTGGTTGAACACTTTTACTACGCGCTGTCCGTTCATTCTCTCTTCCACAAATCCAGTCACATCTGCCAGAGATTTCTGCTGACGAACAAAATATTTTCCACTGTTTCCACCGATCTTTTTTGTTACGAAGATCATAAGACCAATGATCAGAACTGCTAAAATTGTAAGCAGCGGACTTAAGATCAGCATTGAAATAAAGGTTACGATAATCGTAAAAAAGGACATCAGTGCCTGTGGGATCGACTGACTGATCATCTGTCTGAGCGTATCTGTATCATTCGTGTAAAGACTCATGATAGAACCATTCGTATTCTGGTCAAAATAACGGATTGGAAGAGTCTGCATATGTTCAAACATATCATCCCTTACTTTTTTAAGAACACCCTGACCAATGTAGACCATCAGTCGTGTATAAGTAAATGTAGCAATGACTCCCATCAGGAAAATGCTTCCAAGCACCGCAAGTGCCCGATATAGTTCTGCAAAATTCGGATCTTTCTGTCCGATCAGAGGACTGATAAAATCATCGATTAAAAACTTGAGGGACAATGATACCGAAATTGATGCGATCGAACTTAACAAAATACAGATAAATACGATCACAAACCGAACCTTGTACGTTCCGGTCACATATTTTAAAAGCCGCTTTGCGGTCTGTAAATTTTCTTTTGAAACCTTTGGTTTTCTATTCATCGTCCTCACCTCCCTTTACCTGAGATTCATATACTTCTCTGTAGATTTCATTTGTCGCAAGCAATTCTTCGGATGTGCCGACTCCCATGATCTTTCCTTCATCCAGTACAATGATCTGGTCTGCATTTTCTATAGAAGAAACTCGCTGCGCAATGATGATCTTTGTAGTATCCGGAATTTCTTCCCGGAATGCTTTTCGAATCAGCGCATCTGTCTTTGTATCTACCGCACTTGTGGAGTCATCCAGAATCAGAATCTTCGGTTTTTTCAGAAGTGCCCGTGCAATACACAGACGCTGCTTCTGTCCGCCGGAAACATTGTTTCCGCCCTGCACGATCATCGTATGATAACCTGCCGGAAATTCTTTTACGAATCCATCTGCCTGTGCAAGTTTGCAGACTCTCTGAACCTCTTCCTCGCTGGCATGTTCATTTCCCCAGCGGATATTATCGTAAATCGTTCCTGTAAAGAGAACGTTTTTCTGCAATACCATAGATACCTGATCGCGCAGTGCCTCCAGATTATACTCTCTGACATCCAGTCCGCCGACTTTTACAGTTCCTTTTGTCACGTCATAAAGTCTCGGGATCAGCTGTACCAATGTTGATTTCGCACTTCCGGTTCCTCCGATGATCCCGATCGTCTGTCCGGATTTAATATGAAGATTGACATCTTTTAACGAAAGATTTCCGCCTTCTCCCGCATAACTGAAATCTACATGCTCAAACCGGATCTCTCCGTCTGCCACTTCTGTAACCGCATTCTTTTTGTCCTGCATCTCCGGAACTTCCGTCAGAACTTCCGTAATACGGTCTGTAGACGCTTCTGCGATCATGATCATAACAAATACAAATGTAACCATCATCAGAGCCATCATGATCTGGAACGCATACACGATCACACTGGTCATTTCTCCGATTTCCATCGCACCGAATACAATTTCTCTTCCTCCGATCGCTACCATCAGAAGCATCGCCGTATAGATCGTAAACTGCATAACCGGTGAGTTCCATGCCACGATCTTTTCTGCTTTTGTAAATAATGTATAGACATATTTTGAAATTCCATGGAATTTTTCAATTTCATGATCTTCCCGTACAAAGGCTTTTACCACGCGGGATGCATTGACATTTTCCTGTACGGAATTATTCAGAATATCATACTCATCAAATACTTTGATAAAATGTGGATGCGCTTTCTTTGCAATAAAGATCAGTGTTCCTCCAAGCAGCGGTATGATGATCAGGAACAGCAAAGCAATTTTCTTATTGATCAAAAGTGTCATGATCCAGGATAAAACAATCATGATCGGAGCTCTCGCCAACAGACGAATGCTCATCATATATGCCATCTGTACGTTGGTAATATCTGTTGTCATACGTGTTACAAGACCGGATGTGGAAAACCGGTCAATATTTTTGAATGAAAATTCCTGTACTTTATAAAAAATATCATGTCTCAGGTTTTTGGCATATCCTGCACCTGCTGTTGCTGCCATTTTTCCTGCTATAATACCGAAATACAGAGCCAGCATAGCCATAATGACCAGAATCAATCCCCGCCGTACGATATAGCTCAAATTTCCCTGCATGATTCCAACATCAATGATCTTCGCCATCTCCATCGGAATCAGAACTTCCATTAAAACTTCCAGGATTACGAAAAATGGAGCCAACACAGACTGCTTTTTGTATTCCCGGACTGATTTTAAAAGTGTTTTATTCATCGTTCTCGTCTTCCTCCTTATTTTCTTTTTTGTTTTCTGCAAGATTTTGAATCATCTGCACAAGCACCTTTCTGCAAATCTTTACATCTTCCTGATCTATCCCTTGTATCAGCCGCTTTTCCGTATCTCTGATGTGCTCCAGAATCTCAGGTCTGAGTGCTTCTGCTTTTGGGGTCGGTACAATACGTTTTAATCTGGCATCCTTTTTCGAACTTTCCCGGGAAATAAATCCATTTTTTTCCATGAGCTGCAAAATCCCTGTGGCTGTGGACTTCCGGATTTGAAACTCTTCTTCTATATCTTTCTGATATACTTCCCTGTGCATCGTTTCCAAAAGAATATGCTTTAACACATGCTTCTGCATGGTGGTCAGGCCATCATCTCCCACTGCTTCAGACGCATTTCTGCGCTTCATCTGATTGGAAAGAATGTGAATCAGCCTGCCGGTATTGATGTACCTTTCCTTATCTTCTATATCCTGCATAATTCCATCCCTCTCTCTTTATATAGTTAGTTCCCTAACTTTTAACCATTATACGGAGGATATTTTTTATTGTCAAGAAGTTTTTTCAGATTATTGAAATTATAAAACTTATTTTGCCACGTCTGAATATTGCCTGATGGCAGCAGGCAGCCCGGTACGGAAAATAACAGAAATATAATCGATCGTCTGCTGCCTGTCATACTTTTCTTTGTTCACGATCCATTCCAGTAATGTCTCCGCAATTGCCTCTGTATAAAAGAATCTTTTTAAGCCCTTTATAACCTTACCAACATCAATGTGGCAGAGCGTATCCGTGAACTCTCAACCATTAAGGTTCTCGGATTCTACGACAAAGAAGTAACACTCTATATTTACCGGGAAACAATACTCCTTTCCCTGCTCGGTATTTTAGCAGGATTTGGAGTCGGTGATCTGCTTTACCAGTACATACTGGCTGTTGTTCCACCGGATGAAGTGATGTTTAACCCCGCTCTTTGTGCAAAAGCATTTGTGATTCCTGCCATTTTGATTGCAGTCATTACATTTATTCTAGGATACATAATGAATCGAAAACTCAAATACTTAGATATGCTCAGCGCATTAAAATCTGTAGAATAGCAAAAAATTTAAAAGTCAAGGGACTGACACAATGCAGTTCCTTGACTTATTACATCTGTACTTGCTATCTTTCTCTTAATTTCCACATTCAATACTGATTGCATTGAATTTTTCCAAAATATCTTCTACTTTCAATTCCTGTTTTTCTTTTGCTGACAGATCCATCACTGCTTCCCCCTGATGCATCATCAACAGTCTGTTTCCATATTCTACTGCATAGCGGAGATTATGTGTCACCATGATCGTTGTCAGGTTTTTCTGTTTCACGATCTTATCTGTCAGTTCCATGATCAGATCTGCCGTCTTTGGATCCAGCGCCGCTGTGTGCTCATCCAGGATCAGAAAATCGATCGGTGTCATGGTTGACATCAGAAGTGCCATTGCCTGACGCTGCCCGCCGGAGAGAGAACCGACTTTTACATTCAGCTTATTTTCCAGTCCCAGATTCAACTGGCTTAATAGCTCCTGATAATGAGACTTTCTGTTTTTATTAATTCCTTTTCTCAATCCGTAAAAACTGCCTTTGTTGTCTGCAAGAGACATATTTTCCAGAATTGTCATGGAAGGACAGGTTCCAAGCGCCGGATTCTGATACACTCTTCCGATCTTCCGGTTTCTTTTATACTCTTTCATGCGGGAAATATCTTCCCCATGCATCAGAATCTGTCCTGCTTCTACCGGAATACTGCCGCACAGGATATTAAGCATGGAAGTCTTTCCGGAGCCGTTGCTTCCTACCACAGAAACAAAATCTCCCTGTTCTACTGTCAGATTAAAATCTTCAAACAGACACATTTCATTGACTGTTCCTGGATTATAATATTTATGAATATGTTTTAACTCAAGCATTTGTCTTCACCTTCTTTTTCCGTTCCATTCCAATGAGGAAGATCGCGAGGAATAATACCGCTGTGATCAGCTTCATATCCTGTGGTTCAAAAAACTTCAAAGCAACTGCCACGCAGGCTTTGTAAACGACAGAACCGGTCAGAACTGCTGTGGTTGCTTTCAAAAATGTCAGATTCTTAAACAGGCTGGTTCCGATGATCACGCTTGCCAGCCCGATCACGATAGCTCCTGTACCGCTGGAAATCTCAAATACTCTCTGCTCCTGACAGAAAATTCCGCCTGCCATAGCAACCATTCCGTTGGCGATCGCCAGTCCTAAAATCTTTACATTTCCCTGATCCTTTGCAAGGGAAGTCACAAGATTTGCATTATCTCCCACAGCCCTCAGAAGAAATCCGGATTTTGTCTGCAGATACAGATCCAGAATTATTTTCACGATCACTGCAAGAATAAGTACTACTGCAAGAACTTTATATTTCGCTGCCCCGCCTGAGAAAATCCCATTCATTGTCTCATTGTCGAAAATATTCTCTTCTCCAAAAATCGGAACATTTGCTTTCCCTGCAATCCTGAGATTGATCGTCCACAGCGCAGTCATCATAATGATACCGGAGAGGAGATCCCTGACCTTTCCTTTGACATGGATCAATCCTGTACAGATTCCGGCTGCTGCTCCTGCCAGAAAAGAGACCGGTATGGTCAGGTACGGATTCCCTCCCTGTGTGATCATTGTCGCCGTCACTGCAGCCCCCAGCGGAAAACTTCCATCCACTGTCAGATCCGGAAAATCCAGAATTTTATATGTGATATAAACTCCAAGAGCAAGGATTCCGTAAATCA
>OGCW01001083.1_pt1 | contig 11178 bp, 10 predicted proteins | sample 1570231 | NCBI WGS metagenome assembly OGCW01 (sample SAMEA2582168, study PRJEB24529) | metagenome | biome: Human gut stool | place: China | collected 2011 | reverse complement strand
GCGCTGAATCAGGCGGTGGTGCATATTGGTCTGGGCCGGACCGAGGCGACCATTCCGGTTTACGGGCGCGACGAGCTGGGACGTATTGCCGGTTTGCTTCGTCATACCCTGGGTCAGCTTAATGCGCAAAAACAGCAGCTGGAACAGGAGATTGGCGAGCGAAAAGCGATTGAGGCCGATCTGCGCGCCACGCAGGACGAGCTGATCCAGACCGCTAAACTGGCGGTGGTGGGGCAGACGATGACCACCCTGGCGCATGAGATTAATCAGCCGCTGAACGCGCTGTCGATGTATCTTTTTACGGCGGGAAGGGCGATCGAACAGGGACAGGCGGAGCAGGCGCGGACGACGTTAAGCAAAGCAGAAGGGCTGATCAACCGCATTGACGCGATTATCCGCTCCCTGCGCCAGTTTACCCGCCGCGCAGAACTGGAAACGCCGCTGCATCCGGTCGATTTGCGTCAGACGTTTACCGTGGCGTGGGAACTGCTGGCGATGCGTCATAAGCCTCAGCAGGGGACGCTGGTGATACCGGATGACACTGTCTGGATCCAGGGGGACGAAGTGCGCGTCCATCAGGTGCTGGTGAACGTGCTGTCCAATGCCCTCGACGCCTGCCCGCACGCCGCGCAAATCACCGTGAGCTGGCAAATCCAGGGCGGAAGGCTGTGCGTGTTGATTGCCGATAACGGCCCTGGCTGGCCTGCGGCCTTACTCCCTTCGCTGTTAAAGCCGTTCACTACCAGTAAAACCGTGGGGCTCGGAATAGGGCTTTCGATATGTGTTTCGCTGATGACGCAAATGGAAGGGGCGTTGCGCCTGGCGTCGACGTTTACACGCAGTGCCTGCGTGGTGCTGGAATTCAATTTGACGGATGTAAAAGATGTTGAGTAATAACTGTTCGATTCTGCTGATTGACGATGATGCCGATGTGCTGGATGCCTATACGCAGCTGCTTGAGCAAGCGGGGTATCATGTCAGTGCCTGTAATAATCCGTTTGATGCGCGGGAGCAGGTGCCGAAGGACTGGCCCGGCATCGTTTTAAGCGATGTCTGCATGCCCGGCTGCTCCGGTATCGATTTAATGACGTTGTTTCATCAGGATGACGATCTGCTGCCGATTCTGCTTATCACCGGTCACGGCGATGTGCCGATGGCGGTGGAGGCGGTGAAAAAAGGGGCCTGGGATTTCCTGCAAAAGCCGATCGATCCGGGCAAACTGCTCACGCTGGTGGACGCCGCGCTGCGTCAGAGGCAATCGGTTATCGCCCGTCGCCAGTATTGTCAGCAAAAATTACAGGTTGAGCTTATTGGCCGCAGCCAATGGACGGTTCGGTATCGCCAGCGCCTTCAGCAGCTGGCAGAAACGGATATTGCGGTATGGCTTTACGGCGAGCCGGGAACCGGCCGCATGACCGGCGCGCGTTACCTGCACCAGTTAGGACGGCACGCTGAAGGTCCGTTTATCGCCTGCGAGCTGACTCCGGCTAACGCCCATACGCTTAATGAACTGATCGCCCAGGCCCAGGGCGGAACGCTGGTCTTAAGTCACCCCGAGCATCTGACTCACGAGCAACAGCATCAGCTGGTACAGCTGCAGAGTCATGAGAAGCGGCCTTTTCGCCTGATTGGTATCGGTAGCGCTTCGCTGGTGGAGTTGGCCGCCAGCAGCCAGATAGTGGCGGAACTCTATTACCCATGTTTTTTTTGTAATTTTTCACAGCGTTACCTCTTGTTTGGTGGAGTTGGCCGCCAGCAGCCAGATAGTGGCGGAACTCTATTACTGCTTTGCGATGACGCAAATTGGCTGCCAGCCTCTGTCAAAGCGACCTGATGATATCGAGCCGCTGTTTCATCACTATTTGCAAAAAACCTGTCAACGGCTGAATCATCCCGTCCCGGAGGTGGATGCTGGTCTGTTGAAGGGGATGATGCGCCGGGTGTGGCCAAATAACGTTCGCGAACTGGCGAACGCCGCCGAGCTGTTTGCAGTGGGGGTATTACCACTTGCAGAAACGGTTAATCCGCTGATGCACATCGGCGAGCCGACGCCGCTGGATCAGCGGGTTGAGGACGTCGAACGGCAGATCATCACCGAAGCGCTGAATATCCACCAGGGACGTATTAATGAGGTGGCGGAGTATCTGCTGATACCGCGTAAAAAACTTTATCTCAGAATGAAGAAGTATGGTCTGAATAAAGAGCACTACAAAGGGGTTTAGGGCATCTTGTCAGACGATGGTTGAAAATTATGAGGACAGATACAGATTATAAATGCCTTCAAGTCAGCAGAGGCGATTTATGTTATTGTGACTGCTTAAATTTCCTTAAAAGGTGTGACTGTTGAACATGCGAATATTGACTGTGGTTGATTATGATGAGATGTGGCCGACTTTATTTGAGAACGAGCGTACTCTGTTGCAGATGACGCTTGGTAAAGTGATATCCCGGATTCATCATATTGGTAGCACCTCGGTGCCTGGATTATCAGCTAAGCCAGTAATAGATATATTAATCGAAGTTGCTAATCTTGAAGAACTGGACAGTCTGAATCAGGCAATGGAGGGTGTAGGATATACTGTGCGTGGTGAAAACGGCATTTTAAATCGTAGGTACTTTACAAAAGGTGGAAATCAGCGTAGTCATCATATCCATGCGTTTACCACCGGGGATGCTCAAATCATAAAACACCTGGCATTCCGTGATTACCTTATTAAACACAATGACGTAGCCATTCAGTACGCTTTAATGAAAAAAAGCGCGATGTTATTATGTGAAAATGACAGCCACCGATACAGCATTTATAAAGCGGATTTCATTCAGAAACATCTTCGTATGGCGCTTATTGATGCGGGTCACCTGGGCTAGCCTTCAAATAAACTACAACCCATGTTTTTTTTGTAATTTTTCACAGCGTTACCTCTTGTTTCTCCATTATTAGCAAACAGCACGCCTTGCAGACTCCCTGCGGCTTCCTGCAACTGAGCATTCTGAATAAGCGACGGGGCGATAAAGCCGATAACGCATCATTCAGTATGGAGGCACTATTTCACAACCCCAGCGGCCTGGCCTCCTGTATGAACTCAATCAGAAGGCGAAGCCCGGTCGGCAATTGCCGGCGGCTTGAATAATAGATATGAAAACCTTCCTCCAGTGGGGACCATTCCGTAAGCACCAGACGGAGCCGTCCATCCTTGACATAGGGTGCAACAAGAGGCTCCGGAAAATACATCAGGCCAGCCCCGCCCAATACGGCCACCAGACCCGTTTCGGCATGATTGACCGTCACTGAGCCTGGCACTGTCATTTGGTATGTTTCGCCGTCTCGCGCAAGTTCCCAGCGATAAACCCGATCGTCACCGAGACGATTGCTGATGCAGCGATGGTGTAATAAATCATCCGGATGTTCAGGCGTTCCGTAGCGTTCCAGGTAATCAGGGGAGGCCGCGATAACCCAGCGAATATCGGCAGATAAACGCCGGGCAACCATGTCCTCCGGGACGGTGCCACCATAGCGGATGCCGGCATCGAAGCCCGCATCAGTCACGTCAACCATTCGGTTGCTGGCCACAATATCGATTTCAATATCGGGATAGCGAGCTGATAGAATTATCGTTTCGGGTTGTCATCCGAATGACTGTCATTAAACGGCTGCATTGATGCGGATACGACCGGTAGGGGTATTGCGATACCGGTTAAGCGATTCAAGCGCGCCTTCTATGGTGTCGAAAGGCTGAAGAACAGACTGAACCAGTTCCTCACCAGCTGCCGTAGGGGTGACGCTCTTGGTCGTGCGATTAAGCAGGCGCACCCCGAGCCGGGTTTCCAGCCCCTTCAGGGCATGACTCAGCGCTGATGCACTGACGCCTAATTCAATTGCCGCACGGCTGAAGCTGCGATGACGTGCAATCGCCATGAAATAAATAAGATCGGCAACATCAGCTCTGCTTATTTGCATACAGAAAAGTTTTCCTTGTGCGGCGTTAAAACCCGAATGCGTTGATGAAGAAATGATATACACCTTAGACCGATTAGGGCTAATCCATTGCTGAATTTCTTTCACAAGTCCATTCATGCACGTCCACTCACTGTACACGTTGTGCTTCGTTATTCTTGAAAATCATGCGCTCTGGCTGGTAGGCCAGGGCGGGACACTCATCTAACGGAGCCGTTTATGAACTATACGCATCTTGGCCGCACCGGCCTGAAAGTCAGCCGCCTTTGTCTCGGAACCATGAATTTTGGTGACGTCACCGACGAGAAGACCAGCGCCCGCATTCTGGATGAGGCGCTTGAGGCGGGTATCAATTTCATTGATACAGCAGACGTGTATGGCACTGAACAATCTCCCGATATCCAGCAAGGCTCGGGGCTGTCCGAGGAAATTATTGGTCGCTGGCTTCAGCAGGGTGGCCGCCGTGAACGCATCGTTCTGGCGACAAAAGTCTATCAGCCTATGGGACCGGGCCCGAACGATCGCCGGCTTTCTGCTTACCATATTCGCAAAGCCTGCGAGGACAGTTTGCGACGGCTTAAGACCGACCATATTGACGTCTATCAGATGCATCACATCGATCGTCATACGCCGTGGGAAGAGATCTGGCAGGCCATGGAACTGCTTGTTCAGCAGGGAAAGGTTCTTTATATCGGTAGCAGCAATTTCGCGGGCTGGGACATTGCGACTGCGCAGTCAGTCGCCACGGCCCGTCATTTCCTGGGCCTGGTCGCCGAGCAAAGTCTTTATAATCTGACAGCCCGCACCATTGAGCTGGAGGTCATTCCCGCATGCCGCCATTTTGGCCTGGGGTTGATCCCCTGGAGCCCGCTTGCCGGAGGGCTGCTTGGCGGCGTACTGAAAAAGATGGCAAGCGGGCGCCGTGCAAGGCCCGCGTCTGCCCGTCTAATCGAACAGTATCGTCCGCAGCTGGAAGCCTACGAGGGATTATGTGAGGACCTCGGCGAAACCCCCTCCGATGTGGCCCTGGCGTGGCTCCTGCAGAATCCTGTCGTTACCGCTCCACTGATTGGGCCTCGTACGGTCGAACAACTCCAGCAAGCGCTTCACGCAACGACAATCACGCTATCAGACGACACCATGAGCTGTCTCGACGAAATCTGGCCCGGCCCCGGGGGAGAAGCGCCCCAGGCTTATGCCTGGTAATGACCAATTAATGAATCCTTTCTTCGTTATAGGGAGTTCCAGTTTATGAGCAAGATGATCCATGACCAGCCTTCTGCTGCCGTACCCGCTTCCCGGGACCGGCGCAATTTTCTGATCGCCGGCGCCGGTCTGGCTTTGGCCGCAACCACCCTTGGCAGGAGCGGCGCCGTGATGGCGAAACCGGCTGGTCAGGACACGCCGAACGCCCCTTCGGATGCTGCTCCCGTCCGGAAGGAAACCTTAACCACGCGTAAACTCGGCTCGCTGGAGGTGTCCAGCATGGGACTCGGGTGCCTGCCGATGGTGGGTTATTACGGCGGAGGCCCGCGCGATCGTAAAGCCATGGTTTCGCTTATCCGGGCAGCCTTCGAACAAGGTATCACGTTCTTTGATACTGCCGAGGTCTACGGCCCCCATCTCAGTGAAGAATTTGTCGGGGAAGCACTGGCCCCTGTTCGCGATCGTGTGGTGATTGCCACCAAGTTCGGCTTCGGCGTGGAGGAGGGGAAGCCCACTTCCCTTAACAGCCACCCTGACCATATCCGCCGTGCCGTAGAGGGCTCGCTAAAGCGTCTGAACACGGACCACATCGATCTTCTCTATCAGCATCGCCCCGATCCGAATGTGCCGATCGAGGATGTGGCGGAAACCGTGAAGGCGTTGATCCAGGAGGGTAAAGTGAAACACTGGGGACTGTCGGAAGCGAGTGCCAGGACAATTCGCCGCGCACATGCGGTACTCCCTGTGACTGCGGTGCAGAGTGAGTATGCCATGTGGTGGCGGGAACCAGAGACGCGGATATTTCCAACGCTCGAAGAGCTGGGTATCGGTTTCGTACCTTACTGCCCGACTGCCCGCAGCTTCCTTGCCGGAGCAGTCAATCCAAGCCAGCGGTTCGACAGCACCGATCGGCGGCATAACCTGCCACGCTTCCAGCCCGATGCCCTGGCCAAAAACATGGTGCTGCTTGAATTCGCGCAGTCGTGGGCCCGTCGCAAAAACACCACTCCGGTTCAGTTCGCGCTGGCCTGGGTGATGGCGCAGCGGCCCTGGATTGTCCCTATCCCGGGTACGACGCAATATCCGCACCTGATAGAAAACAGCGGTGCACCGCAAGTCCGGTTGACGGACAGCGAGCTACGCGAAATCGATGCGGCGCTTGCCAAAATCCCATTGCAGGGCGGTCGCGCCGATCCGTTTACCGAAAGTCAGTTTGATAAAAGTTAATACCTGCTGTCATAGGGAGACTGCAGGTGAAGTTTCCCTCTGTATTATTGCCGGGGATAAACCACATGAATGGACTAAATCATAACGCGCTTACATGCAGTGCCGTCCCCATACCGCCCTGGGAGCGTTCTCTTCAGACCGTGGAGGCCCAGCCGTACTTCAACGTTTCACAGGCGTCGCTCGTGCTCGAAGGGATCGTGTTCGATCGGAACAATAACCTGCTGTTTGTTGATGTGGCGACGGGGCGCGTGTTTAAGCTAACCCCGGAGCAGCAGCTTTCCATTGTCCTTAAGGAGAATTCATTCGGTGCTTCCGGCCTGGCGGTACACAAAGATGGACGGATCTTTATCGCCTCGGTGGGCGATATGCAGCGAGGTTCTGTCCGGGCTATCGAACCCAACGGCACCCGTGAGCAGATGATTGTTGCCCCTGATACTGGATTTCTTGTCAACGATCTGGTCTTTGATAATCAGGGCGGATTTTATTTCACTGACAGCCGGGGAAATTCAGCCGATCCACAGGGTGGGGTGTTCTACGTTAGTCCCAATGTCGGGTCAATTCATGCCATCCTGCCTGGACTCGCGGTCGGGAACGGCATAGCGTTTGACCCCGCCGGCTCTCAGATATGGGCCACAGAACACGCTAAATTTGAAAGCAGTGATCGCTGTGGTAAGACTGTAGCGCGGACATATCTATTTGGTCAGAGAAGACGGACATCTCAATTTAGCTACTACAACATGAGTGCGCATAATGTATATTATGTTAAATCGCCGATTGAGGGAATCTACGCCACATATCGCATCCACTCCTCTGTATCGCTCCTCTTCACGTGACTCGGTAAAACGCGCCTTACATCCCCGTCCATCTGGGCGGGGTTTTACGGCCCACCTGATATTTGATACCGCCTGAACTCCGCGCTAGAGAAGATTCTCTTCATCCAGAGAAATCACCTGAATGCCGGCATTACGATACGCCTGAACATCATCAGGCAGACGATCCACCACCACCGTGTCAATTCGATCTGCGGCGGTAAATTGGGCAAGCGAGGTGTTATTCAGCTTGCTGTAGTCGCAGACAATAATCACCTGACTGGCGTGTTCCACCATGCCTCGTTTCGTTTCTGCCAGCATGATATCGGCCACGCAGGCGCCGTGTTTCAGCGACAGCGAATTGGTGCCCATAAATGCTTTATCGACGTTTAGCGTGTCGAGAATGGAACGTCCGTTAATTGCCACCACGCAGTGGTATCCCTTCTTAACGATCCCCCCGAGCAGAATCGTTTGAATCGAGGGACTGGCCTCAAGCTCCCGGGCGATTTGGTAATCATTGGTAACCACCGTGACGTTCTGTCTGTCACGAATATTGCGCGCGATATGTAGCGTCGTGGTACCGGTATCCAGCACGATTATATCGCCATCCTCAACCAGCGCCGCCGCGCGCTGGCCGATCCGTTCTTTCGCGCTGAGATTGACAATTTCGCGGGCGTCCGATGCTTGTTCGAAGCTCGCTCGGGTACGAAGAACGGCTCCGCCATGCGTTCGGGTCAGCAACCCCTCCTCTTCCAGCTGGCGGAGATCGGCACGAATGGTAGCGCCAGATACATTAAAGACGTCACACATCTCAGAAACAGCAACTTTGCGTTTTTCCCTGAGAATACCGAGTAACTTCTCCTGTCTTTCTTCTGCAAACATTCTGCCTCTCTCTTTTTTACAGCTCGTTACGCGCGCAGCGGCGCTGGCTTACCTTTGCGTATCAGTCGGGTCCTACGCTGAGCGCATCCAGCCTGTCGTATAAGGCGGCGGATTGCCGGTACAGCGTATCAAAAAGCTCGCAGCAGGCGTGGTAATAATCCCGCAGACGGGGATCCGGTGAGATCAGTTTGTCGAACTGCACCGTTTGCCGCACGCCGCTGGCAAAATCGGCGTACAACCCTACGCCAACCCCGGCGATAATACCGCATCCGGTGACGCCATTCTCCTGATTACGCGTAGATAATATCGGCAGATTGTACGCTGCGGCTTTGATTTCAAGCCACAGCGAGCTGCGCGCGCCGCCGCCGGAAGCGATCATTTGTTGCGGATACTGCCCGCACTTCTGCAGCTGCCGAAGATTGCGCCAGGATGCAAAGGCCACCCCTTCCAGAACTGCGCGGAATAAATGACCGCGGCGATGCTTGCGCTGCAGGCCAAAAAACTGTGCCCGCGAGTTCGTGTGTTCGGCCAGACGTTCTCCCGTCAGATAGGGAAGAAACAGCAGCCCTTCTGCCCCCGCCGGCACCGCCGCCGCTTCCTGTAAAAGCTGTGGATGCGTAATCTGGTTATCGGCAAGTGCCAGCCGCGCCCAGCGAACGGCATCGCCGCCGGCGTCGAGGATCGTAAATCCGCCCCAGGCCGCGTTGGCAAGATGAAGATTATTAACCAGCGGATGGTGTAACGGCCGCGGCGACACCACCGTCATCAGCGTCGACGTGCCGGTTGAATCAGACGCCATCCCCGGTTCATACACACCCGAGCCCAGCAGAGAGGCCGCCATATCCGACGTCCCGGCAACCACCGGGATACCCGCCGGCAGGCCCGTCAGGTCGGCTGCGCGCTGCGTCACCTGGCCGATTATGTCGCTGGAAAGTTTAAGCTCCGGGAGCTGATCGACCCGCAGACCAAACGTTTCGCAGGCTTGCGAAGACCAGCTACGGGTTTCGCTGTCCATCAGGAAATAGCACGACGCTTCGCTATAATCGGTCGCCATGGCACCGGTCAGCATGAAATTAATATAGTCCTTCGGCATTAATACTTTGGCGAGCTGCGACCAGCGATCCGGATGATTTTCGCGCCACCAGGCTAACTTGAAAGCGGGCCATGCTGCCGCAGGCGGATTATTCAAATGCGCCAGCCACTTTTCCCAACCTTCGCGCGCGTTAAAGGCGTCAACTTGCGGCTGGCTGCGCTTATCATTCCACAGCAACGCCCTATCCTCCACCAGCTCGCCACGGTCGTCCAGAAGGACGGTGCCATGCATCTGTCCGCAAGCACCAATAACCGCAATTTGCGCTGCCGTTTCAGGATAGCGGTAAAGCACCTCGCGTATACAGTCGCAGGCGGCCTGCCACCATAAAGACGGGGCCTGTTCTGACCAACCTGCACGCGGCGTGGTTTGCTCATACTCTCTTTGCGCAAAGCCGATCATCGCGCCGTCAATGCGCACAATAGCGGCGCGGGTACTGCCAGTGCCAACATCAATCGTGAGTATTTTATCTTTCATCACTAACTCCGGTGACGTCTTAAGGCGGGCCACCAGGCCCGCGGTCTCTCAGTTTAATCGGCGTTCAGCTCGGGAAAACGTTCCGGGTGCTGCTCCAGTTCAGCCAGCACCTTGGTTACCGCGCCATGGCTCATGCCAAAGCGGCGCACGCCAAGCTGGTACAGCGCACGCACCGTGGCCAGATCGCGAATGCCCCCGGCGCCTTTGATATCGATTCGGCCTTTAAGCTGGTCGGCGATGATCCTGACTTTTTCCACCGTGGCGCCGGTGGGCGCCCAGCCGGTAGAGGTTTTGACCCACTTCATCCCCACCTCTACGGCAATTTCGCACACGCGACGAATCTGCTCCTCATTAAGATAGTGCGTTTCAAGGATCACTTTGGCCGGTACCGGGGCGGCGGCTTCCACCACGCGGCGCAAATCTTCGCGCACATAGTCATAATCGCCGGAGAGCACTTTGCCGATATTCACGACCATATCCACTTCCCGAGCGCCGTCGGCAATCAGCTGCCGCACTTCCTGAACCTTGGTATCGGTGGTATGCCCACCGCCGGGAAAGCCGACCGGACCGCCAATCATCACCTCTCCCGTACCCTGCTGCGGCAGCAACGTACTGAGAAAGCGCGTCCAGCAAGGCAGTACGTGGACGGAAATAATGTTGTATCTGGCAGCCAGCTCGGCGCAGGCGCGAACATCCGCTTCGGTACTGGTGGCCTGAACTGCGCTCAGATCAACTAAACGTGCAAAACGACGGGTTGTTTCATTCATGGTCTTATCCTGTCCTTTGTTTTTAATTGCTTTCATTTAATGCTGATATTTGGCTTAAATCCATTTAAAAACGCATTAAATGAAAATAACGTGATCAAATTAGCATTTTTTTATTTTCATTTGTTTTTAATTAGCAGCAGAAAATAAGCGTTAACCTTGCAGAGCAGGCGTAATCGGGCATAAATGGGCGCAAAAGCAATCTTGCATTTATTTTTGTTTGTTTTTGTTTATGCCTGAATCACGGGCGAAATAGCGCAAACCGCTGACGGAAGTGAAGCGAAATGCGTGCGCTATCACAGTGTTCGGCTGCGGATAGCTTGCCTTCGTGGGACATTCCCGAGGTCTCAACGCTCTGCGCAAGGGAAAGGTAATCTGATTATGTACTTCAGGAGAGAGCTATGTTGCCGCTGGAACGTCATCGTTTGATTGTTGAACTGCTGGGCCAACACGGCGTCATGCGGGTGAATGAGATTGCGCAAGCGACTCGGGTCTCCAGGGAAACGATTCGCCGCGATCTGAGCGAGCTGGAACGCAAAGGGATCTTAACCCGAAGCCACGGTGGAGCGCTGGCGGCGGAAAATCCGCTGCCGGCGACCCGGGCGGCGGCATCCGCCCTGCCAGTTGAAGATAGCCAGGGAAGCTTTCAGCACAGAACGCTGCTGCACAGCGAAGGCAAAATGCGCGTGGCCCGTAAAGCACTGCAGTTTCTCCAACCGGGACAGACCATTGTCCTGGACGGGAGTAGAACCAGCTGGTTTTTGGCCC
>OGCW01001053.1_pt1 | contig 11507 bp, 9 predicted proteins | sample 1570231 | NCBI WGS metagenome assembly OGCW01 (sample SAMEA2582168, study PRJEB24529) | metagenome | biome: Human gut stool | place: China | collected 2011 | reverse complement strand
GGGAGATACTTGATCCTGACGGTTATAACCGATACTAGATGTCAACATCACAGCATCCGATAGCTTAAATTGGTTGTTCAAACGCATATTGTAACGTTGATTGTTATTATTTCCCCATTTCAAGGTACTGTTGTCATACATATATCCCAGTGACAAACGAAACAAGTTTTTCTCTGTACCTCCTGAGACACTGAGGTCATGTTGTGTAGACCATGAATTTCCCCATAAAATATCCTGCCAGTCATTATCCATAAAGACAAAGTCTTCCACATCCTTGAATCCTTCGGGAATCGGGTGTGCACTATGACTCAAATCAATGTACTGGTTCTTATACAATTTGGCTAGTCTGGCATAGCGAATCCAGTTTGAATCAGAATAGCCATCATTAGTCTGAGCAGTAATCACTGCATCCGCCCATTGATCCAACGACATCAATTCCGGTTGAAGCCCTACCACTTTTCCAGTAAAAGAACCATTATACTGGACAACAGTTTTACCCGCTTTTGCCTTCTTCGTTGTAATCAATACAACACCTCCCGCTGCTTTCGATCCATATATAGCAGCCGAAGCATCTTTCAGGAAGTTGATAGATTCAATGTCATCTGGATTCAAATTGCGCATACCGTTGATACCGTCACTATATTCCACACCATCTACAATAATGAGTGGATCAGTAGAGTTGGATGAAGACGCTCCACGAAGTTTCATACCCCAACTCTCATCTCCAGGAGCTCCGGAATTACGAGTGATAAGTACTCCGGGCACAGTGCCCTGCATTGCCTGCAACGGGCTTGACATCGTACCTTTATTTTCCAGTTGTTTGGCTCCTACAACGGTTACAGCACCTGTTAAAGATTCCTTTCTCTGAGTACCATATCCTACAACCACCACTTCGTCCAGTACTTCAGTGTCTTCTTTCATTATAATCTTCCGCAATTTAGGATCGGAAGCCGGAAGTTCCATTGATTTAAAACCAATATACGAAATAACAATCACAGCATTCGGAGAACTTACATTTAAAGAGAAATTCCCATCAATATCAGAAATTACTCCATTCGTAGTTCCCTTCTCGAGTATACTTGCACCAATAACAGGTTCTCCCGTCGCATCCACAACCTGACCTTTGACTTGTTTTTGAGACTGTGCTATAGTCCTGCTATCATTAACATTTGCATAAGCCCATGTCCGGGAAGCCGGACACAGCATCAACATCAGTCCTAAAGCAACTATGACCGCCTTATTAGGTTGCGAATTAAAAATTAATCCTCTTCGTTTCATAACATTAAATTTGAGGTTTAAAAATAGTATTAAATTCTTGTTCTCTAAAATTTGTTGAGGCATAAAGATACCTCTCACTCAGTATTGATTCCTTTTCCATAAGCACCAAAGGTTGTTTATTATATGAATAATTTTATATACAGTTTCGGAAGAAGTCACGCATATCACGGCGTCCGAGAAAAAGATGGTTTTCCACTGTACGGCAACTCAATTCTAATTCGGAGGCTATCTCCGGAGAAGATTTATCCTCAAAACGATTTAACGTATAGATCAGTCGTCGCTGTTCGGGCATGGCTGCCAACCGTGTCCGTTCCATCGCCATCAAATCATCAGCAATGATTTTCTCTTCAGTATCATTGGAAGAAGTGACAGTAAAATCATAGAGGTAACTATCTATCTCCTGCTTTTTATAATAACGACGGATATAGTCGGTCACTAAATTGCGTGCGATCGTAAAAAGGAAGTATTTTACTGTATCCGGACGGAGCATCTGTTTGTAATCCATCAGACGCACAAATACATCTTGAGTTAAATCCTCCGCTTCATAACGGTGAGCAATCCGATAGGTAATATAGTTTAAGATTACCTGATGATATTCCTCGTAAGAACGGGTGATAATGTTGTCGGAAGTGTAAGCTGTTGTCTCCATAATACTATCTTTTTCGGTTTTGAACACGATGCAAATATAAAGGCAATTCCGGAGAATGATTTCAAAAAACAAGGGAGATGAATCTCAACGCATCTAGGTAGACTTTATTTTATTTAAGCAAATGAATTACAATCACTTACACACTTTTTAAACGGAGTCTCACTTTATAAAATGAGACTCCGTTTGGGCATAATAAGCAGACCGATGGTTCACATCTCATCAATTTGAGCAAAGTAACCTGGGAAATAAAAAGCCTTTGGTTATTGTCACTTATCACCTTGGCAGGACAAGTGTCTTATAATTAAAGCAGTAAGGGTGATAATAGATGGTGATAATAAGGTGATAATAGAATAGTTATTGATTTCTATTATCACCTGTTTTTGATAAACGATCTATTTATTCAATTGATTATCAGGTGTTAGACAGACTATTCAAGGGTAACGTCTACCAATGTTAAAAACACCATTTTTGCCATGAATGTACGTTGTTTACGCCCAATATTGTTCTATGTAAGCTGCATGTATTAAGACAAAGGCTGGGAAGCTTAACATACAAACAAGGCTTGACTAATATATTCAGGTGCTTTCATGTATTCATTTCACGTACGTGAACCGTTCAGCTCATGTACGTAAGCCCAATGAATCACGTACATGAACCGATGGAATCACATACATGAAACGATCTCTTGTTACTGACCGAATACATTAATCTTACCTGCATAATATCTTAATGAAGGGAGCACATTTACTATTCATCTTTAGCCGTTCCTCCGATACTGCGAATATACTCGTTCGGAGTAACTCCGGTACTTTTCTTGAATGAACGGAAGAAAGAAGCACGTGAACTGAAGCCGCATAGTTCGGCCAATGCAGTCAATGTATAACGGGAGTAATCATTATCCTCTACCATTTTCTTGAACTGGGCAACCCGATACTCATTTATAAAGTCATAGTATGACTGATTAAGATATTGATTGAGCAGATAGGACAAGGAATGGGAAGAAGTATGCAATGCGGCGGCAAGTTCTCCCATTTTCAAGTCGGGATTAATATAAGGTTTTTCTTTCTCCACATAAGCAACAAGCCTGTCATGAAGTTCTTTACATTCGGCTTCGCTCATACGGTTGGCCTTATATTTTTCTTCTGCAGGATGTGGTTCCACCGTCTTTTCTTCTTCCTCTTCTTCTTCGGATGAGATCTCGTGTACTTCCGTGACCAATGGAGCAGATTTCCGCACATAATATCTCACCAGAACAACGATCAGAATAATCGATATAGCGAGAATCACCCATCCCCACCAAGGAATCATCGGCTGCACAGTCACCTTATAAATGGCCATTGATTGTTCATTGCCCGGAATACGTACACAGAATGTGTATGTCCCGGAAGAAAGCCCATAATACGATACTTCACTCTGTGCTGTCAGCAACTTCCAGTCACTGTCCGCTCCCTCCAGTTTATACTCATATAACAAGGCAGAAGGTAATCCATATGCAAAATCGGTAAAACAGAAAGTAAGATTGTTCTGATTATACTTCAAAGACGATTTATTGATAGAAACTCCATTAGCCAGAATATCCGTAAAGACAATCGGACGAACCTTTCCACGTACCTCATCTACCTGTTTCGGATCTACATAGATCAACCCCTTGGTATTGCCAAACCACAACAGTCCTCTTTCATCTTTATAAGCCGCTCCGTTAGTGAAAGTCGGTCCCGGCACTCCGTCATTGAAGGTGAAGGAGTCATACTCTTCTCCTTCTTCCTTAATACGCAACAATCCATCGTTGCAGCCTACCCACAGCCAGCCTTGATTATCTTCTGTTATTGACATCAGCGAGTTATCGGGAAGCGTAGAAAGTACTGATTGATTGCGGAAATGGTTCATCGTTAAGGTAGAAGTAAACAGGCTGCCTTTCTCACGGATAAAGTAAAGGTTATGTTCTGCATCTTCATAAATAGTACGTACTTTATCTTTGTGTACAAATCCTTCCGGAAATACATTGGAACGAAGGCTTTGTGAGGCCGGATCATAGATGCACATACCGGTTTCTGTAGCAATCCATCCTTTTCCGGTAGAGTCAAAACTTACTTCATACACATTTCCTTCGGGCAACTGAGAGTTGGTGCTGGTGAAGTTTTTGATTTGCTTTGTCTGCCCGTTGTAACAGAATAGTCCCTGCGAGGTGCCAATCCAAAGATTTCCCCTGTTATCCGGTTTTACACAGAAGATATGTCCTTTCTGGAAGAGTTCCGTATCACCTTGTGTAAAGTATTTGAGAGATAACGTCTGCGGATTTAATACCATCATCCCGCCGCCATACGTGCCGATATAATATTCACCTTCATAGAAGCAAATGGTAAGGATCAGATCGGACGTAAGAACCGGTTTCACGAAACTTTTCACTATGCCGGTAGCTTCGTTAATATAGAACAATCCGTCACGCGAACCAATCACTTTCTCCGGTCCCCGGTTTACGAACGAACGAATTGATAAATTGGCAGAGTTAAACTGAGGAAGATAAGCGTACGTACGGAACAGTCCGTTTTGATACAGTGAATAATCCAATCCGGCTTGGAAATGTCCTACCCAGACTGCACCCCTGTCATCCACCAGTAGTGAGTAGATAGAATTACTGCGAATCCCTTCTTTATCATTCACATCATGGAAAAAGCGGCGAACCACTTTCCGGTCTTTGTGAGAAAGGAAATGAACCCCATTTCCATCTGTAGCGATGTACACCGTCTCCTTTCCATCACCGGAAATATCAGATATCACATCACATCCCAAAGAAACCGTATGGGCAAATGTCTGTTTCGGGATATCGAAACAGACGACTCCCTGACTCATTGTACCCAGATACAGCGTTTCACCTATGCGGGTCAGACAACGGAAATAATCGGCTTCGGGAACATTCTCTCTGAAATGCCAGGAATTGATCTGACCATCTTTCAGCGAATAAGAAAATAACCCTTGCACTGTTGCCAACCAAAGGACACTCTTATCTTCATTCAGGCAGAGGTCCATGATCCGGTTACAGGCTGCCAGCATATTTTTATCGGTCTGTACCTAAAGCAACTGACCGTCTTTCTGAATAAACAGTCCTCTCTCCGTACCTATATAAAGTACATCTCCATCTGCCAACAAAGCATTGACGGCACAGTCGATCTTCTCGGGAACGATTCTCTGCAATTCACTACCGGAGCGATTCAGCCGCCAGAGTCCGATTCCATTTCCGATCCATAGTTGCTTGTTATCGGTTTCTGTAATACAGTTCACCCGTTTCTTTCTTCCCGAATCTACTCCGCGGAATTCGAAATGCTTCACCTTCACACCGTCAAAACGGTCGAGGCCGTTGTCTGTCCCCAACCAGATGAAACCTTCCGAGTCTTTATAAATAGCATTCACCAACAAACCGGAAAGGCCGTCGGACATAACAACATTACGAAACATATAGGGTTGTGCCTGCAAGTTTTCCCCGCAAACCCAACACATTATTATAAGAACCAAATATTTAATCGTGCTTTTCACCTGCCAACGGGCTTTATCATATTAAACATGTGACAAACATACACAAAAATCTCCAAAAGAGAGCGGTTCCTTATCTAAAAAGTCGCCTCTCCGTATTTGCTGATGCTAATAGACAAATACGAAGAGGCGGAAGTATTTACTCAATGCACCCGAATAATTTATTCGTGCCTGTTCATTAAATTAAATCAATCTTGTAAATCCCAATACACTACATAACGCTGGTGATGCAAATCATAAAGCGGACGGATCACATCTCCTTGCTCCGTAGTAAATTTCAAGTCTTTTCCCACACGGTGCAATGTTCGTTCGGGGTGTTTCACGTCTATTTTCAATGATGTACGCAGATCGGCAGGAACATGAAAATTATAAGTATAATAATCGTTGTAAAGAGCAGGATCAGAGAAGGGAGCAGGTGCCTGCATTCCTTCCGTTCCCCGTTCTCCGGCAAGTACTAACGGTCCATACAGCAAAGCTACTTTATTCGGATTATCGGGAGTAGCTTCCAGTTCGATCTGCATGGGATAAGTGGCCGCAATACGGTCACCATCTTTCCATTCACGGGTAATAGCGATATAAGAACCCGGTTTCTGTTTCACTGACACCTTTTTACCATTCACAAGTACCTTCACATTTTTACTCCATGAGGGATATCTCAAATAAATAGTAGTATGCCTTGGCTTTTCTGCACGAAGAGTGAGCCGAGTAGTCTCTTCCTTCGGAAAATCGGTTTCCTGAAGAAGCGTCAGTCCTTTTTCTTTCCAAGTCACTTGGGAAGGAATAAACAGATTCACATAGATGCCTTTATCATTATGGTAATAGATGGCTTCTCCATATTTGGCATGATTCTCAAATCCACTACCTACACAACACCAAAAAGAATTTTCTTTGGTGCTATACAGTTTATGAGAGCCGGAAAGTAACGGAAGGAAATAAGTTACCATCCCTGTTTCCGGGTCTTGCTGTCCAAGGATATGATTGTATAATGCTCTCTCGTAGTAATCGGCAATAGAAGAATCACCGGTCCAGCAGAAAAGATGGCGACTAAGTTTCAACATATTGTAGGTGCAACATGTTTCACCGGTATAACCAGTCAAGTGTTTAGAGCATTTCTTCGGGTCGAAAAAATGCTCTTTATCACTGCTGCATCCCGGAGCAAAGGTGTGATGGTCAATCATGGTATGCCAGAAAAACTCTGAAAGTTTTTTACTCGTCTCATTCTGTGTCAATTCATAGTTGCGAGCTTCTGCAATTACTTTCGGGATAAATGTATTTGTATGTTTGGTTCCCAAATCATCCCGAAGTTCTTTCAGTGGGTAGATCACGTCATTATGATAGAAATATTCCGCCAACCAACGATAACGCTCGTCGCCTGTGATGGCATATAAATTATAAAATGATTCGTTGATTCCCCCGAACTCATTACGTATCATTAACCGGCGTGTCTCTTCACTAAGCGGTTTCAGTTTGTTATAAGCCCAGTCGCCCATTTTGGTCACCACACTCAAAGCCTGCTGATTATCTGCATATAAGTATTGGTCTATCAGACCGGAATAAAGTTTATGCAAGGTATACCAAGGTGCCCAGACACTCTTTCCCTGAATATTGCGGTTGATCAGTTCTTCGGGATATGCGCTCAAATATCCTCCTTTAAGTGCATTCTGCACTTCGGTCAATCCATTTACAAGGCTATCTCCTTTAAGTTTGAAAATCTCACTTCCGGTAGCAGCGTACATCAATGCGTAAGCTGAAAGCAAATGTCCGGTAGTATGTCCGCGAAGTTCGCAGTCCAGAGATTCCCAGCCACCGAGTTTTTTTACAGTCATATAGCCGCCTTCACGACCTGCAAAGACACCGGCATTGGTCCGGAAGCTATGTAACAGACGATTCACATCAAGAGAAGTCATCCATGCCGAATCCCGCAACATATTATCACGAAAACGACTCGCTAAGAGGCGGACATCCTTTAAATCAAAACTCTGTACCCGAATTGGAGCCACTGTCTCTTTTTTCATTTTTCCCTGATGCTGACCGGGGTATACAGACTGGGCGGACATCATAGTCGACACTGCCAACCATGCTATTACAACTAGATTTTTCTTATTCATAATCATTCTTTATATCCTTTTCAATAAGATACGAATAAGCGCTGTTCAACACTCAATACAATGAAATTAATTCTGATTGATCGTTCCGTAAGCTTTCGTTTTATTCCATATTATTGATAAATAAAGAAACTTCGTTCTATCGGCTCTGCTGTCTGTACCTTTCCCGCCAGCCCATATTGCCAGGCAACTACTGTCACCTTCAACGGATATTTACTGCGAGGAGGTATCGGAGTAAATACAAGTTTGTTTCCGTCGATTTCCGCAGGGCCTTCTTTCACATAATAATATACAGGCAGTCCGCAATCGGAAGTAGCCCGAAGAGTGACGGACTCCACCCCTGCCTTCACATCCCCAATGCCAGGGAAAAGTATATACTGTCGTTTTCCCTCCGTGTTACGGTAAGGAATCCGGAAACTAAGTTCCTGCACTGTACTTTTATATTGATTATCACCGTCATGACTCGCCAAGAGGCAGATGTCTCCTGTGCGACGCTTATTATACATTCCCATGCGGTAGAAACGAACAGTAAAAGTAGTATCATTCACCTTCTGTACCGGTCCGCAGATGCGGGTTATTTCGGGAAAGGTCGATGAATGTTCGTCGGAGATGGTTGTATGCAGACTATCCGTAAATACAGCTTTCAGATGAAAAGTAAGTCCATCTTCCTCCGGCAGGAAACGGGCGGCAACTTTCACATGAGACTTCGGGTGATATGCAAGAAGGCTGTTCTCTTGTACAAAACCAAGATATTGCGGTTTTTTCCTTCTTTCCTGACGATAACGTTCTTCTGTCATGTCAGCCATCTCTTTATCGAAATACCAGAAGGCATCATGCGGATCGCCTTTGTATTGTTTGAAGGGAGCTGCTTTAGCACGTCTCTTTTGGTCAGGATGCCAACGCTCGGCAAGCCATCCGTTTTCCGGATTCAATTTCTTCAGCATCACGGGCTTATCTACATCATACGTTTCCGGCAATCGGTACTCCATGGCTTTCTTCAGAAACAATGCAAGGTATACTGCCGTACGGTCTGCAATATCAAAATGTCCGCGCCCAGTATCACAAAGAAACGAGATGCAACTCCGGGGATACATCAGGCGAAACGCCAATGCCGGATTTACGCGATCTTCCCACCATTCATATTCTCCTTCGATCATCAAGCCGGGAATGCCGTCAATAGTACGTTTCCCCCACTCCATGTTATCACGTCCATATCCGGTAAGATTAGTACGCGGTGCGTCTCCATGAAAGGATATGACAGCCAATGTCCGTTCGGGATTCCATGCTGCAAAATTCCAAGGATAAGTTGCCATCGCCGAATGTCCGAAAGGAACAATCGGAACGTATTTTAATTCATTGTAACCGCTGATAGCGGCAAAGTCCTCCAACATCTGCTCAAATGCCCTCTGACTTCCGGCAGATACATCCCATTTCTGGTCCCAGCCCGGAGTAATCCAGATCAAGCCCATACCTATTTCGGACATTTTCTCCCGAAACAGAAGATTCTCAAACAGGGTTTCCTCTGTCATATTGTGAGTACCTATCATCACACCTCTTACCTGGGCACAATCGGAAGGTATCCATAGGAATGCCTGTGGATGATCATCAGTTTCGTTAGAAATAATGCCGGGTATCTGTACAGACCACTGCCATTCCGCCGCTATACATTCCGGCCATAACATAAACACTAATATTCCAAATACTAAAAATCGAAGTAGTTTCATGTTCCATTCATTTATCGTTATTTTATGTAATACGTAACGAAACCAAAGTATACTCAACCGAAAAATATAAAAAAACTATTATTATAGGAACTCTTTCATCGACAATTTCACAAAAACGTCGTATCTTTATTCTCAATTAAGAAAGGAGTGATATGGATTTACGTACAGCAAACGTAACTAGATATATTCTTCCCCTGCGGGAAGGCGGATCATTGCCGGCTTTGGCTGAAGCTGACGATGAGTTCAAATATGTCGTAAAATTCAGAGGAGCAGGGCACGGAACCAAAGCCCTTATCGCTGAATTGATCGGAGGAGAAATAGGCCGTACTCTGGGCTTCAGAGTACCGGAGATCATCTTCCTGAATTTAGATGAAGCTTTCGGCCGAACGGAAGCAGATGAAGAGATACAGGATTTACTGCAATGGAGCCGTGGATTGAATATCGGTTTGCATTTCTTGTCCGGAGCGTTGACCTTCGATCCTGTCGTACATCAAGTGGATGGTAAAACCGCCTCACAGATTGTGTGGATGGATGCTTTTCTGACAAATGTGGACCGTACCATCAAGAATACCAATATGCTGATGTGGCATAAAGAATTATGGCTGATCGATCATGGAGCTTCCCTTTACTTCCAACATAGCTGGACCAACTGGCAGAAACAGGCACTCACCCCATTCGTGCAGATAAAAGATCATGTTTTATTGCCATTTGCCGACCAACTGAAAGAAACAGATATGGCATTCAGACAGTTACTAACCTCCGATAAGATACGGGAAATAGTCAATACCGTCCCCGACGACTGGTTGAACTGGACGGAAGGACAGGAAACTCCACAAGACCTGAGAGATATTTATATTCAATTTTTAGAGGAAAGGATCAAGCATTCCGAACTATTTGTAAATGAAGCGCAACATGCAAGAAAGGCACTTATATGAATACGCAACCATTCGTTTCGTTCCCAAAGTAGAACGTGAAGAATTTATCAATGTAGGTATTGTACTGTTCTCCAAACGATGCAAATACCTCAAATCACTTTATACGATAGATGAGAATAAACTGAAACTGTTTTCTTCCGAACTGGATATGAATTGTCTGAAAGAAGGACTGCATGTCTTCGACAGGATTTGTTCGGGTAGTAAGGAAGGGGGAATGATAGCAAGCATGGATGTCCCCGATCGTTTCCGGTGGCTGACCGCTGTAAAAAGCTCATGTATACAAGTATCCCGCCCGCATCCCGGATTTTCCGAGGATTTGGATGCTACCTTGGAGCGTTTGTTCAAAGAATTAGTGCTTTAAATGATCAATCATGGAATTTATCAAGATAACAGAGCAACCATCGCTCTATGATGACCTCGACAAGAAGTCGGTAAAAGAGATTCTGGAAGATATCAATACTGAAGACCATAAAGTAGCAGATGCCGTGCAGAAAGCAATCCCACAAATAGAGAAACTGGTCACATTAATTATTCCCCGAGTAAAAAAAGGTGGGAGAATATTCTATATGGGAGCCGGAACAAGCGGACGTTTAGGTGTACTCGACGCTTCCGAAATACCTCCGACTTTCGGTATGCCTCCCACCGTAGTTATCGGACTAATCGCCGGAGGAGATACCGCCTTGCGCAATCCCGTCGAGAATGCGGAAGATGATATGTCCCGCGGATGGGAAGAGTTATTGCAGCATCATATCAATAGTGAAGATACAGTCATCGGAATTGCAGCATCCGGCACCACTCCTTATGTGATCGGAGCCATGCATACAGCACGGGAACACGGAATACTGACCGGCTGCATTACCAGTAATCCAAATTCGCCGATGGCTACCGAAGCTGATGTACCGATAGAAGTTATTGTCGGTCCGGAGTATGTGACAGGAAGTTCTCGGATGAAATCGGGTACTGCTCAAAAGATGATTCTGAATATGATCAGCACTACTATCATGATTGAACTGGGACGCGTGCAAGGAAATAAAATGGTCAATATGCAATTGAGTAACCAAAAACTCATTGATCGGGGAACGCGCATGATCATTGAAGAACTCCATCTGGACTACGAAAAGGCTGAGGCACTTCTGTTGCTACACGGTTCGGTTAAGTCTGCGATAGAGGCCTATCGCAGACACAACTCTACTCAGCAAGAGTAAAATGCAGTGCAGCACCACCGGAGGACTTTAACTTCAAAGTTAGCTTATCTCCGGCTTTTATCTTCTTATGAGTAGTACGAACC
>OGCW01001049.1_pt1 | contig 11534 bp, 8 predicted proteins | sample 1570231 | NCBI WGS metagenome assembly OGCW01 (sample SAMEA2582168, study PRJEB24529) | metagenome | biome: Human gut stool | place: China | collected 2011 | reverse complement strand
TTATACTCCGGCAACAACCAGTGTTGCCGATTACACCAGCAATCAGCATACAGCAATCTATCACAGAGCAGTTGAATAAAAAAATGCAATCAAAATGCAATTCTAAAAGAAAAGAGCCTCAAAACCCTTGAAAATAAAGGCTTTGAAGCTCTGCTCCAACTATTCAAACTCTATCGTTCCTGGTGGTTTGCTTGTAATATCATACAGTACTCGATTCACATGATCCACTTCATTCACAATTCGGTTCATAACTTTTCCAAGCACTTCCCAAGGAATCTCTGCAGATTCCGCTGTCATAAAGTCCACCGTTGTAACCGCTCTAAGCGCAACTGCGTAATCGTATGTTCTCTCATCACCCATGCAGCCTACAGAGCGCATGTTTGTCAACGCTGCAAAGTATTGTCCGATATCTTTTGCCACGCCTGCTTTTTCCAGCTCCTCACGGTAGATTGCATCTGCATCTTGTACGATCTTCACTTTCTCCGCATTGACTTCTCCAATGATACGAACACCGAGTCCCGGTCCTGGGAATGGTTGTCTGAATACAAGGTATTCCGGAATTCCAAGTTCCAATCCGACTTTACGCACTTCGTCTTTGAAGAGATCGCGAAGTGGTTCGATGATCTCTTTGAAATCTACGTAGTCAGGAAGTCCACCTACGTTGTGGTGAGATTTGATGACTGCTGATTCACCGCCAAGTCCGCTCTCTACGATATCCGGATAAATCGTTCCCTGTACAAGGAACTCTACTGCTCCGATTTTTTTCGCCTCTTCTTCAAATACACGAATGAACTCTTCTCCGATGATTTTACGTTTTGCTTCCGGATCTTCCACGCCTTTTAATTTTGCATAAAAACGCTCCTGTGCATTGACGCGGATAAAGTTCAACTCGTAGTTTCCTTCCGGTCCGAAAATCGCCTCTACTTCATCTCCTTCGTTTTTGCGGAGAAGTCCGTGATCTACGAACACACAGGTAAGCTGTGAGCCGACTGCCTTTGAAAGCATAACTGCTGCCACAGAGGAATCCACACCACCAGACAGTGCGCAGAGCACTTTTCCGTCTCCTACTTTCTCGCGGATTGCTTTGATTGAGTTTTCCACGAAAGAATCCATCTTCCAGTCACCTGAGCAGCCACATACATTATATACGAAGTTAGAAAGCATCTTCTTTCCTTCCTGTGTGTGAAGTACTTCCGGATGGAATTGTGTTGCATATAATTTTTTCTCTACGTTCTGTACTGCTGCCACCGGACAGTCTGCCGTGTGCGCAATGATATCAAATTCCGGTGCTGCTTTTGAAATATAGTCGTTATGGCTCATCCAACAGATTGTCTTCTCGGAAATATCTGTAAACAATTGGGATGTTGTATCCACTGTCACTTCAATCTTTCCATACTCGCGAACCGGAGCCTTCTCTACTGTTCCACCCAATAGGTGCATCATCAGCTGGGAACCGTAACAGATTCCAAGCACCGGTATTCCAAGCTCGAACAATTCTTTGTCGTATGTCGGTGAATCTGCCTCATACGCACTGTTAGGTCCGCCTGTCAAAATGATTCCTTTTGGATTCATCGCTTTAATTTCTTCCAGATTTTTCTTGTAAGAATATATTTCGCAATATACATTACATTCTCTGACACGTCTTGCAATTAATTGATTGTATTGTCCCCCAAAGTCAAGGACGATGACCGTTTCGTTCTTCACAAAAATATCCTCCTACTTTTTAATGAATAGATTTATTATATAAGAGCTTTGTTTGATTTACAAGTCCTTATCGGTTAATTCTTTCTATACTGTACTTCTTCCCTGTCGTTTACCACTAAAACAGCATTCCAATGTGATATACCACAAACGCCATGATCCATGCGATTACGCATTGTCCGATGGCCATAGCCACCGCCCATTTCCCGCCAAGTTCACGTTTTACAGATGCGATTGCAGCAACGCACGGTGTATAAAGCAGACAGAATACTAAGAGTGCAGCTGCGCCGACTGTCGTCAGGCTTCCCTGCAAAGTCACTGTGCTTCCAAACAACACCGTAAGCGATGAGACCACGCTTTCTTTAGCGAGAAATCCTGAGATCAACGCTGTCACAATTCTCCAGTCTCCAAATCCAACCGGAATAAAGATTGGAGCAAGTGCTCCTGCGACAAGAGCCAGAATACTATGTTGTGAATCGGATACCATGTTCAGCCCTGTATCAAAGTTCTGCAAAAACCATATGACGATCGTCGCAATGAATATAACCGTAAATGCTCTCTGCAAGAAGTCTTTTGCCTTATCCCATAACAAATGTCCCACATTCTTTGCTCCCGGCATACGATAGTTTGGAAGTTCCATGACGAACGGCACTGCCTCTCCTTTAAACGCTGTCTTTTTGAAAATCAGCGCCATAACGATTCCCATCACAATTCCAAACACGTACAGTGCAATCATCACCAAAGCTCCATGATCCGGGAAAAATGCTGCAGTAAAAAATGCATAGATTGGAAGCTTTGCCGTACAGCTCATAAACGGCGTCAGCAGAATCGTCATTTTACGGTCTCGCTCTGATGGCAATGTACGGCTCGCCATAACACCCGGGACCGTACACCCGAATCCAATCAGCATCGGCACAATACTTCTTCCGGAAAGACCAAGTTTTCGAAGTAATTTATCCATGATAAATGCCACACGTGCCATATATCCACTATCCTCCAGAATTGATAAGAAGAAAAAGAGTGTCACAATGATCGGCAGGAAGCTTAAGACTCCACCGACACCGCTAAAAATTCCGTCGATCACAAGAGAATGTACCACACTGTTGACATTTGCCGCCTGCATCGCCTTGTCCGCCAGATCTGTCAAAGCTGTGATTCCAGATTCTAAAAGCCCCTGTAAAAACGCGCCGATCACATTAAACGTGAGCCAGAACACAACTCCCATGATTCCGATAAATGCCGGAATTCCTGTATATTTCCCGGTCAGGAACTCATCTGCTTTTCTGCTTCTTACCCTCTCCTTGCTTTCCTTGGGTTTGATGACAGTCTCGCCGCAGATATCCTCGATATAATCAAAACGCATCTGGGCAACCGCGGCCGCACGGTCCATGCCGGTCTCTTCCTCTGTCTGTTTTGCAATTTCTTCCAAAACATGCTGCTCATTCGCTGTCAGCTTCAGCTGTTCCAAAATTTTCGTGTCACCTTCCATCACCTTGCTCGCCGCAAAGCGCACCGGAACCCTCACTTTTTCCGCATGATCTTCAATCAGATGCATGACCGCATGGATTCCTCTGTGGATACCTTCCTCCCGCTTACAAAAGTCGGTCTCCAAAGGCTGTTCCTGATATTTCGCCACATGAATTGCGTGCCGAATCAGTTCTTCGATTCCTTCTCCTTTTGCCGCTGAAATCGGGATAACCGGAACTCCCAGCTCTTCCTCCATCTCATTGACAAGTACAGATCCATCATTTTCCCGCAGCTCATCCATCATGTTCAAGGCGACAACCATTGGGATTCCCAGTTCTAAAAGCTGCATGGTCAGATAAAGATTTCGCTCGATATTCGTCGCATCTACAATATTGATGATTCCCTTTGGCTTTTCATGGATAACAAACTCTCTTGTCACAATCTCCTCGCTGCTATATGGAGACATAGAGTAAATTCCCGGCAAGTCTGTAATCAGTGTATTGTCATGTCCTTTGATTACGCCATCTTTTCGATCCACCGTCACACCCGGGAAATTTCCGACATGTTGTTTGGCGCCGGTCAACTGATTGAACAATGTGGTCTTTCCACAGTTTTGATTTCCTACAAGGGCAAATGTGAGTGTCTCACTGTCCGAAAGAGGATTTTCGTGATTTCTATCATGGAATTTTCCTCCCTCACCATATCCCGGATGATGTTTCTCTGGCTTTGCCACTTTCTTTTTCGAGGTTTTTGGCTTATGAGGCTCACTGGTCTCGATATTTTCTGCATCTGCTAATCGAATCGTCAGTTCATAACCGTGGATACGCAATTCCACCGGATCTCCCATCGGTGCATATTTTACGACAGTGACCTCCGTTCCCTGTATCAGCCCCATGTCCAAAAAATGCTGGCGCAGTGCGCCTGCCCCTCCCACACGAAGTATGGTTGCAGTGCTTCCTATTGATAATTCACTTAACTTCATTTGTTGCTCCCTCCTTATATTCCTTAGTCTTCTCTAACCTTCAATTGAAAACGGAAGCAATGACTTGTCCAGTCATTGCTTCACAGCTAATATTTTTAAGAACGCGAATTGCCTTTAAAATAGCAATAATCATTACTTCCGCGTCCGCAAAAATCACCTAAAATAAAGTCTTTATGTAATTAGCTCACTTGATCAACACTCCCTAGTTTACCATTTCTTTCAACATTTGCATAGTCCAGAGGTATATCCATTTATAGCAACTGCATAAAAAATAATTAGTGCAAAAAATTATTTGTGACTTTCCCACTCCCGTAAAAGCTCCCGAATGGTCTGCATGGACACGTCAAGTGATGCGATTTCATCTGCGCATCGTTTCAACTCACTTTTGATTACAGTCTCATGCTCTACACTTTTTTTATACTTCATCTGGTGCTCCAGCACAGCCCAAAAATCATGGGCAATTGTCCGAAGCTGTATCTCGGCGGTAATCTGTTCCATTCCTTTTTCTGTAAACTTTACAATCAAATGAAGGCTTCGATAAGCATTTGGTTTCGGATAGGCAATATAATCTTTACGTTCTATCACTTCCACATGTTCTCTATTGGAAATCCATTGTGCAACCCGATATACTTCTTCCCCGAAAGAACAGATCACCCGGACTCCGATGATGTCGTGTATCTTTCTCAGCGCCGTATCACAATCCGCCTGCAGTCCTTTTTTCTGCAATTTTAGCATCAGGCTTTCCGGCGCTTTGATTCGAGAATTTATATAAAGAATCGGCTGAATCCCGTCCGCCGTCTTTTTCACCGGATATTCCGCGATCATATCTGATAGATATTGCTGCCCGTTTCGCAGCATCTGCAGTTTTTCACCATAATATTGTTCTAAGGTCAAAATACCACTCCTTTTTATCCGTTACTCCATACGTCGTCTGCCGCCTGCAAAATATGCAGCTGCTCCTCCGATAAGAAATGCTCCTCCTGTCACCCAATAAACAATCATCAGCCGGTTGGTCGTGCCGTAGATTTCCAAAACGCCCTGCAGCAGACAACCGACAGTCAATGCTGCAATCCCAAACTGCCATAAGCTTCGAGAAACTTTCCCGGGAATCTTCCACTGAAAATACCCCATCAGGAAAAATAACAATGCTCCGCCCACCAGAGGAATCATGAATGCGTATAACATATAATAGGAAAATACACTGTGACTGAACAATTCATAGACTGCTCCGAACAGAGCGCAGAACAGAGCTGCCGTAAAATATTGTAATCCTGTTTTAATAGCCAATGTAGACAATGTCACTCACGCTCCTCTCCTGAATACTTTTCCCATTTGTGGTCGGTTGATTGATGACCTCGCCGTTAAAGTACATTGTGGAAGATCCGCCGCCATCCAGATTATAAGCTGTTTTTACCCCGAGGGAATCCATAAATTCCGCCAGTTCTAAAAGTGACAATCCCTCACTTTCTTCTGTTCGCCCATCTGAAACTACAAACACATAATGTAAATCATCAATCATTCCAATCGCAGTCCTCGGATTGCTCGCCATCGCTTTTCCGACTTCATCGGACTCCGTCACCGCAATCTCACCATCTGTGATCAGCGCCGGACCAAAAGAAAGTACTTCCTTCGCCCCTTCTTCCAGCAATTCTTCTGCCGTCACCTCATCTTCCGAGATAATTTTCATTGTCCCATCTTCATAGATTACCAGATCTTGCTGGTCTGTTTTTGCCGTATCCCGATACAATACGCCATCACGGATCACATATCCCTTCTCCTGTGCTCCATAATAGTCTCCGTTGATTGCCAAAATCGTGCCCGCATCTTGTGCCATCTCAGATGTTTTCTCTGTCACATTTCGCCCATAACTGCTCTGCGCGAATGCTGTCTGCAAATATTCCGGTGAGGAGAGCACAACATCTGCCACATAAACGGTGGTGTCATTTTCCCGATATTCTGTCAGCGTAATCTGTATGTTGTCGTCACTGTACGTTGTCCCTGTCGAAACAGCTTCCTGCTGCTCATTTTCCGTATCATTATCACTTTTGTTTTCCTTTTTATCATTGGCAACGACATAGACTTTTGTAAGCAGAAATGTATCCATGAGCATATATCCGGTAAATGCAATCAAAATGACACTGCTAATCATTCCCCACCAATGTTTTTTGAATCGATGCATACTATTCCTCCTTCTTTTGAAAGATAAAATGACTTTGTATAAACCAGCTTGCAAAGAAAAATATAAATTCGGTACACAGTTTACCGACATAATGGTTCATTCCGATTGCATTGACCAGTATCTCCAGCATAATTGTGTTTCCCACCAGAATTCCAACTGCAAGTGTAAAATACTTCAGCGCCGATCTCACCGGATTTTCTTTGCTTTGAAACACCATATTGCGATTGACCATATAATTAAATACTGCGCTTACTATTCTTGCCCCTATGTTTGAAAAGGCTACCGCACCACCATTTGCAAATCCGGTCGCTGTTATCGCAGTCAACAGGCTGTACATTCCGTAATCAATCAAAAAGCTTCCAAACGACGCCGCTGAGAATTTCAGAATTTCCTTGTAGATGCGATAAGAATCTTTTAGTGTATCAAAATGGGAAGACGAATTATTATCTAAATACACCGTCTCAATCGCGACCTCTTTGATTGGAATATGGCATCCTGAGCATTCTAACAGCACATTCATTTCATATTCATAGCGTTCTCCCACGATTCCCAAAAACTTTGGAATCAGTACTCCTTCAAAAGCTCGAAGTCCTGTCTGCGTGTCATATACCCGAATTTTTGTAAAAAGCTGATAGATCAGACGAGTCACTGTGTTGCCGAATCTGCTCCGCAGTGGAATATCGCCCTTCATTTTCCTGCTTCCAAGTATCAAACAGCCTGCATGATTTTCTGCTTCTTTGCAGACTCTTTCCACATCATTTGGCTTGTGTTGACCATCTGCATCTACTGTAACTACAACACAGTCTGCCGAAAACTTCGAATAAATATAATCCAGTCCGGTCTTCAATGCCCGTCCTTTTCCCCGATTCTCATTATGTTTCAGAATGACTGCATTTTTCGCAGCCATTCGAAACACCTCTTCCTTCTCGGGTGAACTTTCATCATCTACCACAACAATTTGAAATCCCGCATCTTTGATCTCCTGCACCAGCTGTGCCATATCCGAATTTGGCTGATAAGCCGGTATCAAAGCAACTCGTCTGTTTTGCATTTCTATCACCTTCCTTCTTTATTATGATTATTAACTTTTTTCCGGAGGCGTTCCCATGTTTCCGCCGTCTCCCGAGCCTTTGCCCGTTCCATTGCCGTCATCTGGTTTCTGTCCCATATCTCCACCGTTTCCCGGACCTCCGCCATTTCCTGGGTTGCCTCCCATTCCACTTCCTGAGCCATAGACAATACTGTCCATCGTAATCTGTGTCGTATCGCTTCCTGTTGTTAACGTATACTCCTGTCCTGTTGTAATTTCCGGACAGCTGATGATAACAGAAGTGTATTCTTTCTCCGGAGTCCATGACACAAGTTCATTTCCGCTGCTGTCAGAAAGAGAAACCGCACTTCCTGCAGCCTGAGAATTCACTGTGACCATCATAACTCCCTGTGTAGAAGAATCTCCGAAATTCTCCGCCATTCCGGATGAACCGGCAGCAATAAAGATTCCTCCCGTGACTGTTCCTGTTCCGTTGTAATCCAACGCACTGTTTCCATCATTTGTCGGACCTGACACATAAGTTTCACCGCCTGTAATATCAATGCTGAGCCCTTCAATTCCCTCATAACTTTCTGTAATATCAATAGTTCCTCCGGAAATGGTTGTCGCTGAATCTGCATGAATTCCGTCATCACCGGAAGCAAGTGTAAATTCCCCATCACTGATTGTGATATTTGCATTGGAATGAATCGTGTCATCCGCGCTGTCCAAAGAATACTTTCCGCCTTTCAGAATCAATTCTCCTGCCGCCTTGATCGCTTTCATGCTGACAGTGTCTTCCTCTGTCGTATCGGTACTCTCTGTCTGCTGTCCAGGTCCAAACTGCCATTCTCCGTCACTTTTCTGGACATTTTCACTGCCGCCTCCTGCTTTGACCGTGTAGACACCACCATCTGCCTGAAGCCAGTTTCCTGCGCTGATTCCATCCCCGCCAGATGTGATATCAAACGTTCCGTCTGCCAGATAGACAAATCCAAGGCTGGTGTCATCTGCATTTTCCGCATGAATTCCATCTTTTCCGGATACAATTGTATAACTTCCGCTGGCGATGCGGACACTGTCTTTTCCGGATAGTCCATGTGATGCCGCGTCAATCTGATATGTTCTGCTGGTAAGTACAAGATCATCCTTTGACACGACACCGTGTCCCGCCTTTGCTGTAATTGTCAGAAAACCGGCGCCGTTTAACGTCAGATCTGATTTTGAAAAAATCGCAGCGTCGATATTGTTGTCGTCAATTGCAGTGTAGGTACCTCCATTCGTGAGTGTATTTTGGGAATCACTCGCCGTCGTGATAAACACCTTATCTGCCTCACGTACATAAATGGCTGCAGATTCTGCACTTGTAATATCCACTCCATCTAACACAAGCTGGACTTTATCGGTATCTTCCGCATCCACGATCACCATACCATCGGTCAGCGTTCCTGAGAGAATATAAGTTCCCTCGTCGATGATTGTCACTGTATTTCCTGATATCTGAACCGCATCGGAATCACATGTCGTACTATCATCGGAAAGTTTGATCACTGTACTGTTTTCTTCATCATATCCAATCTCTTTATCTCTGTCTGAAAACATGTTTGAGACATCGATGCCTTGTGCTGATGAATCCGTGCTCGTACTGCCAGATGATGTTTCGTTGCTGTTATTTGTCTTGCTGCATCCGGAAAGAACCAGTGCTCCAGTCAGTAAAAATGCTAATACTACCTTTCTTTTCATATGCATCCCTCCTATAGTTCACCAATAATTGTCTCCTGTTTTGATACGGAAATCTCAAGGTTTCCATTTCTGCACCGAAGTGCGTCAATCAATGCCTTTTCTTCCTCCGCATTTTTTAATGTAATATTATATGTAAGCTTAAACAAACTTCCCATGTTGGTTGTCTTTAACTGCACCACCTCATACGTTTTTGTATATTGTTTTAAGATTTTGTCAAATACACCTGTGTAGTCCAAATTTTCCAGAATTGTAATATGTAATGTCTTATATAATGCAGCTTTTTTCCCTGCTCCAAAATCCACCTTATTATATAGTAAGGTCACTCCTCCTAAAATCACTGCAACGAGAAATGCATATCCAAGATATCCCATTCCTGCTACCAGACCGGTTCCCATTGCAAGGAAAATAGCTCCAATCTCTTTTGCGGATCCCGGTACCGACCGGAAACGAACCAGACTGAATGCCCCTGCCACCGCAACTCCGGCTCCGACATTTCCATTTACCATCATGATGACAACACAGACAATCGCCGGCAGTACCGCAAGTGTTGCAACAAAACTCTTTGTATATCGTGTCACATACATATAGGCTCCTGCCAAAATTAATCCAATCACCAGCGCACATCCTACACAAAGCAGAAAATCCGGCACCGCAATCACCGTTGTCATATCCGTATCAAAAATCCCCTGAAACATATTATTAAGCATATTGAACTCCTCTCTGTACTTTTTCATCCATCATCTGCTGATATGCAGTTCCGTATTTCGAAAAAGATGTTTTAAATAATGTATTTTTTGTAAGTGTCTCGCTCATCCAAAGTGGTATCCCACCCGATGTCTTGATCTCCATCAGTGTCTGATTCTCTCCTAATATCGGTGTGCCATATATCTTACTTCCAAGTGAAATATCTTCCTCCCGATAAAGGATATTTTCATCAAATATCACTCGAAAATCGCTTCCATCCAGCGCATAGTACGCTTCTCTTTCATAGGTAAGAAATACGGTCGGATGAAGCGTTTCATAATAATCCCAGAAATATGCAATCTCCTCCCCGATCTGTGAATGAATCGGAAGTGGTTTTCCGTGTTCAAAGCACTTCATCACCTGTGCCTCCGGCAATACCAATCTTCGTTTGTAGACAACCGATTTATATTTCTTCTTTAATTCTACAAACACCGGATCGTCCGGTCCTGCCGGCTGATAGCTGCGGACACGTAATTTTTCTTTATAAACCGGTTTTTCCAAAGAATGACGAATCAGCCGGTATGTGTCTGTATCGAAATAAATATTTCGGATGGTTGTTCGCCCATAATCATCCAACTTCATATGTTCTGCCATACTTTTCAGTACATTTTGCTTTTCCTGCCGTGTCAGCAGATATTTTAATTCATAACGTTTAAAAGTCGCTTGATAAGCCATAATCATTACTCCTCTCTCATTTCGTTAAACATACTATACGCAACGAACCTTAAACAAACTTAAAAATATTTAACTTCTTTTTTAAAATACTTTTACAGACAAAAAAAGAGTCTGTCTGCATTTTTGCAAACAAACTCTCGTTTTATGAAATCGGAAATATAACTGTGATCAACAAGGATTTTTCATCTTCCGTTGTCGCTGTAATCTTCCCTCTATGTGCTTCCACTGTAGCGGCTGCAATGGAAAGTCCCAGTCCATATCCTCCTGTCTCGGAATTTCTTGACCTGTCTGTTCGATAGAATCGATCAAACAAATGCTCCATATGCTCTTTGGAAATCTGTTCTGTCGTGTTAAATACAGACAAACGAATCCGTTTTTTCTGCTTTTCCAATGTCACACATATACGTCCATTCTCCTTTGCGTATTTCACTGCATTGTCCAAAAGAATGGTGATCAGGCGTCGGATAGCCTTCTCATCTCCTTTCATTGCAATCATTGGTGTGATATTACTCTCCAATACCTTATTTTGTGTCTTTGCCAGCGCCTGAAATGTCCCGACAGTCTCTTCCGCTACATCCGACAACGGAAAATCCACCATCAATTCTTTCGTCCGCTCCTCTTCCATTCTAGATAACAAAATCAGGTTATTTGTAAGGTCTGCAAGGCGCCTTGTCTGGCTTTGGATATCACTCAACCACTCATTTTCTCCAAAATCCATCTCCAATACTTCCGCATCCGCATCTATGATCGTGAGCGGTGTCTTCAACTCGTGTCCGGCATCTGTGATAAAACGTTTCTGCTTTTCATAGTTTTCCGAAAACGGCTTTACAATCCGTGCCGACAGAAATATCATCAGGATAAGTACTGCCAAAAGACCGGCGGTGGAGACCACGACTGCTGTGACAATAAAATTCTGAAACGTAGAAAGATTTCTGCTGCAATCCAGAAAAATCACTCTCACTTCGGAATCGGAATTCACTGCAACATATCTGTTTCTTCCTCGTCCATGTCTT
>OGCW01001032.1_pt1 | contig 11672 bp, 9 predicted proteins | sample 1570231 | NCBI WGS metagenome assembly OGCW01 (sample SAMEA2582168, study PRJEB24529) | metagenome | biome: Human gut stool | place: China | collected 2011 | reverse complement strand
GGCTCTGCGCGAAATCGAATCTTACGATGCGGTACTGGTGCTGGGCGAAGACATTACCCAGACCGGCGCGCGCGTCGCGCTGGCAGTGCGTCAGGCTGTGAAAGGTAAAGCGCGCGAAATGGCGGCAGCACAGAAAGTGGCTGACTGGCAGATTGCGGCAATCCTCAACATCGGTCAACGTGCGAAGCATCCGCTGTTTGTTACCAACGTTGATGACACCCGTCTGGATGATATCGCGGCGTGGACTTACCGCGCACCGGTTGAAGATCAGGCGCGTTTAGGTTTTGCCATCGCCCATGCGCTGGATAACTCTGCGCCAGCGGTTGACGGTATCGAACCTGAGCTGCAAAGCAAAATCGACGTCATCGTGCAGGCACTGGCAGGTGCGAAGAAACCGTTGATTATCTCCGGGACGAACGCCGGTAGCATAGAGGTGATTCAGGCTGCGGCTAACGTCGCGAAAGCCCTGAAAGGTCGCGGCGCTGACGTTGGTATCACCATGATTGCCCGTTCCGTCAACAGCATGGGGCTGGGCATTATGGGTGGCGGTTCGCTTGAAGAAGCGTTGACCGAACTGGAAACCGGACGCGCCGACGCGGTGGTGGTGCTGGAAAACGATCTGCATCGTCACGCTTCCGCTACCCGCGTGAATGCTGCGCTGGCTAAAGCGCCGCTGGTGATGGTGGTGGATCATCAGCGCACCGCGATTATGGACAAAGCGCACCTGGTGCTCTCCGCGGCAAGCTTTGCGGAAAGCGACGGTACCGTGGTGAACAACGAAGGCCGCGCCCAACGTTTCTTCCAGGTTTACGATCCGGTTTACTACGACGCGAAAACCGTAATGCTGGAAAGCTGGCGCTGGCTGCATTCGCTGCACAGCACCGTCAACAACCGTCAGGTTGACTGGACTCAGCTGGACCACGTCATTGATGCGGCGATTGCCGCGCTGCCGCAGCTGGCGGGCATTAAAGATGCCGCGCCGGATGCGACCTTCCGCATTCGCGGCCAGAAGCTGGCGCGTGAACCGCACCGCTACAGCGGCCGCACGGCGATGCGCGCTAACATCAGCGTGCACGAGCCGCGTCAGCCGCAGGATAAAGACACGATGTTCGCCTTCTCCATGGAAGGGAACAACCAGCCGTCCGCCCCGCGTTCGCAGATCCCGTTCGCCTGGGCGCCGGGCTGGAACTCCCCGCAGGCATGGAACAAGTTCCAGGATGAAGTGGGCGGGAAACTGCGCCACGGTGATCCGGGCGTTCGTCTGTTTGAAGCGTCCGCCAGCGGACTGGAGTACTTCACGGCGGTGCCGGCCAGCTTCCAGGCGGAAGAGGGCAAATGGCGAATTGCGCCGTACTACCATCTGTTCGGCAGCGATGAGCTGTCTCAGCGCGCGCCGGTGTTCCAGAGCCGGATGCCTGAGCCGTACATCAAGCTGAACCCGGCGGATGCCGCGAAGCTTGGCGTCAACCCAGGCGCAATGCTCTCCTTTAGCGTGGAAGGCCAGACCCTGCGTCTGCCGCTGGTTATCTCTGAAGGCCTGACCGCGGGACAGGTTGGCTTACCGATGGGCATGCCGGGCATTGCGCCGGTGCTGACCGGATCGCGTATTGATTCACTGCAGGAGGCGAAAGCATGAGCTGGTTAACGCCGGATCTTATCGACATTCTGTTAAGCATCCTGAAGGCCGTGGTCATTCTGCTGGTGGTTGTCACCTGCGGCGCGTTCATGAGCTTCGGCGAGCGTCGTCTGCTCGGCTTGTTCCAGAACCGCTACGGACCTAACCGCGTCGGCTGGGGCGGTTCGCTGCAGCTGGTCGCCGACATGATCAAGATGTTCTTTAAAGAGGACTGGATCCCGCGCTTCTCCGATCGCGTGATCTTTACTCTGGCGCCGGTTATCGCCTTTACCTCGCTGCTGCTGGCCTTCGCTATCGTGCCGGTTAGCCCGACGTGGGTGGTGGCCGACCTGAACATCGGCATCCTCTTCTTCCTGATGATGGCAGGCCTGGCGGTCTACGCGGTGCTGTTCGCCGGTTGGTCGAGCAATAACAAATACTCGCTGCTGGGGGCGATGCGTGCTTCCGCGCAGACCCTGAGCTACGAAGTGTTTCTCGGTCTCTCCCTGATGGGCGTGGTGGCGCAGGCGGGGTCATTCAATATGACCGATATCGTCAACAACCAGGCGCATCTGTGGAACGTTATCCCGCAGTTCTTCGGCTTCGTGACTTTCGCCATCGCCGGCGTGGCGGTGTGTCACCGTCACCCGTTCGACCAGCCGGAAGCGGAGCAGGAACTGGCCGATGGTTACCACATTGAATATTCCGGCATGAAATTCGGTCTGTTCTTCGTCGGGGAATACATCGGTATCGTCACCGTTTCAGCGCTGATCGTCACGCTGTTCTTCGGCGGCTGGAATGGCCCGTGGTTACCTCCTTTCATCTGGTTCGCGCTGAAAACCGCGTTCTTCATGATGATGTTCATTTTGATCCGCGCATCATTACCGCGTCCGCGCTATGACCAGGTAATGTCCTTTGGCTGGAAGGTATGCCTGCCGTTAACGCTGGTCAACTTGTTGGTAACGGCGGCTGTCATTCTCTGGCAGGCGCAATAAGGGGTGAATTGAACATGACCTTAAAAGAATTATTGGTGGGGTTTGGCACCCAGGTCCGTAGTATCTGGATGATTGGCCTGCATGCCTTCGCCAAACGTGAAACCCGGATGTATCCGGAAGAGCCGGTCTACCTGCCGCCGCGCTATCGCGGCCGCATCGTGCTGACCCGCGATCCGGACGGTGCAGAGCGCTGCGTCGCCTGTAACCTGTGTGCGGTAGCCTGCCCGGTGGGCTGTATCTCGCTGCAGAAAGCAGAGACGGTAGACGGCCGCTGGTATCCGGAGTTCTTCCGCATCAACTTCTCACGTTGCATCTTCTGCGGCCTGTGCGAAGAAGCGTGCCCGACCACGGCGATCCAGTTGACCCCGGACTTCGAGCTGGGTGAATACAAGCGTCAGGATCTGGTGTACGAAAAAGAGGATCTGCTGATTTCCGGTCCGGGCAAATACCCGGAATATAACTTCTACCGGATGGCGGGTATGGCAATCGACGGCAAAGATAAGGGCGAAGCGGAAAATGAAGCTAAGCCAATCGACGTCAAGAGCCTGTTACCGTAAGGAGAGGGGCAATGGAATTCGCTTTTTATATCTGTGGCCTGATAGCCATCCTCGCAACCTTGCGGGTCGTCACCCACACCAATCCGGTGCATGCGCTGCTGTACCTGATTATTTCGCTGCTGGCGATTGCCGGGGTGTTCTTCTCGCTGGGCGCGTACTTCGCCGGAGCGCTGGAAATCATCGTCTACGCCGGGGCCATTATGGTGCTGTTCGTCTTCGTGGTGATGATGCTCAACCTGGGCGGCACCGAGATCGAACAGGAGCGCAAGTGGCTGCAGCCGGGGATCTGGATTGGCCCGGCCATCCTCTCCGCGGTGCTGCTGGTGGTTATCGTTTACGCCATCCTGGGCATTAACGACCAGGGTATCGACGGTGCGGCGATTAACGCCAAAGAAGTGGGCATTGCGCTGTTTGGGCCGTACGTCCTGGCGGTGGAGCTGGCCTCCATGCTGCTGCTGGCGGGCCTGGTGGTTGCCTTCCACATTGGCCGCGAAGAGCGCGCCGGCGAGGTGCTGAGCAACCGTCTGAACGACAGCGACAAACGAAAAACGGAGGAACACGCATGATCCCCTTAACACATGGACTGATCCTCGCGGCCATCCTGTTTGTGCTTGGTCTGACGGGGCTGGTGATCCGCCGCAATCTGCTGTTTATGTTGATTAGCCTGGAAATCATGATTAACGCCGCCGCGCTGGCCTTTGTGGTGGCGGGTAGCTACTGGGGTCAGGCAGATGGTCAGATAATGTATATCCTCGCCATCAGCCTCGCGGCTGCGGAAGCGAGTATCGGCCTGGCGCTGCTGCTGCAGCTCCATCGTCGCCGCCAGAACCTGAACATCGATTCAGTAAGTGAGTTGCGTGGATGAACATGCTTGCCTTAACCATTCTTTTGCCATTGATTGGCTTTGTGCTGCTGGCCTTCTCCCGCGGGCGCTGGTCGGAAAATCTTTCCGCCGCCGTTGGCATGGGCTCGGTAGGCCTGGCGGCGCTGGTCACCGCGTACGTTGGCGTCGACTTTTTCGCTAACGGCAAACAGGCGGTCAGCGTGCCGCTGTGGACCTGGATGTCGGTCGGTGATTTCAACATCGGCTTCAACCTGGTGTTGGACGGCCTGTCGCTGACCATGCTCTCCGTAGTTACCGGCGTCGGCTTCCTGATCCACATGTTCGCCTCCTGGTACATGCGCGGTGAAGAGGGATATTCCCGCTTCTTCGCCTATACCAACCTGTTTATCGCCAGCATGGTGGTTCTGGTACTGGCCGATAACCTGCTGCTGATGTACCTCGGTTGGGAAGGCGTGGGCCTCTGTTCTTACCTGCTGATCGGTTTCTACTACACCGATCCGAAGAACGGCGCCGCAGCGATGAAAGCGTTTGTGGTGACCCGCGTCGGCGACGTGTTCCTCGCCTTCGCGCTGTTCATTCTTTATAACGAACTGGGCACCCTGAACTTCCGCGAAATGGTGGAGCTGGCGCCGCAGCACTTCGCTAACGGCAGCACCACGCTGCAGTGGGCGACGCTGATGCTGCTTGGCGGCGCGGTCGGTAAATCCGCCCAGCTGCCGCTGCAAACGTGGCTTGCCGATGCGATGGCGGGTCCGACGCCGGTCTCTGCGCTGATCCACGCCGCGACCATGGTCACCGCGGGCGTCTATCTGATCGCCCGTACCCACGGCCTGTTCCTGATGACGCCGGAAGTGCTGCATCTGGTCGGTATCGTCGGGGCGGTCACCCTGGTGTTGGCGGGCTTCGCCGCGCTGGTGCAGACCGATATCAAACGCGTTCTCGCCTACTCTACCATGAGCCAGATTGGCTACATGTTCCTCGCGCTGGGCGTGCAGGCATGGGACGCGGCGATTTTCCACCTGATGACTCACGCGTTCTTTAAAGCGCTGCTGTTCCTGTCGTCTGGTTCGGTCATTCTGGCCTGCCATCACGAACAGAACATCTTCAAGATGGGCGGCCTGCGCAAATCGATTCCGCTGGTATATGTCTGCTTCCTGGTGGGGGGCGCGGCGCTGTCCGCACTGCCGCTTATCACCGCAGGCTTCTTCAGTAAGGATGAGATTCTGGCAGGCGCGATGGCCAATGGCCATATCAATCTGATGGTGGCAGGCCTGGTCGGCGCCTTTATGACCTCGCTGTACACCTTCCGGATGATTTTCATCGTATTCCACGGTAAAGAGCAAATTCACGCGCACGCAGGGAAGGGGATTACCCATCATCTGCCGCTGATTGTGCTGCTGGTACTATCCACCTTCGTTGGCGCGCTGATTGTGCCGCCGCTGGAAGGCGTACTGCCGCAGACCACTGAGCTCGCCCACGGTAGCGTGATGACGCTGGAGATTGCCTCCGGGATCATCGCCATTGCCGGGATTCTGATCGCCGCATGGCTGTGGCTGGGCAAACGCACGCTGGTGACCTCCATCGCCAACAGTGCGCCTGGCCGCTTCTTCGGTACCTGGTGGTTCCATGCCTGGGGCTTCGACTGGTTATACGACAAGGTGTTCGTAAAACCATTCCTCGGTATTGCCTGGCTGCTGAAACGCGATCCGCTGAACTCGTTGATGAATATCCCGGCGATCCTTTCCCGCTTCGCAGGCAAAGGCCTGCTGGTGAGCGAGAACGGTTATCTGCGCTGGTATGTGGCTTCAATGAGCATCGGCGCGGTGGTGGTGCTGGCGCTGCTGATGGTATTGCGTTGATTTGATCGCGCGGTTTTGCCCGGTGGCGCTTCGCTTACCGGGCCTACGAGACCGTAGGTCGGGTAAGCGAAGCGCCACCCGACACAACAAACCGCACTCAAACGTGAATGTAGTCGAATTCGTTGAAAATCGGTCCTGAACGGGACTTTAACAAGGAATAAAAATCGCCATGTTACTACCCTGGCTAATATTAATTCCCTTTATCGGCGGCTTCCTGTGCTGGCAGACCGAACGCTTTGGCGTGAAAGTGCCGCGCTGGATCGCGCTGATTACCATGGGACTGACGCTGGTGCTTGGCCTGCAGCTGTGGATGCAGGGCGGCTATTCTCTGACGCAATCCGCGGGTATTCCGCAATGGCAGTCGGAATTCGTGCTGCCGTGGATCCCACGCTTCGGCATTAGCATCCATCTGGCGATCGACGGCCTGTCGCTGCTGATGGTGGTGCTGACCGGTCTCCTCGGCGTGCTGGCGGTGCTCTGTTCGTGGCGTGAAATCGAAAAATACCAGGGCTTCTTCCACCTCAACCTGATGTGGATCCTGGGCGGCGTTATCGGCGTGTTCCTCGCCATCGACATGTTCCTGTTCTTCTTCTTCTGGGAAATGATGTTGGTGCCGATGTACTTCCTGATCGCGCTGTGGGGCCACAAAGCCTCGGACGGTAAAACGCGCATCACAGCGGCCACCAAGTTCTTCATCTATACCCAGGCGAGCGGCCTGGTGATGCTGATTGCCATTCTGGCGCTGGCCTTCGTCCACTTCAACGCCACCGGCGTGTGGACCTTCAACTATGAAGATCTGCTGAAAACCCCAATGTCTCACGGCGTGGAATACCTGCTGATGCTCGGCTTCTTCATCGCCTTCGCGGTGAAAATGCCGGTGGTGCCGCTGCACGGCTGGCTGCCGGACGCTCACTCCCAGGCGCCGACCGCCGGCTCTGTCGACCTCGCGGGGATCCTGCTGAAAACCGCCGCCTACGGTCTGCTGCGCTTTGCGCTGCCGCTGTTCCCGAATGCCTCCGCCGAGTTTGCGCCCATCGCCATGTGGCTGGGCGTGATTGGTATCTTCTACGGCGCGTGGATGGCCTTCGCCCAGACCGATATTAAACGCCTGATCGCCTACACCTCCGTGTCCCACATGGGCTTCGTGCTGATTGCTATCTACACCGGCAGCCAGCTGGCCTATCAGGGAGCGGTGATCCAGATGATTGCTCACGGTCTGTCCGCGGCGGGTCTGTTTATTCTCTGCGGCCAGCTGTACGAACGTCTGCATACCCGCGATATGCGCCAGATGGGCGGTCTGTGGAGCAAAATTAAATGGCTGCCGGCGATGTCGATGTTCTTCGCGGTCGCCACTCTGGGGATGCCGGGCACCGGTAACTTCGTCGGCGAATTTATGATCCTGTTCGGCAGCTATAAAGTGGTGCCGACGATCACCGTCATCTCCACCTTTGGTCTGGTATTCGCGTCCGTTTACTCGCTGTCGATGTTACATCGCGCTTACTTCGGTAAAGCGAAGAGCGAAGCGGCGGCGAAAGAGTTGCCGGGGATGTCCCTGCGTGAACTGTCTATCATCCTGCTGCTGGTGGTGCTGCTGGTGCTGTTGGGCTTCTTCCCGCAGCCGATCCTCGACACCTCGCATGCTGCGATGAGCAACATTCAGCAGTGGTTTGTTAATTCTGTTTCTACTACAAGGCCGTAATTCGCCATGACAATAACTCCACAACAACTGATCGCACTGCTACCGCTGCTGATCGTCGGCTTGACGGTGGTGGTTGTGATGCTCTCCATTGCGTGGCGACGCAATCATTTTCTCAATGCCACGCTGTCGGTTCTTGGACTTAACGCCGCGCTGGTCTCGCTCTGGTTCGTCGGCCAGAACGGGGCGATGGACGTCACGCCGCTGATCCGCGTTGACGGCTACGCCATGCTTTACACCGGTCTGGTGCTGCTGGCGAGCCTCGCGACCTGTACTTTCGCCTACCCGTGGCTTGAGGGTTACAAGGACAACAAAGAAGAGTTCTACCTGCTGGTGCTGATCGCCGCCCTGGGCGGCATTCTGCTGGCCGGTGCGAATCATCTGGCGGCGCTGTTCCTCGGTATTGAGCTGATTTCGCTGCCGCTGTTCGGCCTGGTTGGTTACGCCTTCCGCCAGAAGCGTTCGCTGGAAGCGAGCATCAAATACACCATCCTCTCCGCGGCAGCTTCGTCCTTCCTGCTGTTCGGTATGGCGCTGGTGTATGCGAACTCCGGCAACCTGTCCTTCCTCGCGCTGGGCAAAAGCCTGGCGGACAACATGCTGCACGAGCCGCTGCTGCTGGCGGGCCTCGGTCTGATGATCGTCGGTCTTGGCTTTAAACTGTCGCTGGTGCCGTTCCACCTGTGGACGCCGGACGTTTACCAGGGGGCGCCTGCGCCGGTCTCCACCTTCCTGGCGACCGCCAGCAAGATCGCTATCTTCGGCGTAGTGATGCGTCTGTTCCTGTACATGCCGGTGGGCAACAGCGAAGCGGTACGCGTGGTGCTGGGCCTGATCGCCTTCGCCTCTATCATCTTCGGTAACCTGATGGCGCTGAGCCAGACCAACATTAAGCGCCTGCTCGGTTACTCTTCCATCTCCCATCTCGGCTATCTGCTGGTGGCGCTGATTGCCCTGCAGAGCGGTGAAATGTCGATGGAAGCCGTGGGCGTTTACCTGGCCGGTTACCTGTTCAGCAGCCTCGGCGCGTTCGGCGTGGTCAGCCTGATGTCCAGCCCGTACCGCGGTCCGGATGCTGACTCGCTGTTCTCCTACCGCGGCCTGTTCTGGCACCGTCCGATCCTGTCGGCTGTGATGACGGTGATGATGCTCTCCCTGGCCGGTATCCCGATGACCCTCGGCTTTATCGGTAAGTTCTACGTGCTGGCCGTCGGTGTGCATGCGCATCTGTGGTGGCTGGTTGCCGCGGTGGTTGTCGGCTCGGCGATCGGTCTCTACTACTACCTGCGCGTGGCAGTGAGCCTGTACCTGAGCGCGCCGGAGCAACTGAATCGCGATGCGCCGTCAAACTGGCAGTACAGCGCCGGCGGTATCGTGGTGCTGATCTCCGCGCTGCTGGTGCTGGTGCTCGGTATCTGGCCGCAGCCGCTGATTAGCATCGTGCAGCTGGCGACGCCGCTGATGTAAGTTGATTGACTCAATAAAAAACCGCCGGGATGGCGGTTTTTTTATGCCCGGATTTTACGCCATCTTGTAGACCATAAAGTCTTCCGCCAGCAGCGTGTTAGGGAAAATCTCCCGGCATTCCGCCAGCATACGCAGACAGCCTTCGGCATCGTAGCGCGAGCTAAAGTGGGTGGCGATCAGCGTACCGACCCCCGCTTCTTTGGCAAGCGCCGCGGTCTGCTGACTGGAAGAGTGGCCGCGGCTATTGGCTTTCTCCGCCATCGCCTGCTCAAGGGTGGTTTCGTGGACCATTACATCCGCCCCGCGAGCCATCTCCAGCGCCTGCGGGCAGGGGGCGGTATCGCCGAAGATGGCCAGCGTTTTACCCGGGGTCGCTGGCCCCAGATAGCGGCTGCCGTCGATGACCCGGCCATCTGCCAGCTCGACGCGCTGTCCGCGCTTGAGTTGATGGAACAGCGGCCCGGGAGGCACGCCATCGGCAATCAGCTGGGCGGCGTCGAGGGTGCCGGGCTTGTCATGCTGCGCAATGCGATACCCATAGCACTCCACCGGATGGCTGAGCGGATACGCGGTGACCCGATAGCCCTCTTCGTCGAACACCAGACCAGGGCCGACTTCGATGATGGTGAGCGGATAGTCGGTCCACGAACCGCTCAGGCGCAGCGCGGTCTCAACAAACTCTTTGAGTCCTTTTGGACCGTAGAGGGTGAGGGGCAGAGAGTTTCCCTGCATCGAGCGGCTGCACAGCAGACCGGGCAGGCCGAACAGGTGGTCGCCGTGCAGATGGGTAATAAAAATCTTATTCAGTTTGCCGGGATGGTAGGGCGTGTGAAGAAACTGATGCTGGGTCCCTTCGCCGCAGTCAAACAACCACATTTCAGCGCGGGTCGGCTGTTGCAAATTCAGTATTATCGACGTCATATTACGCGTGCGGGTCGGCACCCCGGCGGATGTCCCCAAAAAAGTTAATTCCATCGTCCAGTGTCCTCAGGGCGAGTCGCAAAGTATCAGTATATCAATAAGGAGCAGCAGATGATGACCTGGCAGGATCTCCACCATAGTGAACTCACCGTTCCCCAGCTGTATGCGCTGCTGAAATTGCGCAGTGAAGTCTTTGTCGTAGAGCAGCAGTGCGTCTATCAGGATGTCGACGGCGATGATTTGGTTGGTGAAAATCGCCATCTGCTCGGCTGGCGCGATGGCGAACTGGTGGCCTACGCGCGGATCCTCAAAAGCGAAGAGGAGTTTGCGCCGGTGGTGATTGGCCGGGTCATCGTCAGCCCCGCCGCCCGCGGTGCGAAGCTCGGCTATCAGCTGATGGAGCAGGCGCTGGCCAGCTGTCAGCAGCACTGGCCGCAAAAGGCGATTTACCTCGGGGCGCAGGCGCACCTGCAATCCTTTTACGCCCACTTTGGTTTTACGCCGGTGACCGAGGTCTATGATGAGGATGGCATCCCCCACATTGGCATGGCGCGAGAAAAGCGCGCTGTCTGACTCCTCTGCACCCTCGTCCACACGCAGCTCTGGCCCGGCGAGCGGGTAAGATAAAACCCGCTCCCTCATCATGGGTACTGCTATTCCGCCGTCGAACCCCTTATAATGTGGGGTTTTACTACCGTGGAGGTTTGCGTGCTGTCTGTTTCCACTGCGCTGGCCCGTTTGCAAGACGGCCTGGGCGAGTCTTTTCCAGACTTGCCCGGCACGCGAATTATCGATGTTGCTTTTCCGCTGAATGATGCCTTCGATCCGCTACTATGGTGCGGCCAGCAGGCGCAATGGCCGCAGTTTTACTGGCAGCAGCGCAATGGCGATGAGGAACTGGCGACGCTGGGGGCGGTAAAAACCTTTACCTCGCTCGACGCGGCGAACCGCTTTTTACGCCAGGCCGGCCGGCAGGATCTGCGTATCTGCGGCCTGAATGCGTTTGAACCGCAGCAGGGCAGCCTGGCGCTGCCGCGTCTGGAGTGGCGCCGGTGCGGCGGCAGGGCCGTGCTGCGGCTGGTGCTGCATAGTGATATCTCCCTGCGTGAGGATGCCGCGACGGCCCGCGCGTTTCTCGCCAGCCTGACAACCACTCAGGCGACTCCCGGCGCCATACCGCCGTTGCTGAGCGAGCGCCACTCATCCGACTATCCTCAATGGCAGGCAATGATTGCGCGGGCGACTAAGGCGATCAGCGCCGGTGAAATGGATAAAGTAGTGCTGGCGCGGGCAACCGACCTGCAGTTTGCCGCCCCGCTGGACGCCGTGAGCATCATGGCGGCTAGCCGGCGCAGCAATCTTAACTGTTTTCATTTCCTGATGGCGTTCAATGCCCGGCAGGCGTTTTTCGGCTCCACGCCAGAACGGCTGTGGCGCCGGCGCGGCGCGCTGCTGCGCACCGAAGCGCTGGCAGGGACCGTCGCGAACCATCAGGAAGACGCGAAGGCGCAGCAACTGGCCGACTGGTTGATGAAAGATGACAAAAACCAGCGGGAAAACATGCTGGTGGTAGAGGATATCTGCCAGCGCCTGCAGAGTGAGGCCTCGACGCTGGACGTCCTGCCGCCGCAGGTGGTGAGGCTGCGTAAGGTGCAGCATCTCCGACGCTGCATCTGGACCGAGCTGGCGGCGCCTGACGACAGCCGCTGTCTGCTGCA
>OGCW01001028.1_pt1 | contig 11694 bp, 7 predicted proteins | sample 1570231 | NCBI WGS metagenome assembly OGCW01 (sample SAMEA2582168, study PRJEB24529) | metagenome | biome: Human gut stool | place: China | collected 2011 | reverse complement strand
CAAAGGGCCATCTGATGTTCAGGTTATTTCGGTGTCCAATAGCACCATTCAGGAGGATGCTGAATATCCTTTCAGACACGAGGCTATAAAGGTGAATATTCAATAGAGCGCATGCTTTGGTTGTCCTGATAAGCATGCTAAAAAGGAATCGACTTCATTTGAATGAAATTGATTCCTTATATGCAGGTCGGGTCAAGTTTATATTTGCATTCTCTCCTAATAGAATTAAAGATATTTATCATGCTATATTGACTGCTAATTTTACATATCCAGTATATGTGGATAAACAGGATAGCATTGCTAAACTTAATAGATTTCCATTAGAATCAAACCTCCACACATTTTTATTGGATAAAAATAATAGAGTTATTGCTGTTGGTAATCCAGTTTATAATCCTAAAATAAAAAAACTTTATTTCAATATTATTTCTGGTAAGAAACCTTTTTTACCGTGTAATGCAGAACAAAGAACAAATGCTAGTTTTGATAAACGATTTTTAGTCATGGGCAGTTTTAATTGGAAACAGGAGCAAATATCTGACATTATATTAAGTAATTCAGGAGAAGAATTATTAGCGATAGAGGATGTTTCTGTTTCTTGTGGTTGTATTACTGTGGAATATCTAAAAGAACCGATTCGACCAGGTCAGAAATTAAATCTGAGAATAAAGTATAAAGCAGAGCATCCTGAGCATTTTGATAAAACGGTAATTATATATTGTAATGCAGAAGGTTCCCCATTTAGACTAAAGATAAGTGGAAATGCAAAATAAAGAGGGAATATGGCAAAGTGCTTTAGGGATTTATCATATATATGTATAATATTATTTATTGTTTTGGGATGGCATATTATGGATAACATTGTATCTGAAAAAGAGGTAGATATTACTTCTTTAGAAGTTGCTTTGCGGTCTGCTGGTGATAATAGAGGGGAGCTGGAAAAAGTCCTTTGTTACTATAAAAGAAAAAATACAGATAGCCTGAAATATAAAGCAGCCTGTTATTTAATTGAAAATATGCCCTTTCATAGATATTCAGTTGGAGAACAATTAGAAAACTATAAGTCATACTATGCATGGCTGAAAAAAAGCAAGGGAAAAGAACCGCAACAAGTTGCAGATTCAGTTAAGAAAGTATATGGTCCAATGAAAGAACCCAATAAGATACGCGATATTATGGAAATTGATTCTGCTTATTTGTGTCATAATATTGATTGGGCATTTAAAGTTTGGCAGGAACAGCCTTGGGGAAAGAGTATATCATTCGATGTGTTTTGTGAGTATTTGTTGCCTTATCGTATTGGCGATGAACCCTTGGTATATTGGCGTGAAATGTACTATGCAAAATATAATTCATTGTTAGATACATTGAGAATGTCGGATTCTTTGGATATAGAAGATCCAGTAGTAGCTGCTAATTACTTAATAAATAAATTGCCTGATAAGTGGCATTATTATACTTCAACAACTCCTTATTCCTTTGGGCATATCGGACCTGAATATGTACAATACTTGTCAGGAACGTGTCGTGAAGTGACTGATTTTGCTGTATATCTATTTCGGGCATTGGGAATTCCTTGTGCTATTGATTTTGTTCCTGTACGTAGCTATGTTAATGCTGGGCATTTTTGGTTGGTAGCCTGGGATAAAACAGGTGAAGCGTATATGGCTAATTTTCCCGAGAATCTGGGAATGGTCCGCAAAAATTGGTGGTATCGTTGGGATGATAGTCCAAAGGTGTATAGATATACTTTTGATATAAACAAAGAATTATATGAGCAAATGGCGAAATATAATGAAAAGGTATATTCATTTTGGAGTCTGCCGAAATTTATGGATGTTACTTATGAATATGCTTATTCTTTTGAAAAGGAATTAGTCATTCCATTGGAAAAACTTTATAGGAATCAATGTAGTGGGAGAATAGCTTATTTATGTGTTACTAATAGAGATAACTGGATACCGGTTGATTGGACTGAATTTGACGCACAGCATCTGGCTTTTCGAAATGTACGAAGAGGTACGCTTATGAGGGTGGCTACTTACGAGAATGGTACTTTGAACTTTTTGACTGATCCTTTTTATGTGGATAAACAGAAAAAGGAGCAGCATTATTTCTCTATTGAAGGAAATACACAAGATGTGGTATTGTATGCTAAATGTAATATAGAGGGAGAAAATATGTTCCGTGACCGAATGATAGGGGGCGTTTTTGAAGGCAGTAACCAACTGGATTTTGCAGTAAGCGATACCTTGTTTATCATACAGTGTAAACCTGATCGTTTGAATACGACAGTAAGAAGTTCTTCAAATAAAGAATATCGTTATATCAGATATGTAGGTCCTCCCGGAGGATTATGTAATGTGGCTGAAGTCGCATTTTATGAAAAAAATGATACTCTTCCATTGTCTGGGAAAATTATAGGGACTCCCGGATGCTATCAACATGACGGGACGCATGAATATACAAATGTGTTTGATGGAAAAACGTGGACTTCTTTTGATTATTTTAAATTTTCCGGAGGATGGGCAGGACTTGATTTGGGTAGAAAGGTGCAGATAGACCGTATTGTATATACTCCGCGCAACAGGGATAATTATATTCGTCCTGGTTATATCTTCGAGTTGTATTATTGTGATCGATATTGGAAATCCGCCGGAAGAATTAAATCTACAGTTGATTCATTAGTATACAGAGGGATTCCCCAGAATGTACTTTTGTTCTTACGTAACCATACGCGCGGCGTAGATGAGAGAGTCTTTGTTTATGAAAAAGGAGAGCAACTATGGAAATAAGACTTAAAATTAAACTAGTTGTGTTGTGGAAGACAATCATCTTATTAGGAATAATTGTCTTGCTATCTGCTTGTTTCCATTCGAAGAAGGAGGCTGTATCTTCTATTGCTATTATTCCTGATGAGCATACGTTACTGGCGATTACGCCGGAATTCTCTATAAAAATGGCAGGAAATACATTGAATAAACATTATCTACGATTGAAGTCTGGAAAGATATTTCCAATGACAGGGATTTTGCAGGTAGATGGTAGGACCTATCGTTTTATGGGGGAAGATTCTTTACGTATATCCCCTATAGCTTCTCTTGCAAATGACAGCGTCAGTTGGTCAGGGAAATATTCTTATTTGTTTCCAGGAAAAGGGTGGGAGCAAAAGGAATATGATGATTCTTTTTGGAAAGAAGGAAATGCAGCTTTTGGACCTGTAAAAGGAAATTCTAAGATTCGTACCGCTTGGGGGGCGGAAAATATATATGTCCGCAGGCATATTAAGATTGATAATAAAGATGCTTTGGAAGGGCATAAAATTTACGTCTGTTATATTTGCGATGATCAGATAAAACTTTTTTGGAATGGAGATTTTTTATTTGAAAAAGGAATAACATATCAAACGAAATGTGGACGTTTAACAGATGAAGCTATTGCTCATATTGGTAATGGAACAAATGTTTTGGCAGCTTATGGATGTAATACAGGAGGCCCTGCGTTGTTAGATTTTGGTCTGTATATTGAAAATAAAACTTATAGTGAAGCAGATACGGCCCTATTGAAGCAAATAGATGTACAAGCTACTCAAACTCATTATGTATTTCAATGTGGGGATGTAGAACTTCAGATTGATTTTGTTTCACCTTCTTTGTCAGAGAAGTGGAATATGACAGGATGGCCTGTCGGTTTCCTTTCCTATCAAGTTCGTTCAGAAGATAAAAAGGAGCATACGGTGGAAATTTTGTTCGATGTGGATATGGAATGGATGTTTGGTAGGAGGAAGATTGATAGTTGGGTTGAACAAGAGTGGCGGTTTGTCAAGTCTGATAGTTTATATTTAGGTCTGACGGCGGATGGAACATCGTTTTCATGCGATGATAGTCATGTTGTTCTGTCTCAAAAGTTGTGTGCAGAAAATGGAAATAAAGGCATATTGTTAATAGGATACGGAGAAGGGCAGAGGATACAATATATTGGTGAGCGTTTACAACCTCTTTGGAATGACAATGGAAAAGGAGAGGTTAAAGAATTAATGAAGGCTGTTGGAAACAGGTATCAGAAACTTAAGGAAGAATGTAATAAATTGGATAATCTGTGGAATAATAAAGCATTTCAAGTGGGTGATAAGACATTTGCAGAACAGATTCTTCCTTCATATCGTAATTTTATTTCTTCCCATAGGTTTGTGTTATCTTCGGATAATAAGTCATTCTGCTTCGGAGATACTTTGGGTAATGTTAGAGATGCTTATAGGAGTTTTCCTGCTTTGTTATTTTTTAATCGTGTTGATTGGATGAAAAGTTTATTAAATCCAATATTTGAATATTGTGAAGATGAACATTGGAAAAGAAAATATCCGCCTTACGATATTGGATTATATCCGGTTGCAAGCAAACAAATAAAAGTGGATAATTGTGCTGAAGAGGCTGCTGCAAATATGTTGGTGATGACGGTTGCTATTGTGGAGGCAGAACAAGATTTCAGTTATGCTGAATTGCATTGGAGTCATTTGTGTTTGTGGGCAAATTATCTGGAAGAAAAGATGAAAGGTGAAGTTCTTCCTTCTATTGAGTTATTAGATGCAAATGACAAACGTGTGAAATGTGTGCTGGGATTGATGGCTTATCATAAATTGATTCAACTAAAGGATGCATATGAATAAAGTGAAGAAATTTCTAGCAATAATAGAGAATTTAATATTCATGATATTCTGCATGATAGTAATTTTGTTCTTGGTACAGTTATTCTGTTTCACATCGTTTAAAATTCCATCAGATTCTATGGGACCTGCATTAAAAGATGGAGATAGAATATTGGTTAATAAAATGATAAAAGGAGCCAGATTGTTTAATGTGTTTGCTGCTTTGGATAACAAAGATGTTACTATTTACCGGATGCCGGGATTGGGGCATTTTAAAAGAAATGATGTACTGGTTTTTAATTTTCCTTATCAGATGAATCGGTGGGATAGCATCCGGATGAACGTAATGCAGTATTATGTGAAACGTTGTATAGCTTTGCCTGGGGATACATTGGAAATCAGAGGAGGATTTTATAAAGTGCGTGGATTTCGCGAACAGTTGGGAAATTATGAAGCTCAGCAATATCTTGCCGGGCTACAGCAACCGGAAAAACAAGGAATCGTAGTAGGAACATTTCCTTATGATCAAAGCCTAGGATGGAATATTCGAGAGTTCGGGCCATTGCCTATCCCACAAAAGGATCAGATTGTAATAATGAACCATACTACTTATCTTTTATACAGACAACTGATCGCATGGGAGCAAAAGAAAAAAATAGAACTAAAACAGGAACAGGTGTTTATTGGTGATAGTCTTATTCATCAGTATTGCTTTAAAAAGAACTATTATTTTGTATCGGGGGATAATATGGCGAATTCGCAGGATTCCAGATATTGGGGGATGCTGCCGGAAGAATATATTGTAGGTAAAGCTACCCGTATTTGGAACTCAAAAGAAAAATATACCGATCAGATACGTTGGGAACGGATTTTAATGCAGATCAAATAAAGATAGAAGATGTTATTACAGAATAAATATATCGTTCATTTATTAATGCTGTTTGGAGTCATTGCACTTTTAAGTGTTGTGACTGTTTCATCTTATACTATTGCGGTCGGAGATATGGCATATCAGAAGCTATATTTGGGGCATATGTCTATTGTCTTTGTGATATGTACTCTTATGTCTTTGTGCTTAGATTGTAAGAAAAATGCATTTTATTTATCAGTCGTTTGGTCTCTTATTATTTTAGGTGGGGTTGAGGCTGTTTGGGGATTAAGGCAGATATACGGTTTAGCTGTTTCTAATCATTCATTATATGCGCTTACAGGTTCTTTCTACAATCCGGGGCCTTATTCCGGATACTTAGCAATGGTATTTCCTATTTGTTTGAGTGAATGGTTGAATCTAAAAAAGGTGAAGAAACGTACTTGGATCGAGCAAAGTAAATATTGTGTGGCTTTAGGAGTCTTGCTGTTAATTCTTTGTGTTTTACCGGCAGGTATGAGCCGTTCGGCATGGATGGCTGTTGCAATTTCTGGGATATGGGTATATGCTACATACCGTTCATGGGGAACTAGTTTAAGGAAGATAGGCCGAAAATATAAGAAAAGAGTATTTCCGGCTATTATTGCCGGGGGAATGGTATTGATAATAGTTGGTTATGCTCTTTTTCAATTAAAAGTAGATTCGGCTAATGGACGTCTGTTAATTTGGAAAGTGAGTGTTATGGCTATTGTGGAAAAACCTTTCCTTGGACATGGTACTGGAAACTTTGCATCGGCTTATGGAATGGCTCAGGAAAAATATTTCTCCCAAAAAGAGTTTACATCTACAGAAGAATTAGTAGCTGGAAGTCCTGAATACGCTTTTAATGAATATCTGCAAATAGCTGTAGAATATGGAGTCTTATTTCTATTGGTTGTGTTATTGATTATTGTTTTTTGCCTTTGGATAGGAATAACAGAGAAAAGACTAAGTGCATGTGCTGGTTTGATTTCTGTTTTAGTATTTGCATTTTCATCTTATCCAATGCAAATACCCGGATTTGCTATAGCATTCTATTTTTTATTGGCTGCTTGTGTAGTGGGTTCTTCACGGTTACAAATATTGTTCTTTATTATAATGATTGCTTTATTGGGAAGTTACTATTGGAAATATAATCAGTATAATGCTTGTGAAGAATGGTTTAGGTATAAAATGCACTATAATATAGGCGCATTTCGTTTAGCCAAAGAAGGGTATGAGAAAATTTATCCGGAATTGAATGATAGGGGAGCATTTTTGTTTGAATATGGACATTCTTTACATAAGTTGAAAGAATATAATAGTTCTACAGCAATTTTGAAAGAGGCAATGGCACATAGTTGCGATCCTATGATTTTGAACATAATAGGAAAGAATTATCAGGCTATAGGAAAATATGAAAAGGCTGAAGAGTATTTCATACGATCTACTCATCGGCTTCCGGGAAGAATTTATCCATATTACTTGTTGGCAAAGCTTTATGCGGAACCGGAATATCGACATCCGGAGAAATTAAAACAGGCGATTCAGATTGTATTGACGAAGGAACCAAAGGTACAATCGACTGCAATAAGGGAGATGAGAGAAGAAGTGAAACTGCTAAAATAAATGGGTGAAGAAAAAAAATGACTGTACAAACTTGATTAATAGATATTTTTGTCTAAATTTGGCAAACATGATACAAACTTACATACAATATATAAGAAATTATATGTGAGATAATTTAGAATAAACAAACCAATAAATACGATGAAAAATAATTCTACATGGATTTTATTGTGCCTTGCATGTATGATGACGCTCTCTTGTTCCGACAAGAAGAATACTGCAGATGAATCGGAGAAAGGTGTCTCCATAGTCCTTCCGGATACGAAGAATGAAGTAGCTGTTCAGATATTAAAGAAGCGTGATTTTCATCACGAACTGGTGAGTAACGGTAAAATCAATGCCCGTGGCAAAGCCGATCTGCGTTTTGAAACCGGTGAAGTCATCGCTCATATCTATGTGAAGAATGGCGACCGTGTACAGAAAGGACAGAAGCTGGCTGATCTGGATAAATTCCGTCTGGAACAGAAATTATCCCAGTCGGAAGATGCTTTACTGAAAGCCGAACTGGAATTGAAAGACGTACTGATCGGGCAGGGATATTCTCCTGACGACTTTAGTAAAGTCCCTGCCGAAACAATGAAAATCGCCAAAGTAAAAAGCGGGTATGAACAGTCGAAATCCCAGTATGAACTGGCGAAAAGAGAGATGGAGCATGCTACGTTGATTGCTCCTTTTGACGGTGTGGTAGCCAATTTATTTTCAAAGCCTTATAATCCGGCAAATACTTCTGAAGCATTCTGTACTATTATTGATTCCAAAGGAATGGAAGCTGATTTCACAGTGCTGGAAAATGAACTTGCTTTTATCAGGATTGGAGATAAAGGGGTAATTACTCCTTATTCCGGAGGAGATGCGTTTGAAGGCAGTGTATCAGAGATAAATCCATTGGTGGATGCCAACGGCATGGTGAAAGTGAAAGCATTGGTAAATGCGGGAGGAAAACTGTTCAGCGGAATGAATGTAAGGGTAAGTGTCCGCCACTCGCTGGGAGAACGGCTGGTTATTCCGAAGAGCGCCGTTGTATTGCGTTCCGGCAAACAAGTGGTATTTACCCTGAAAGACGGCAAGGCAATGTGGAATTATGTGAATACGGGACTGGAGAATGCGACAGAATGTGTCGTCTCCGACAAGTCGCAGAAAGGTATCGAGGATGGTCTGCTGGAAGGAGATACGGTCATCGTCACCGGAAATCTGAATCTGGCGCATGAGGCGGAAGTCTATGTTAAATGAAGAATTAAGAATTAAATAATGAATCTATGATAAAATTCTTAATTCAGCGCCCTATTGCCGTATTGATGGCCTTTACCGCCTGTTTCATCATCGGGCTGGTGACGTACTCTACGCTGCCTATATCGCTGCTTCCCAATATCGCTATTCCTGAGATTACGGTACAGGTGGCGTCTGCCAATACCTCTGCCCGGGAATTGGAAAACACGATTGTCAAACCTTTGCGGGGGCAGTTGATTCAGGTCTCTACCCTGAAGGATATTCATAGTGAATCGAGAGACGGGGCGGGCATTATCCGCTTGTCATTTGAATATGGAACGAATACGGACCTTGCCTTTATCGAGGTAAATGAGAAGATAGATGCCGCCATGAACTATCTTCCGAAAGAAGCGGAACGCCCGAAGGTAATCAAAGCGAGTGCAACGGATATTCCCGTATTCTATCTGAATCTGACACTGAAGAATGACAGTGCTTACGGAGCTACGGAACAGCACTCCTTCCTTGAATTGTGTGAGTTTGCCGAGTCTGTCATCAAGCGCAGGATAGAGCAGCTTGAAGAAGTTGCCATGGTGGACGTGACCGGAATTTTGGAACGGCAGGTACAAATAGTGCCCGACAAGGACAAGCTCGCCATGATGGGACTCTCCATTGGAGATATCGAATCGGCTTTATCCTCTAATAATGTGGAACCGGGCAGCATGACAGTGCGCGACGGGTATTATGAATACAATATTAAATTCTCGACATTGCTGCGTACAGCGGAGGATGTGGAAAATATCTATCTGCGTAAGGGCGACCGCATCGTACAGTTAAAAGACTTCTGCAAAGTAAGCGTCGTACCTGTAAAAGAAAAAGGAGTATCCTTGTCCAATGGAAAACGGGCGGTGAGCCTTGCCGTCATCAAACAGGCGGATGAGAACATGGATAAGATGAAGCAGGCGCTGGTAGGCACGATGACCTATTTTCAGTTAGTATACCCGGAGATCGATTTCAGCATCAGCCGTAATCAGACGGAACTGCTGGACTACACCATCTCTAATCTGCAACAGAATCTTTCCCTGGGTTTTCTCTTTATTTGTCTGGTAGCGGTTCTGTTTCTGGGAGATGTAAAGTCTCCGCTGGTCATCGGACTCAGTATGGTGGTGTCCATCGTGATCAGCTTTGTCTTTTTCTACCTTTGCAATATGTCTCTCAATATCATTTCACTTGCCGGATTGATCCTGGTATTGGGAATGATGATTGACAGTTCGATTATTGTGACCGAGAATATATCGCAATACCGTGAACGGGGATACTCCTTGCGCCGTGCCTGTGTGACGGGAACCAGTGAAGTGGTCACCCCCATGCTGAGTTCTTCTCTGACGACTATTGCCGTCTTTGCCCCGCTGATTTTTATGAGCGGTATTGCAGGCGCTATTTTCTTTGATCAGGCTTTTTCCGTCACTGTAGGCCTGATGGTGTCCTATCTCACCGGTATCATGCTGCTTCCTGTGCTTTATCTGCTGGTTTACCGGACAGGTGTCCGCACCCGGAAATGGAAGTGGCTTTCTTTCAAATTTAATAACCCGATCAAGGATCACACGCTGGACCGCTTCTATGATGCGGGTGTTGACTGGGTATTTCGCCATAAAACGTTCAGTGTACTGTTCTGTGTGATTTCCATTCCGCTTTGCGTATTCTTCTTTTTCTTTATAGACAAAGAACGGATGCCCGATATCGAGGAAAATGAACTGATCGCCCGGATAGAATGGAATGAGAATATCCATGTGGATGAAAACAAACGACGGGTGGATGAACTTTTCAAGGAACTGAAAGATGAAGTACTGGAGCAAACAGCCTCTATCGGCAGACAGGATTTCATTCTCAATCGGGAACGGGAACTGTCTTCTTCCGAAGCGGAACTTTATTTCCGTACGGAGACTTCCAATGCTATTGCCTCTTTGGAACAGGCGGTATACCGGAAACTGAAGGAACGTTATCCGCTCTCTGTCATTTCTTTCTCTCCGCCGGAAACGGTATTTGAGAAACTCTTTGTGACGGGTGAACCGGATGTGGTGGCGGAATTTTATACCCGTAATAAAGCGGAAGCCCCCAAAGCGGAAGCAATCCGTAGCGTTGAACAGGAACTGGGACGAAAAACCGGAATCAATCCGACAGGTATCGCCTTCGAAAACCAGTTGAATCTGAGTATCAGCAAAGAGAAACTCTTGCTCTACCGTGTTTCCTACAACGAACTGTATCGGGTACTGAAAACGGCTTTCCGGGAAAACAGTGTGACGATGCTGCACTCTTATCAGCAGTATTTGCCGATCAACATTGCCGGGGATGAAAAGACTGTGAACGAGGTGTTGCAGGAAACACTGGTGCAGACGCAACCGGACAACCGTGGGAATGTCGATTTTATCCCGCTTCGGGAATTGATCAACGTAGCTCCCGCCGAAGACTTGAAAAGTATTACTTCCGGACGTAACGGCGAGTATGTCCCGTTCGACTTTTACGGCGTGCAGGATGCGAACCGGCTGATGCGTGAAGTGAAACAGGTGGCGGAGGAAACAGGGGACTGGGATACGGGCTTCTCCGGCAGTATCTTCTCCAACAAGGAGATGCTGGATGAACTGGTCGTGATTCTGTTGATCTCACTGCTGCTGATGTATTTCATTCTTGCCGCACAGTTCGAGAGTTTTCTGCAGCCGTTGCTGGTACTGGCGGAAATCCCGATTGATGTGGCATTTGCCTTACTCTTGCTTTGGATATGCGGGCATACGCTGAATCTGATGTCTGCCATCGGTCTGATTGTGACCTGTGGTATTGTAATCAATGACTCTATTCTGAAACTGGATGCGATCAATGAACTGCGCAAGGCAGGCGTTCCTTTGCTGGAAGCTATTCACGAAGCAGGCCGCAGGCGTCTGCGTCCGATTATCATGACTTCGCTGACGACCATCTTTGCCATGGTGCCGTTGCTGTTCTCCTCGGATATGGGATCGGAACTGCAAAAGCCGTTGTCTATCGCCATGATAGGCACGATGTCCATCGGTACGGCGGTCAGCCTCTTTATCATACCGCTGCTTTACTGGTTTATCTATCGGGGAAAAAGCGGGAATCACAAACCAAATGAAAAACATGTTGAATTATGAAGAAATCATCCGTTCTTTTTGTATTGATGGCAGCATCGGGGATATGTTTCTCTTCAGTATATGCCCAGAAACGTCTGGTGCTGGACTTGAACCAGACTATCGCTTTAGCTAACTACAGTTCGCTGGAGTCATTCCGCACACAAAATATGTATCTGTCCGTTTATTGGGAA
>OGCW01001022.1_pt1 | contig 11737 bp, 10 predicted proteins | sample 1570231 | NCBI WGS metagenome assembly OGCW01 (sample SAMEA2582168, study PRJEB24529) | metagenome | biome: Human gut stool | place: China | collected 2011 | reverse complement strand
TGTCGGAAAGACAGTGGGATATGGCAATCAGGTATTTAATTCCGGTCATTGCATTTGTGACCGGAATCGGAGTTGCAGATCTTGTCCGAATGAAGATTAAAGAAAAAAGTATTTTCCACTGGAGACAGCTGTCGGTGTTAAGTGAAGCAGTTGTATTATTTGTAGTCTGTTTCATACCGCAAAAGTTCAATCTTCCGGCAAATAGTCTGACGTCACTTGCCTGTGGGATACAGGTTGAGAGTTTCCGGAAGATACATGGAAATGGAATTGCGACGACGATGTGTATTGGAAACCTGCGCAGCGCGACACAGCAGATGTGTGAGTATTTGGGCTCGAAAAGAAAAGAGCATCTCAAAAAAGGGTTTTTATATTACGGAATTATTTTTTGTTTTGTAATGGGGGCAGTTTTGGGGAATATCTGTGTGAAATACTTGTCTGAAAAAGCATTGATAGTCTGTGTGGTGATGTTAGGTATGGCGTTTGTCATGATGTTCATAGATGGAGAAAAGCAATAAAAATGCCGGCGTTAAGCGCGGTGAGATAAGAAAACAAGCAAAAACCCTTATATCATCGCGTTTTAAGGACAGCGGGCAAACAGGTTACAAGTGAATAACCAAGCAAAAGGGACGTTATCGAAAGATAGCGTCCCTTTCTGCATACTACGCCGCAGCTTCAAAGAAGTTGTGGCGTTTTTTTATGCCCGCAGGAAAGGAGGCGCAGCCGGAATGTATTTCACAGAGGGCAAGCAGCGGGCGTTTGAACTGCTCATGCAGCAGAAGCCGGGATTTGACCGCTATCAATCCGGTTGTGCCAGAGGTAATGAAGATTGCGGCACTTGCCGTTTCTACCGCCCACAATGGAAATATGAGTTTTGCGTTTTCAAAGAGTGTCCCTATTGCCACGGCAAAAGGACGCGGAAAACGACTACCAGCATGGACAAATAGACGGGCAAAAGCCCTTGTGCCATGCGGCTTTGCAGACGCGAAAACGGCAGAGGGCATATTGCAATACCAAAACCGCCGAAAACGGCTTTCTAATATTCCACGCAGACCAAGAGAGGAAGTGAGAAAATATGGCAGTTTTCAGAGTGGAGCGAAATACGGGATATACTGTTATGAGCAACCACCACTTGCGCAACAAGGAACTCACCTTAAAGGCAAAGGGCTTGTTGTCGCAAATGCTGTCCTTGCCGGAGGATTGGGATTATACCCTTGCGGGCTTATCCCATATCAACCGGGAAAAGATCGACGCAATCCGCGAAGCGGTAAAAGAACTCGAAAAAGCCGGATATATCGTGCGCAGCCGGGAGCGCGACGAGAAAGGACGCTTGCGGGGTGCGGATTATGTCATATATGAGCAGCCGCAGCCGCGAGAGCCGGAAGCAGCTACCAGCGGCGAACAGCCGCCTATATTGGATTACCCTACATTGGAAAATCCAACATTGGATAATCCAACGTTGGAAAAACCTACGCAGGAAAAGCCTACGTTGGAAAATCCAACGCAATTAAATAAAGATATATCAAGTAAAGAACAATCAATTACTGATTTATCAAGTACCCATTCCATTCCTTTCCATTCCCTAAATCCCTTGCCCTTTGCACAGGGCGAAGCGGCTACGCCGCCGGAAAGGAAAAGAACGGAAGCGAAAAGCAATAACGCAGTAGAGATTTACAGGGAAATTATCAAGGACAATATCGAATACGATCATCTCATTCAAAACTGCAAAATTGACAAAGACCGTTTGGACGAGATAGTTGACCTTATGCTGGAAACCGTCTGCACAGCACGAAAGACAATCCGTATTGCCGGGGACGACTACCCAGCCGAACTTGTCAAATCCAAGTTTATGAAGCTGAACAGCAGCCATATTGAGTTTATTTTGGACTGCATGAGGGAGAACACAACCAAGGTGCGCAACATCAAGCAGTATCTAAAAGCGGTGCTGTTCAACGCGCCGAGTACCATTGACAGCTACTATACCGCCCTTGTCAATCACGACTTATACGGCGGCGAATGAGCATAGGCGAACCTCAACGGGAAAGGAGTTGATACCTTGCAGGAGGAAGTAACCCAAAAAACGATTGCCCTATACGTCAAAGTGGGGAAAGGCGCGGCGCGGCTTACCGAACAAGCGTTGCAGAAAGCAATCCAAAAGTTTTTGGAGCAGAAAAGCAAGCCCGCACACGGGAAACAGACCATGCGGCAGCTTATGAAGCAGAACGCGGGTGTTTCCAACATCGAGATCACCGACGCGAATATCAAAGCCTTTGAGAGTACGGCGAAAAAGTACGGTATCGACTTTGCGCTGAAAAAGGACGCGACGGAAAGCCCGCCCCGCTATCTGGTTTTCTTCAAGGGGCGGGACGCGGACGTGCTGACCGCAGCCTTTAAGGAATTTTCCGCAAAAAAGCTGACACAGGAGAAAAAGCCCTCAATCCGAAAGCTGCTCTCTACCCTCAAAGAAGCTGCACAGGGCAGAAACGCGGAACGGGCAAAGGTCAAGAACAAGGACAGGGAGGTATCGCTATGAAGCCGGAAATCAAGAAGCTGCTTATCTTAAATCTCCCGTATCTGCTCTTTGTCTGGCTCTTTGATAAAGCGGGCGCGGCTGTCCGGCTCTCCCCCGGCGCGGACGCAAGCGCAAAGCTGCTACATCTTGGGGACGGTTTTACCGCCGCCTTTTCCAGTATCGCGCCGAGCTTCCACCCGGCAGACTTAGCTTTAGGCATTGCGGGGGCGGTCATTGTTCGGCTGATTATCTACACCAAAGGCAAGAACGCGAAGAAATACCGCCGCGGGACAGAATACGGTTCGGCGCGTTGGGGCGGGGCTGACGATATAAAGCCATACACAGACCCGGTATTTGAGAATAATATCCCCTTAACGCAGACGGAACGGCTCACCATGAACAGCCGCCCGAAGCAGCCGAAATACGCAAGAAACAAAAATATCCTTGTAATCGGCGGTTCCGGCAGCGGCAAGACCCGGTTCTTTGTGAAACCGTCGCTCATGCAATGTACGTCAAAGGATTTTCCAACGTCGTATATCGTCACTGACCCGAAAGGAACACTGATTTTGGAAACCGGAAAAATGTTGCAGCGGTACAAATACCGTATCAAAGTGCTAAATACGATTAACTTCAAAAAATCCATGAAATACAACCCCTTTGCCTATCTGCGGAGCGAAAAGGACATTTTGAAGTTAGTCAATACCATTATCGCCAACAACAAAGGCGACGGGGAAAAATCCGGCGAGGATTTCTGGGTGAAAGCGGAAAAGCTCTACTATACCGCACTAATCGGCTATATCTGGTATGAAGCCCCGGAGGACGAGAAGAACTTCACGACGCTGCTTGAAATGATAAATGCGTCGGAAGCCCGCGAGGACGACGAGGACTTCCAGAACCCGGTTGACCTCATGTTTGAACGTCTGGAAGAAAAAGACCCGGAACATTTTGCAGTCAAGCAGTACAAAAAATACAAACTTGCGGCGGGCAAGACCGCAAAAAGCATACTTATCTCATGCGGCGCGAGGTTAGCCCCATTCGACATTAAGGAGCTGCGGGAGCTTATGGAAACCGACGAAATGGAGCTTGACACCATAGGCGACAGAAAGACCGCCCTTTTCGTGATTATCAGCGACACCGACGACACCTTTAACTTTGTCGTGAGTATTCTCTACACACAGCTATTCAACCTCTTGTGCGACAAAGCAGATGATGAATACGGCGGGCGGCTTCCCGTCCATGTAAGGTGCTTACTTGATGAATTTGCGAATATCGGGCAGATACCGAAGTTTGAAAAGCTCATTGCAACGATACGGAGCCGGGAAATATCCGCGTCAATCATCTTGCAGAGCCAGTCACAGCTAAAGGCAATCTACAAGGACAACGCCGATACCATAGTCGGCAACTGCGACACCACGCTTTTCTTGGGTGGCAAGGAAAAAACGACGCTCAAAGAAATATCGGAGATTTTAGGCAAGGAAACGATAGACAGCTTCAACACGTCCGAAACAAGGGGGCGGGAGCTTTCGCATGGGCTGAACTATCAGAAATTGGGAAAGCAGCTTATGACGGAAGATGAAATCGCAGTCATGGACGGAGGGAAATGTATCTTGCAGCTACGCGGGGTGCGCCCGTTCTTTTCGGACAAATTCGACATAACGAAGCACCCGAAATACAAGTTCCTGTCCGACGCAGACCCGAAGAACGCCTTTGACATGGAAAAGCACCTTAAACGCCGCCCCGCCATTGTCAAGCCCGACGAGGTTTTTGACTATTACGAGATTGACGCGGCAGACTTACAGGAGGACGCAGACCATGAGGAAACGTAGCGCAGAGGAAAAACAAAAGCAGCTTGAACGGTTTTTAATGAATGTTGCGGAAGCCGCCGACGCTGCATTATGGGAGTATTGGCGGGAAAAGGAAGCGGAACACCGCCGTTTTGCAACGGAGTATGTCACGCGCCGGGGGGCTTATCCCGCAACAGTGACAGCATGGCAGACCGCCGGGGGACAGGGGAAGCTACACTTCCCCTACGCTGCCTTGCGGCAGCTACCCCTTTGTGAACTTGCGGGAAGCGAACACCTTGCTCCGCAAGCTATTCACTTCCCGCAAGTCTGAAAAAAACGTCCGGCAGCACAGCGGGACACAGAAAGGAGCGATTGAAGCAATCACATCTATCCATACCGGCTACATGATACGCGCCCCCACTTTCCGGCGCAGTACACAGCGGCAGGAGCCGCACCCCCTACAACTGAATACCGCCGCGCCGCAGAACTTACGCAGCGCGGGGACAGCCGCCTTTACCAGAGGGCGGTTTTTTTGTGCGGCGGCATATGCTGACCGCCTTTTGTCCGCTTGCCGGACAGCCGCAGACGCGGCAGAAAGGATATATTTATGGCATTTTTCAATAGCGCAGTAGACGTTTTGCAGACCCTTGTTGTAGCACTTGGAGCCGGGCTTGGTATCTGGGGCGTAATCAATCTGATGGAGGGCTACGGCAACGACAATCCGGGCGCAAATGCTCATGTGCCATAAAGTAACACACTGATAAATGCAGACAGCCAACCTCTATTCCGTATAAAATGGCATATATGGCATTTCAAATATGTGGTTCAGAAGTAGAAGAAAACTGAAAACAGTATTCCACAATTTGAAAGGATAGAGGTAATTGAGCATGGAAAAAACAGTATATATCACAGAGGAAGAACGGGAAAAGTGTCGCAAAGTGATTGATGTGTTTGAGGAACTGTACGAAATAGAGGACGAAGATATTTTGTTGGTTGATGTTGGTAGGTATGGCTTTGTTAAACTGCAATGCTATACAGCGTCACATGGCTTTGAGGAGCTTGACACCTATACAGACAGTAACAGCTTATTTGAGGGGCTTTGGGAGGAATGGCTTAGTCTAAATGTATTTTTGCTTGCGAGAGAAATGCAGTTAGCTGATGTTCTTTATGATGATTTATTCAACAATCTTCCAAAGGAAAAACAGTCAGAGCTTACCGGGAGAAAAGACTACTTTGCAAAAAAGGCGGGTATCACTCTGTAAAATGAATTTTGCAGAAAGGAAACGCTCTATGTAGTGGATAAAAAAAGATTAGAATGGCTCTGTATATAATAACATACAGGGCTTTTCTTTTCCGAACCAACGACCAAAAGACAAACATTGTGGAAATGTGCATAACAGGCTATGGAATCATGGATAACTCTATTCACAGCACATGGAAAAGCTAAAGTGCAGCTTTCCCACGTCCTGCAAACAGAGTTACCCACAATTCCATGATACAGTCAGTTATACACATTACGCACAATGCCGACTACTACGGAATCCAACTCATTTTTTCACAGAACAAGATTTGCTTTTACAGAAAGAGATTATAGGTTGGAATGGAGATACGGGAGCCTGCATAGAGCACAGTGGAAAAGTTGAAGAAACTGATTGAGGAAGAATTTGTCGGGCTTGTGTTTCTGTCTGCTGAAGATATGGAGTAATAGCAAATTGGGACATAGCGGTATAACTGCTTTGTCCCAATTTTTTTATTGTTTTAATTACACGTCCGTATTAGAATTGATATGCTTGCAGAAATCAAATATCTAACATACTTCTTCCCACTGTAATAATACCATACAAATTTTATAAATACAAGACTGTTTATATAAGCTGACACATGCTAAACTAGCCTAGCAATGTTTCAGTAAAACTTTCTTTCATTTTTCAAGGAGGTCATAATCATTATGGGGAATAATCAGACAGAAAAAGCGTTTGAAGAAAAAAGATTAGCACAAACAATCTCTTTAGCCGAGGAACAATTAAAGCAGGCAAAAGAAGCGGCAGACAAAAAGAAATCAGAAATTATCGAAGCCAAAAAAGATGTGCGTGAAAATACAGAACACGGCATTACATCACTGTACACATCAGACGGTTTCGAGGCACTTGTTGAATTAAGCCAATATATCAATCCTGTTACAGACAAAATTATAGATTATGAAGAAGAAGAACATAAAATACTTCTGTTAGAAAAGATGATAAAATCGCCCTATTTTGCCCGAATTGATTTTAAATTTGATGATGAGGACGAATTTGAAAAAATATACATTGGACGTTCTTCTCTACGAAAAAACAGCTATCAAGAGATGTATGTTTATGATTGGAGATCGCCGATTGCCAGTATTTTCTATCGTTTTATGACCGGCGAAGCGTTTTATGACGCTCCATGTGGACGAGTAACAGGCGAACTCAATTTGAAACGCCAATATGAAATAAAAAACGGAAAACTGGAATATTTCTTTGATTCAGATGTTCAGATTGTTGATGAATTTTTAAGGCAATTACTGTCACAAAACACTACTGCTAAAATGAAAGCGATTGTTGAAACAATTCAGCATGAACAGGACGTGGTTATTAGAGATATGGAAAATGACCTGCTAATGGTACAGGGTGTAGCGGGAAGTGGAAAAACCTCTATTGCTCTCCACCGGGCTGCTTATCTTATGTATCAAGGTTTACAAACAAAGCTGTCCGCAAATAACATTATGATTATTTCCCCAAATTCTATATTCGAGCAATATATTTCAAATGTATTGCCCGAATTGGGAGAAGATAATGTTATTTCTTCCGTGTTTGAAGATATACTTAGTGCGTTATTAATTGGCAGGAAAATTCAGTCAAGAAATGATTTTTTAGAAAACCTGATTGTCAATTCAAAATACAAGGAAATTTCAAGAAATAGTATAGAATTTAAAACGTCAAGTTTTTTTAGGGAAATTTTAGACCAATTTCTCATTGATATACCCCGCCAGTGGATAGAATTTGAAGATGTTTATTATGAGGGAAAATGCGTTGTAAGCAGGCAAATTCTAAAAGATAAAATATTAGGAAGAACAGAAACACCATTAGGCATAAAATTAGAACAATTAGAAGATTATATTTTAGAACAAATATTTGGAACAGGAAAAGGGCGGGGGCATAAAGAAGAAAAAAATCTAATCAAGCAGGAAATACAGAAATTTATAAAAATTGACATTGTTGAATTATATAAAATATTATTTAGCAATGAAGCCTATTTTTATAGCCTGCTGCAAAATAGCAATCTGTCACAAGGCATAAAAAGTATATGGGAATATACTAGGGAAAATTTGGAAGCAGACAGCTTGTATTATGATGACGCAATAGCAATCGCTTATTTGTATTTAAAAATATACGGAACAAATAAATATAAAAATATTAAGCAGGTAGTCATTGATGAAGCACAGGACTACTACCCTCTCCAATATGAAATATTTAATTTGCTATTTTCTAATGCCAAATTTACTATTTTAGGAGATATGAAACAGACTCTTGCCAAAAAAGAAGATATTTCTTTCTACGAACAAATTCAAAAAATATTGAACAAGAAAAAATCTTCTCTTATTATGTTGGATAAAAGTTTCCGTTGTACGAATGAAATTTTAAATTTTAGTTTAAAGTTCATTGAAAAAAGTTCACAGATAAAAAGTTTTAATCGGAATGGCGATAGCCCAAAAGTATATATTGCTGATAATTCCGAAATCTTCATTGATGAAATTGTTAAGGAAATAAAATTATGCCAAGAGAAAGGGTTTCAGTCGATATGCTTAATTTGTAAAACCGAAAAAAATTCAATCTATCTATTTAATAAAATTAAACACAAACTTGATATTCAGTTAATCAAAAATGGGAGCGTATCAGATTTACAAGGCGTGTTTATCTTACCAGTATATATGTCAAAGGGATTAGACTTTGATACTGTCTTAATTTGTGATGCAGATAGCCAAAACTACCATGATGAAGATGATAAAAACCTCTTATATGTTGCCTGCACAAGAGCACTTCACAAACTTAGCTTATTTTGTGAAAATGAGGTTAGCCCGCTGATATAGATAAATTTACAATATATTGAATTGCCAAAATGCCAAACGCAGCGTAGGCGCAAATGAACAAAATGATAATAATTAGACAGACCATCTTTCTCTTTTAATGGCATTAAATTGACATTACGCTCTCTATGATATATATTTGTTGCTTACTGTCAAAAAACACGACAGAAAAATATAGTTTAAATTCAACGGATAAAAGGGGTAATGAACATGGGAAAATTACTACTACTGACACTTAACGAACAAGAGGAAACAGCGATTGACAAAATCATATCGGCAATATCTAATTATATGCGACTTGAACCCATGCAGCTTACACCCGTTTCCGTGTTATCTTTTCCGGGATTGGAAATAAGGCAGAGCCAACGCCGGGTATTTCAAGACGGGGAGGAAGTCAATCTAACACGTCTTGAATATAATGCCCTTGTATTCCTTGCTTCCAATCCCGGCATTGTCCTCACAAGGACACAGATATTTGAAGCCGTTTGGAACATGGAAAGCGATACTTGCCATTCAAGTGTTGCCAACGTGATTTACAACCTGCGGAAAAAGATAGAGCCGGACAGCCGCAAGCCCACCTACATAAAGACCGTTTTAGGCATAGGCTACAAGTTTGCTTCCGGGGAATAACAACAGAACAACCGCCGCCCACCACAGCGACATACCATGACAGGAAATCAAGAAAAGGTTTCCTGTTTTTTTGCGCCAAAAAACGTGCTGATTTTCCAGCTTTGTCGAAAAGTTTTCTCAAAAAGTTTCCCAAAACTTTGCCATATCTTCATTTCTCTGCGTAGTAAGGAGTAGAAGGGGAAGTTTACGCCGTTTTCTTAGAGCAAGATTCTACCGCAGTACCAAAATTCGCTTATCGCTCATTTTGCCCCTGCGGGAATCTTGTTGGGGAGTGCCTTCCCCAAACCCTGCTTATGCGGCTTACGCCGCTGGAAAATCCCTCAAAATAATTTTTCGGATTTTTCAAAAACAGTTCCGCTTTACACCCTGTTTTTCTCCTATTAGTGAGAGGACACCACGCACAGCCGAAGGAGGTTTTACCATGCGAAAACGATATAACACGCCGCACCGCAGCCGGGTAGTCAAGACACGCATGACCGAGGAAGAATACGCCGAGTTTTCCGAGCGTGTCACGCTCTGCCAAATGAGCCAGTCCGAATATATCCGGCAGGCACTGATTAAGTCACGCATACGCCCGGTCATTACCGTTTCCCCGGTCAATGATGAACTGCTTTCTGCTGTTGGGAAGCTCACAGCCGAGTACGGGAAAATCGGCGGCAACTTGAATCAGATTGCCCGCTGTCTGAACGAGTACGGCGCACCCTATAACACACTCTCCAATGAGGTACGCGCCGCCATAGCGGAGCTTGCCGCCTTGAAGTTTGAAGTCTTGCAGAAAGTAGGTGAAGCCGTTGGCAACGTTCAAACATATCAGCTCTAAAAATGCCGACTACGGGGCGGCTGAACAGTACCTAACCTTTGAGCATGACGAGTTTACCATGAAGCCCACCCGTGATGAAAACGGGCGGCTGATACCGAGGGAGGATTACCGCATTTCTTCCCTCAACTGTGGGGGCGAGGATTTCGCTGTTGCCTGTATGCGGGCTAATCTCCGCTATGAGAAAAACCAAAAACGGGAAGATGTGAAAAGCCACCACTATATCATCAGCTTTGACCCACGGGACGGGACAGACAACGGCTTGACCGTAGACCGGGCGCAGGAATTGGGCGAGCAGTTTTGTAGAGAACATTTCCCCGGACACCAAGCCCTTGTATGCACCCACCCGGACGGGCATAACCACAGCGGCAACATTCATGTGCATATCGTAATCAATTCTTTGCGGATTGCGGAAGTGCCGCTACTGCCCTACATGGAAAGACCAGCGGACACAAGGGAGGGCTGCAAGCACCGCTGCACGGACGCAGCTATGGAATATTTCAAAGCGGAAGTCATGGAGATGTGCCACCGGGAAAACCTCTATCAGATTGACTTATTGAACGGGAGCAAGAACCGCATTACCGAGCGGGAGTATTGGGCGAAACGGAAAGAACAAGCCGCACTGGATAAAGAGAACGCTTCCCATGCCGCCACAGGAGAACCGCCCAAACTTACAAAATTTGAAACCGATAAAGAGAAGTTACGGCGCACGATTCGCACTGCCCTTTCCTCTGCCATTTCCTTTGAGGACTTCTCCGGGAAGCTGCTGCAACAGGGAGTGACCGTCAAGGAGAGCCGGGGGAGGCTATCGTATCTCACGCCGGACAGGACGAAGCCAGTCACCGCCCGGAAGTTGGGTGATGATTTTGACCGCACCGCCGTACTGGAAACACTCACCATAAACGCACAGAACGCCGTCAGAGCCGCCGAAACGCCCGCACCCAAAGAGGAACACCCCCGCAGCATAAGGGAGCGTTTACAACGTAATAAAGCCGTCATAAATGCCCCGAAACAGGACATTTCCCAACGGGAAGCTGTACAGCGCATGGTAGCCCGGGAAGCCAAACGAGCCGAGGGCAAAGGCATAGGATATGACCGCTGGGCGGCTGTCCACAACCTAAAGCAAATGGCGGCGACCATGAGCATTTACGAGGAATCCGGCTTTTCTTCCCCGGAGGAACTGGAAGCCGCCCTTGCTACCGCCAGTGCGGAACTGAACAGCGTCCACGCCGGACTGAAAGCCGTGGAAAGCACTTTACGGGAGAAAAAAGACTTGCAGAAACAGCTATTAGCCTACATCAAGACCAAGCCCGCCCGTGACGGGCTGAAAGCACAGAAAACAGAGAAAGCCCGCAAGAACTACCGGGAGCAGCACGAAAGCGATTTTATGATAGCCGAAGCTGCCACCCGGTATTTTAAGGCAAACGGCATTACCAAACTTCCAGCTTCCAAGACCTTACAAGCGGAGATTGAGCAGCTTATGAGGGAGAAAAACACGCTTTACAACGAGTACCGGGAAAAGCGGGAGAAAACAAAGGAATTGCAGACAGTCAAGGGTAACATTGAGCAGATTTTAAGGCGTGAGCCGGAGCGCGGAAAGGGGCGGGATAATGAACGATAAACACCCATACATGGACTATTTACAGTACCGGGCGGCTTGCCGGCTTGTGCATGAGTGCTGTAATTACGATAACGGCAACTGTATCTTACTGGATAACGGCGAGCCTTGCGTATGTGTGCAGAGTATCAGCTATTCGCTTCTCTGCCGCTGGTTCATTGCCGCCGTGCTGCCGCTGGACGGGAAGCTGGAAGCCGCCCTTTTGCACCGGGCAGACAGAAAACGCTGTACCGAGTGCGGCGGGTATTTTCTCCCCCAGTCAAACCGTGGG
>OGCW01001012.1_pt1 | contig 11795 bp, 10 predicted proteins | sample 1570231 | NCBI WGS metagenome assembly OGCW01 (sample SAMEA2582168, study PRJEB24529) | metagenome | biome: Human gut stool | place: China | collected 2011 | reverse complement strand
AGTATGTTGCGCATCTGAATCTTTCCAATGAGGATTTGGAATCATATAGTCTTTACCATAATGCATACAAAGATGTTCCTCATAATTTTCAGGAACAAAAGTATTAATTCCAATAAATGAATATTCAATCAAATCAATTCTAGGAAAATGAATTCTCCGAATTGCATTATCACCTTTTTTAGTTCTCTTTATATCTGAATATACTGGAACAAAATCATAACAATAGACCCCATCACAATTTTTCTCTCTTGAAAAAAGGAAAAGATCAATTGTCACACCTTTATAAAGATAAGTTTCCTCATAAGCATCAATAAAATCAAGGGCGGTTATACACCTTATTCTTTTGAAACCATATTTTTTTAAGACCTCTCTTATTATATCTGAATAATCTTCCTTAAAAAGGCCCACATCAAGATCAAAATCATGACTTATAAAACTGTGTTCTCTAACAGCACCTAAAAGAGTTCCAAATTCTAACCAATAAGGAATTCCCACTTCATTCATTGCTTGATGAAAGTTAGTTAGCAGCTCTTGTGAATACTGCAAAAATATTCTATTTCTATTCTTCAATTTTCTATTGCCATAAACAAATAAATATATAGGACGCATATAGGTTCTATACCAATGATTCCGTCGTATTTTACTAATAATCAAACTCAGTTTATCCATTACCTTTTTATTTTTAATATAACCGCCCATATTTCATCAAACAAGGATCGAGAAAAGCAATACAACAACGTTCCATATAGCAATAAAGCAATAACACTTCCTACTACAATTTGAACAATTTCACCCTCTAACAATAAAATCATATACCAAGTACCTCCTCCCATTATTAATGCTAAAAAAAAGCTTGGTAGTATATCTCTCATCTGTCTAATAAGACTTAATTTAATCAATGATTCTGTATAATAAGTATTCAAATACACAGCAATCAATGAATACATAACACGCCCCCAACACATACCTACAATCCCCCAAGGAATAGATAGAAGAAGGATCCCCGTCGCTAACACTTTTTTTATAACTTCTAAACGTAAAGCCAAGTCTGAACGTCCCTTTACATATAGTAAATTCAAATTTATACTACTCAAATGATCAAACATCCAATCTAAACACAATATTTGAAGCAATACAACTACTCCTATCCATTTTTCTGTCAAAAGCAATAATACCAGTGGCTGAGCTATGACAATTAACAAAATCATCAATGGAAAGATAAAAGCAGAAGATAAACGGACATATTTCCTATATAAAGCAGATAATCTATCATTATCATTTTGCACAAGGCTCAATATGGGGTATGTCACTCTAGAAATTATTGCACTCAAATTATATGAAGGAAACTGAGCAAATTGTTCCGCACGAGTATAAAATCCTAAATCAACCGACGAAAACTTCTTTCCTATAACTATAGCATACAGATTTTTATATAAAGTATTAAGAATATTAGCTAATACTAATTTTGACCCAAAAGCAAATAATAAACGAAACGATTTCAATGAAAATATCCACAATGGTTTCCATCTACAAAAATATGCATACAAAACTACAATCAACAATCCGTTTACTAAAGTTTGTCCAACTAAAGCCCAAACTCCAAAATCTAAATATGCAGCCCAAATGCCAATAATACCTGAAACCAAAGCTGCAATAAATGAGACTTTTGATTGAGTTTTAAAATCTACAGCTATTATTAATTTAGTTTTAGGAATAATCGCAAAGGAATTTAAAACAATAACAATAGATAAAATTCTAGTAATCTCAACTAATTGACCTATTTTATAAAACCACGATATATAAGGAGCTAGAAAAAAAATTAGAAAATAAATAACTAATGATGCTAATATATTAAAAAAGAAAACTGTTGAATAATCAATTTCAGTACGTTCCTTATAACGAATAAGGGCATTAGTAAAACCACTATCCATTAACGTTTGAGATAATTGAAGAACTATTGCTAACATTCCTACCATTCCATAATCAGATGGCAATAGAAAACGCGCCATAATGACTGTAACTACAAACTGTATCCCCTGTGATAAAAATCGTTCAACTGCACTCCAAAAGATTCCACATATGGCTTTGTTCTTTAAAGAAGTTTTTTCTTTCATTTATTAAAACGTTTTTTCACAATAGCTGGTACACCAGCTACCAATACTCCTGAAGGTACATCTTTTGTTACAACAGCTCCAGCTGCTACTACAACGTAATCACCAATAGTTACTCCAGGAAGGATGGTAACATTAGCCCCAATCCAAACATTATCTCCTATAACTACCGGTGCCTTTTTATAAGGATAAAGAACTGCTAATGCATTATACGGTCCATTAGGATCAGCAGTTGTCAATATAGTCGTTCCATAGGCGAGTGTTGAGTTTTCTCCAATAATGATTTTATCACGAGCAATCAGATAACAGCCTGAACGTATTTCAGCATTTTTACCTAAGTAGATATTGCTATATTTGCCTACTAAGCGAAAGCTACGAATAGGCACTCCAGAAATAACACTTTCCGGATGGAAGTGTATACCACGAAGGGAAAAATAAAAATGACGAATCTTCAATAATATTTCTGCAATCATGACATCGGTAATGTGACGTTATAATGATTTAATGCAGCTTTTAGTACTTTAAAGAAGTTCTCAATATCATCTACTTCTATCTCTCCTAAAGCACAGATTCTAAAAGTATCCTCAGTTGATATCTTACCTGGATAAATCGTAAATCCACGCTCATAACAATAATCATGTATTTTCTCAAAATCCCAGTTGGGATCTTCTGGGTATTGAACTGAGACAACCAGTCCTGACTGCCATTCACGCTTTATTACACTTTTAAGACCAATTTCATTTATACCTGAATGAATAGCCTCAAAAACTCTTTTGTGACGGGCAAACTTAGCTTCTTCGCCCACTTCAAAATATTCATTTAATGCCTGACGAGTGGCGTAAATAGTTTGTACCGGTGGAGTAAAATGCATTTCACCTGTTCTCTCAAAATTCTCATACTGCAAATAAAGATTACAATAGTAAGAACGCTTGGGATATTTTTTTGAAAACTTAATCTGTTCCTCATTGCCTATAATAAAAGAAAGACCTGTCATCGCTTGAAGTCCTTTTTGAGCAGATGCCATACAAAAATCCACATTATCTTTCTCTATATCAAAAGGAATCATGCCCAAAGAAGAAGTAGTATCGACGACAAATTTAGCCTGATATTTATGAGCTATAGCGCCCATCTCGCGAATAGGGTTCAGAATTCCTGTACCCGTCTCGTGATGAGTAGTATAAACCATAGCTATATCAGGATTTTCTTGCAACACATTTTCCACCACCGATAAATCAGGACGTTCGTAAACGGAAAATTCCAAATTAATATGAGGCAAACCATAATATTGACACACTTCTACAGCACGGGTACTATATGCCCCATTATTCACTATAAGCACCCTTTTGTCTTCAGGAAGAAGAGAATTTAGACATATATCAATATTGATGGTTCCTGAGCCACAAAATAATACAGCGGTATGTTTTTCCAAATTCCCATGAGCAACTCTGACCAAATCGTCCCGAAGTTGTTTCATCATACCTGCGAATTCTTTCTCGCGAGGACAAATATCCGGAACAACTTGTGCCATTTTTACACTGTCAGTAGTAGTGGCAGGCCCAGGATTTAATAATATTTTTCTTTCTATTTTCATCGAATATATTTATTTTAAAAAATCCATAAAATGCTCCTTATTCTCTATAGGAGTAGTCGTGGGACGTCCCAAATTCTCCCGAGAATCTATTTTAACCTTTATTTCCAACAAAACAGGACCACATAACTTTGGAAGCTGCTTCATTGCTTCTTCAATTTCAACTTTTGTACAAACAGTATAAGTATGCTTATATCCGCTCCCCCGGACAATAGCCGGAATATCTAAACTAAATCCTAAAGTAGGCTGTCCTCCTACAGACTCGTGAGCACCATTGTTAAACAAAATATGATAATAGTTTTTAGGAGATAAATCGCCAATGTTACTAATTGCCCCTAAATGCATAATAAATGCTCCATCACCATCCAAGCAATAAACAGGTCTATCTTGCTTTGCTATAGCAATACCCAAAGAGATTGATGAACTATGTCCCATAGAGCCTACCGTGAGAAAATCATGTTCATGACCTTGCTCTTTCATTTCTCGATATTCAAATAACTCACGAGAAAGCTTGCCAGTAGTAGAAACGACCACTGAATTTTCAGGCAGATAATCCACAACTATTTGCAAAGCATCCTCACGAGATAAAGGATAATTACATCCGAACTCTTTTTGAAGTTTATATTTGCCAAAAACATCTTTCCGAATAATTATTGCATGAGGAATATTCTTAGTTTTTGCTGATTGTATGATATCATGGAGCTGAATAAATGCATCATTCTCATTTGAATCAAGAATTATATAAGGAATCCGCATTGCTTTCAACAAATCTAAAGTTACCTCACCCTGTTTTTTATGCTGAGGTTCATCTTTTGTTCCCGGTTCACCACGCCAGCCAATCATCAAAAGCATTGGAAAACTGTATACTTGTTCATCTGCAAGAGACAGCAGAGGATTAACAGTATTACCCAAGCCGGAATTTTGCATATAAACCACAGGAACCTTACCTGATGCCATATAATAACCTGAAGCAATTCCTACAGCCGCACCTTCATTAGCAGCTATGATATGTTTCTCACGTGAAGTATGGTCTGTGATATAGGCACAAATATTTTTTAGTAATGAGTCTGGAACTCCTGTAAAAAAATCAACGTCATGACTCAGAAACGTTTCATAAACTTTTTCTACGCTTAACATAATGATATTCCTCTTTTTATTTAGTACCCGGAATCAGTTCCAATATTTCCTTTATGGGCATACACAGTTCGCGCACCTCTAAAGCACGTTCATTCTCTAATATTGTCTTTGCGACATTCATCATAGCAGGATAAGCGGCACGAAGCATATGATTAGCATAAATAATTATATTCACACCCCAATCACACAATTCAGACTCATAAATATGATCATATGTAGTAGGCACAACCACGATAGGTACATGAGCATACTGTTTTCGAAACGCCAAACAAAATTCTTTTATATCTTCACCCGACTTATTTTTGCTATGTATCATAATACCGTCCGCTCCCGCTTGGACATATGCAAAAGCTCTCTCTAAAGCATCACTTACCGGCTTTCCCGCTATAAGGCTCTCAATACGAGCGATAATCATAAAATCATCAGTAATCTGAGATGCCTTTCCTGCTTTGATCTTATTACAGAAACCTTCGATTGTATCTTGAGTTTGAATAACATCCGTACCAAACAATGAATTCTTTTTTAATCCAACTTTATCTTCAATTATTATAGCTGAGATTCCATGACGTTCTAAAGTGCGTACTGTAAATACGAAATGTTCAATTTTACCACCTGTATCTCCATCAAAAATAATAGGTTTAGTAGTACACTCCAGAATATTATTCAAATCTTGCAATCGGGTAGTTAAATCAACCGCCTCAATATCAGGTTTACCTTTACTGGTTGAATCCGTAAGGCTACTAGACCACATTCCGTCAAATACTTCCCTCTTATCCCCTTTTAATATTTCCTGATTTTCAATTATCAAGCCACATAGTCCATCATGAGCTTCCAAAATACGAACTACGGGTTTGGCATTTATCAAACGACGAAGTGATTTTAAACGTACATCGGGGGTTGTACCTATAGCCTTAATATCTTTATCCAAAGAAGATGAATTAATTCCCAAAGTATATGGAATTTCGATAACCTTTCCTCCCTGTTCATTCATCACTTCAAATACGCGCACACGTTCTTCACGTAAAGGCCCGGTTTTCCAGTCGTCACCATGAATTATATAGTCAGGTTTAATGCGTTTGAGATTCTCAACATAGCTCCATTCTTCTTGAGGAACAACTTTACATACGCCTTTAATATTCTGAACTACCTCTTTTCGTTGTTCATAGGTCAGATAAGGAAGGCGTTTATGCTCCGCAATAGCTTTATCTGTAAGAAGACCAATTATAACATCACCGTATTTAGTAGCCTCATTAATAATGCGGATAAGTCCTGGATGCATAATATCCGCAGTCATCCCAATATAAACTGTCTTACTCATAATTTGATATATTATTTTAATTAACAATACGGAACAATATATTTCTCTGCATATTCCAAATCTGATATGTCATCGATTTCATACCATTTCAGCCCTTCTACTTTATGCACATAAACAGGAGATTGAGAACAAGATATTCGTAGTAATTCATACTCATATCCCAAATTGGGTTGTTCATCAACAATACTCGCATAATCAGCACACATTATTTTGTAAAAGGAACCGGATAGTTTATGGATGCCGACCAATTCGCCTTTAGCGTTTAGTTTATTCTTATTGACAGAACATGAAGAAAGGCGAAAATTATCATCATGTTCCACATAATACTGATCTTGAAACTTTGTCACTGGAGCTATTAGCATTGCATCTGCCGCAGGACACTCCAATAAGCTCATTATTGCTTGTTTCTCAAAAATCAAATCTGACTCTAACAATAAAAAATCATCATTGCCCAGAATCTCCCGCGTATTATATAAAGTATACATACTATTTGTTTCAGCATAACGAGGACTAAAACAGGTTTCAAGCATAGGATAGTCTGTCTTCAATTCTTCATAAACTTCTTGTTTATATCCTGTACCGATTACAATTCGCTCAATGCCACATGATAACAAAGTATCAATAGAACGAACTATCATTGGAATACCTCCCACTTTGACGAACCCTTTAGGTATCAATTCTGTATATTGGCCAAAACGGGTTCCCATGCCCGCAGCCATTATCATAGCTGTACGTATCATTCGTTTAATAATATAGTAAGTGAATTTAATTGATATAAGAATGTTGTAAACGACGTTTTAGCATCATTTATCCTGTTCTATCTCCTTATTTTTCAGTTCTTTTCTCAAGCTAGCCAGCAGACTTTTGCCAAAAAGCACCCACACGAGAGTACCAGATACGGACAGGAACACAAATAATAAAATATAAATTTTGAGTCCCATACCTGAAGGTTTCAAAGGTACAACGGCAGGCTCAACTACTGCAAAGACTGGCTTTTCCTCCTGTACTTTGGCTCTGGATACCTGCAACTGATTAGCAACCTGACTATATATCTGATAAGCCAAACTCATGTCGTTCTGTAAACGCTCCTGCTCAGCACGTACACTTTGAAGAACCACATTATCATGGGCGTCTACATAATCCGCATATTTTCTTTGAGCAGCATAATATTCCTGCTGACGTTCTTTAAACAACCGTTCCAAATACGCACAGTCTTCTTTTACTTTTGAAGTTCGATACCCAATAATATATTCCTGTAATTTATGAACGACAGAATCTGCTATAACCGCAGTGATCTGCGGATTTTGTAAGGTGACCGTAATGCTCGTTATGGCGGTTTTCTTATCAATGGATGCACTAATCTTCTTTTTAAGAAAATTAATCTTCTCATTTACTTCTTTCGTCAATTCGATAGTTCCTTGCCGCCCTCCACTGGCAGGAACCGTATCTTCTCCGAATAATGATTTAACTCCTCCTATTACTATGCCCGGAAAACCTATAAGATAATCCCACCAAGGAGATGACTCTTCATCGAGATAAGACCCCAAAGTCATTTTATCATCCTTTTTAGAAACGGAGACTTCCATTTCTAAAAGTTCCAATAAAAAAGGAGTTGAAGAAACAATATCTGCTGAAAGAGAAGCGTTCAAGGCATCTGTGCTTTCCCCTATTAGAGCCCCATCTCCTAAAAACGAGGCAGCAAGTCCGGCTAAACCATTACTCCCCTTCGCATTACCCATTTCAGGAGAAAGGGTAACCTTTACTGTATACTGTTTAGGGATACTTACCGCTACAATTATTCCAATAATAAAACCAATTCCAACGGCTTTGTATAATTTTTTACGAATAGCAATAATCTTGCGAAAGATATCGACCAAATCAATTTCTATCTCATCACTTTCTGTCTTGTGTGGTTCAGAGAGCAAGTTTTTATCCTGTCGTTGTTCTGACATAAAAGTAAATTCTATTATTTCTTTATAAGATTAGCAATAGAAGCAATCATCATACCCAAAGAACTGAAGGAAGTAGCATAACCTAAAATATTAGCTATGTTTCCTTTCTTCTTAGCCTTACTAGGCACAATAATCTCACATCCCGGCTCAATCTGTTTCTTACCACTACCCTTAACCTTAGTCACCTGACCATTCATGTAAACAATGAATTTCTTACTCTTCCTTGCATTATCAGAATAGCCACCGGCCTGATTCAGGTAATAATCCACATTCTTGCCCTTCATATAAGAAACCGTATTCGGAACCATGACAGCACCATTGATAGTTACAGTATTAGTATTCTTAGGTATAAAGACCACATCACCTTCACGTAGGACAAGGTCGGCACTACCCTTAGGATTAGTCAAAGCCTTCTCCAGATCAATGCCTACCGTAAAGGTATCCTCAACACCAATACCCAAAGAGTCAATCATGGCTTCACCCAATTGCCTGCTCATCAGGCGAATCACATCACCCATACGTTTCTTCTCACCCGCACTTGCCACACGGGTCAATTTCGCACCACGAAGATAGGCAAGACTGGTAGGACCACCCGCTTTATTCACCAGATCGGAAAGACGTTCCTCACGGTTGGTCATGGCATAATTTCCTCCAAACAATATTTCACCATCAATGACTACATTCTGTTGCGCCTGATAACCCGGACTGCGACGGACATAAACTTCGTCATAAGGCTGAAGGATAAAACCGGGCTGACCGTCGATGACAAAACCATCCTTTAAAGAGAAGGTATACATCTGACCGATAGTATCATTATCCGCGGTACTACGGGGATTCTTGATTCGTCTCGACACATCAATGCGGACAGTAGAGGCGGCTTCTTTCAAGCCACCGGCCTGGATGATCAGATCCTCAAGTGTCATGTTATCAGCATAAGGATAGGAATCCGGTTGGGCAACCTCACCGTGAACTGTGACATTGCCACGATCTTCCAGGTCGTGGATACTTGGGATGTAGAGGATGTCATTCTTCATTAGGGCAAGGTTCGGCGAAGTGCCGTCCATGATAGACCTGATGTCTATCTGAACAACTTCACTGGTCAGGTCCTCACGCTGGCGATAAAGGACGGCACGATTCAGGAAAGCGTCACCGGTCAGGCCCTGGGCTTCATGGACAAGTTCGCGGATCGTATTCAGTTTACCGCTGAGCTGGTAGATACCGGGACGATAGACAGCGCCACGGATTTCCAGTTTGTTTGTGAAGCGGTTAAGGATGGCTTCGGCTGTTACAACGTCACCGTTACGCATTGTGTAGATGCTGTAGTCCATATCCTTGACCGTGTTGACCTCATATTCCTCACCATTCTGACGGACAACACGCAATGAACGGGTGTAGGCATCGGCTTCAAAGCCGCCGGCATATTTGATTAAAGTGGCAAGGTTCTCGTCTTTCTTCATTTCGAAACGCATAGGGCGTTTTACCTTGCCGCTGATCTTTACCAAGACATCGTAGGCGGGGACGATAACCACGTCACCTTCCTGAAGGCGGATGTCATCCTGTGTGTTGCCTTTCATGATAAATTCGTAGACGTCGATGGTGGCGATATTCTTTCCGTTGCGTACTAATTGAACGTTTCGGAGGCTGCCGATATCACTCACGCCGCCTGCACGGTAAAGCGCGTGGAAGACGGTAGAGAAGGAAGAAAGGGCGTAGGTACCCGGCTGCACGACCTCTCCCATCACGTTGATCTGAATAGTACGGATATTACCCAAAGTCAGACGGATGTCGGAAGTAGGGTCGGTAGTATTGTTCAGACCGTTATAAATCTTATTCAGGGCGCCCTTCAGATAGTCGTTGGCGGCGGAGACTGTCATACCGCTAAGGTTGACAGGCCCGATCTTCTGAATATTGATGGTGCCTTCAGGAGAGATCTGCTGGCGGATCGTGTTCTGGCTGGCACCCCAGATATCGATGATGACTTCATCACCGGGACCCAGACGGTAATTGGCAGGAGTGGCAAGGTTGACACTAGGCTCGAACGTCAGGTTGCGGGTATTGAAGATGTTGCGCCCGAAAACCTGATCCTCACGGGCCAAATCTTCCGTAGTCGGATGATCCTCCAGCATGTCGGAAGTATTCTCCTTAGTCTCTTCACGAAGGCGGGACTCGTTGATATCCGTACCCGTGGATTGGGAGGTGTTTACATTGTTCTGCTGCTCATAGAGCTGCTTCACACGCATAGCCTGTTCCTTGGTCACACCTTTACGCGCAAGTTCGGAAGCAAGCTGCTTCTGTTCCTTGCCTTGCCGGATGCCGTCCTTTACATATTCCAGTACCTGTGAGTCACTCATGGACTGGGCCATAAGCGAGCCACTTCCCAGCATAGAACAAAAAAGTAGAATGCTAAAAAGTCGTTGTATTTTCATTGACAAATAAAAAAGTTAGTTGGTTTCACACAGTTCCTGCATACCGTGACAGACCGCAGACAACTGTTGTTTAAGAAGAGAAGGGGGAAGAACATCAAGGAGGGTCAGAGAACGCTGCAAGACAGACCGTTTTCTATCCTCGTCTTCCGGATTGGCGTACATCGACACATTATATCCCTGAAGGATGGCCAAACACAGGGTAGCATCCTGCTCCGGTGTCTTCCCCCGTTGTGAATATAAATCGTTTATCTGTTTGTGGATGGATCGTTGTAAGGCGGAAAGGTCATCCAGATACACGCAGCCTGCACTCCCCCCACCAGGAAGCAGCATGCGTACCAAATTTAATAAACCCTCTATGTTTTCCTGTAAAATAACAGCATCCATATCCCTCACCTTAAACAGCCGCCATAATAGGCTCTACATAACCGACAGGCATATCAACACAGGCGCATCCCAGCATATTCAAGCGAACAGCAATCTTACTTCTGCCATCCACATTAACCAGTTCGCCAACAAGACCCGTCAACGGACCTTTAATCACGCGAACCTTTTCGCCACGGGCCAAAGGAGAACTGTTCATGCTTATCGATTCTTCCGAATAATCAAGCATGAAACGGAAACGAGCCATCTGCTCGTCAGGAATTACAGCAGGACTACTCTCACCGCGCATCACCATGTAACGGCTCACAGTAGAAAAACTCAGGACTTCCATGCGTTCCCTAGGGTCAACGTGTACGAAGACCATCATAGGAAGCAAGACGGAGGTGACCAGCTTGCGACGGTCGCTCCATTGGTGGAATTCCTGTTGAACGGGAACGAAATTCTCGATTCCCATCTTGTCCAAATGCTCGGAAACCTTCTTTTCATGGTGCATCCGAACCAAAGCAACATACCAGCGTTTTGAGTGTGCTACGCCTTCCCCTGTCCCATTAATAGGCCCAGCATTTAGTGATTTCTCTTTTGTTAAAATCATACTTTTTTACCCCATGTTTTTCCGTTACTTCTTAGGTAACGGAAAAGTACACTTCATAATAAATCGGGAGGAAAATGTCGAAAAGTACCGGCTAATGAGGGTTGAGAGCATCTTGGCTTTAGAGAAAGTAGAGATTCTTAGGAAAATTGGGCATATAAATTCCTAAGCATGAAAATAGGCCTTTTTCATGTTCAGATACATTTTTTTTCAAATTCAGGGTTAAATCGAAAAAAAGTAGGTTTTTATTTGTTTAATACATGTGTTTTTGTCTATCTTTGCGTCAAATTTAA
>OGCW01001005.1_pt1 | contig 11839 bp, 4 predicted proteins | sample 1570231 | NCBI WGS metagenome assembly OGCW01 (sample SAMEA2582168, study PRJEB24529) | metagenome | biome: Human gut stool | place: China | collected 2011 | reverse complement strand
ATGTGAATGTGAACCAGACAGAAGCAATGGATGGTTCTAAGTATATAGGAATTGGTTTTTTTGGAACAATTACGAATGAGGTTAATGTAAACAACATTGGTGTCAGTGCCGGAACGGTCTCTGTATCAAACCTGGAATTACGAAATGTAAATGTACAAAATAATACGAATGAACATAAAAACACTCAGACCATAATAAGTGGACTCACATCAGGACTTGGATGGCTTGTAGGTGGTGTAGTTGATTTATTAGTAGGAGTTTTAACATTTGGAAACGTAAACCTGAATTTGAAAGATACATTATCAGCACTTTTAAATGCAAGAGCAAAGGATCCGACGATTTATGCAACAGGTGCATTTGCCGGAAGGCTAGTGGGAGATGTTTCCATTGAAAACTGTGATGTGACAGGAAAAGTCAGTGTTTCGAATATTAATGACCGTACTGGTGGGTTTGTCGGTTATACAGAAGGTGTAACAGAGTATGACGGGTTGTCGAAAGCTCTTGGAGTAACGGTGAATGCATTATCATCATTGTTAAATGCAATTCCGGGACTTGGACTTGGAGATTTGATCACAATTCTTCTGGACAAGGCATTGCCGGTTGGTAGTTTAATTCCTACTGGATACAAAAATGTAAATATCAAAAACTGTCATGTAGAGAATCTGGCAGGAACTATCGGAGCTGCGGATAAAGATTATGCAGGTGGTTTTGTAGGACAGCAGGTAGGAACAAGAATCTTTGACTGCTCCGTGAAAAACAGTAGTTATTCTGTAACGGCAAAAGAATACGGCGGAGGATTTGCAGGAATCAGCAGAGATGCGGAAATCCGAGGTTTGTTAAGTGATGTAGGTGTTGAACTTATTCGAGTAATGCAGCCACAGAGTATCTTGCTAAATTGCAATCTGACAGAATGTAATGTCTCAGTATCCGGTGAAAATTATCAAGGTGGTATTGTAGGAGCACAGACAAACAGCTATGCAGTCAACTGCGGAGCAAGCGGAAGCATTGCAGTTAAAGCAAGCGGAAGTTATGCCGGTGGTGTGAGTGGTATTTCAACAGTTGGATGGATTACAAACCTTGGAAATAAAGAAGTCAAGGATGCAAGCCTTTTAACAACAGTGAAAGACTTGTTGACAGGTCTTTTGTCGAGTGATCCGGAAAAAGCAGGTATGCTCTTGTCACTTGTAGGAATTGCACCATCAGCAATCTTGGGATGTAACATGGATTGTTCATCAGTTTCAGTTGAGGCTGGTAAGAGCTATTCCGGTGGTATTCTTGGTGGCGGTGATGGCGTCTATATTGCGGAATCCAGTACAGAGTATCTAAATAAACTTCCTTATTGGAAACATGGTGGAGCAGATGCAAGTAGCGTAGCACAAAGAGATAATGTGCTTACAGGATTAAAAACAGTTACGGCAGGTGAAAATCGTGTCGGAGGTATTGCCGGAAGTGTAACAACAGCAAATGTCACAGGACTTTTAAATAATACGCTTGGAATCGGAAACTTCCTTGGATTTACTGTGCATCATGTAACAGTGACGGGAGTAAATGATGGATATACAGTTGAAGCAAAAGAAAACTATGCCGGCGGAGCACTTGGCGAGGCTGTTGGTGGAGATGTGGATACTGTAACATTGAATCAGGTAAAATCTGTTTCGGCAAAAAACAGAGTAGGTGGTTTTATCGGTTGTGCAGGTCCGGGAGATCTGGCTGGTGGAAACGGACTGACTTTGAATCTGTTAGGACTGAACAACTTGCTGAAAGTAGAAAATCTGCTTTCTGTGGCAGAAGGTGTCAGAGTCAAAATCAACGAAGCTCATGTAAATGGCATCGCAGGAGGCATGACTGTACAAGCAACAGGTACAAATTCCAACGGCGAAGTAGTGGATTATACGGCCGGTGGTTTCATCGGAAAGAGTAACAGCTGTGAGATCATTAAGTCCGATGTGAAAAATTTAAAAGAAGTAACAGCAAATGATAAAGACGGTATTGCCGGAGGATTTGTAGGTTCGTCACAGACTGGAGGGCTTGCAGATGTAGCTGGTGAAGCGGATGTCAAGGCTTTGTTAAATGCAAGTAAGTTGTTAGGTGCTGTCACGTACTTGCTTCCTTCTTATACAGAGTGCAAGGTTACTTATGTTGATACAGGCGGAGTTGCTGCAGATACAGCCGGCGGTTTTGCCGGAAACTTCCAGAGTGGAACGGTTAACAACCAGGGCGCAGGAGAAGGTAACTATTATTCTGTATATAATCTGGATCATGTAAACGGGCAGTCTTATGCCGGAGGCTTTGGCGGAAATGTTTACTCCGGAGCATTGGCAGATGCTGGAGGTGGAATCAGCATTCTTGGAGGAATCACAGGTCTGAATATTAATGTCGGAGATTTACTGAACCTGATTAATGCTTACATTCCATATGTACAGTATGCAGGAGTTAAATCCGATAATGGATTTACGGTTACGGCTAATAAAATCAAATCGGATGATATGAATTCTGGTAGTGCTGGTGGCTTTATTGGTTATGGCAGTGGAGTTCAAGTTAGTCATTGTGATGTAACAAATTTAAAACATACAAAGGTAACACCTCCTAAAGATTTAGAGGGTGAAGATAGTTCAAATTATTTTGGACAGGATAGTACATATGCAGTAACGGGTGCAAGATATGCCGGTGGATATATTGGTTATATGAATATTGGTTCCGCAGCTTCTGTTGGAAAAGGATTGAGCGTACTTGGTCACTCAATAGGAATCAATCATGTGCTGGATGCATTGAATGTCGTTGTTTCTACAATAGAACATTCGAATGTTACAGGAGATGTTGGAGGTTTTGCAGTAAAAGCGACCTGGAAAAATACAGCATCCGATGCCTCAGCAAATGACGTTCTTGGAGATGCAGGAGGTTTTGCCGGAAAGATATCTGGCGGACATATTCAGGACTCTAATGCAAATAACTTCTCCTATATCATTGGACAGATTACAGCCGGTGGTTACGTGGGAGATCTTGAACCCGGAAATGTGGCAAATGTACTTGGCGATACTGGTATCTTAGGTGGTCTTGTTGATGTGTCAGATACATTGGCATCATTAGCGGAGGACTTTGTACCGACGATCAGAAACAGCTCTACGACTTGTGTTCCTTGCGGTGGTGCAGTTCGTGCAGATGCTGATTCCACAACACAGGTACAACGAGGTATGGCCGGCGGTTATGCAGGACATAACGAAGGCGGACATATTTGGGGAAATAATACAAAGAAATGGAAAGGGAAACCATATACCGAACCAATAAGTGTCTGTAAAGCAGTCCGGATCCGATCAGTATACGGAGAAGAAATTGCAGGTGGTTTCACAGGTCTTATGGAGTCAGCCGATACGGCAAGTACCGGAAATCTGTCCTTATTATGGGGACTGGTAAAAGTAAATAACATCCTTGGAGCTCTCAGCGTCGTCTATCCGACGGAAGAAAATACGGCAGTTTACGGACCACTTGCCCAGATGGATTATAAAACTTGGAATGATTGGGTAGAATTTGTTGGTAAATATAAAGGTTACGGAAGTGATCTTGCAGAGAATGGTAAAGTAAACAGTCAAAAAGAACTTGATGCGATCATTGGGAAATATATATATGGATACAATGTTGTCGCAGGAAGAGAAAATTACCGGGATGAAATAAAACTGGCGAATGGCGGTGCAGCCGGTGGCTATGTTGGTTCGATGCAGACTGGAACTATTACAAATGGACAGGCTTATCAGGCGAAGACGATCAAAGGAATCCGATGTGCCGGAGGTTTTGCAGGAGAAATGATAAACGGCGGAGCAGCTGATCTTGGTGGTGTTAAAATACTTGACCTTGATCTGGAATTAGGACAAATGATCAATGTCCTTAATGTATTTGTACCAGTAATTAAGCAGTCTTCTGTGGAAGGTTATCAGAGTGGATTAATTGTTCAGTCAGAAGGAATGAATGACAAGGATGCCTGTGGTTATGCCGGAGGTTATGTAGGAAAACTGATCGGAGGACAGATCTGGGGCGAAAATGATGCACGCTGCAAGGTCGCAAAGCTGAGACGAGTTGACGGAAGAAGCTATGTCGGAGGATTTGTCGGAAGCTCCAGACCAGGAAGTGTAGCAACAGTGGAGCCTACTGCAGGAGAAGGATTACTCAGTCAGCTTCTGAATAAACTGTTAAGTACACCAGCAGATTTGATAAAAGTATTAAATGCCACAGTCGCAACTATCCGTGATGCAGATGTGGAATCCTGGGATGACTGGGGAATCATCGTAAATGGTGCTTATGCGAGTGGAAGTAATAACACTTCTTATGCAAAAGCGGCAGGAGGATTTGCCGGAAATCTGGAAGGAACTGTACTCGGTAAGAAGGATACGGAAGAGGCAGGAGTTTCTGTACAGAATATCCGTTCCGTAGTCGCAGGTGAATATGCCGGAGGATGCTTCGGTGTTGCTGACGTAGCCGGAGTTGCCAATATCAGTGCAGGAAATGAGACCTCGCTCCTTGATAAATTATTAAAGCTTGGAAGAACCGATGTGCTGGATGCGTTTAGAAGCTATGTATATTACGGAACTGTAAGCGGAAGTAAGGATGCTGGCTTAAGTGTCAGCGCAAACACAGCGATAAAATCCGGACAGAACAATCAGGTTACCTATAGTGGAACAGCCGGAGGTTTTGGCGGCTCATTGCTAAATGGTTCTGTGAAAAACAGTAAAGTAACAGAATTAAGTAATGTAAGAGGTTTAAATAGTGTCGGAGGATTTGTCGGCTATTCTGGAAAGAGTGGAGTAGTTAAGGCAGACAAGATAGACGTTATTGGAGACAATACAGGACAGTTACTGGGTGGAGCTCTTGGAGTTATGGACATTTTTGGTTCTCACATTGATGACTGTGCAGTTACAGGAACTGATGATGGTTACACTGTGCAGAGTACAAATGGAGATGAGCAGATTGCCGGAGGATTTATCGGATATGCAAATCTTGCAAGAATGTCGAATTGTACAGCAGGTGACAAGACAAACCAGAAAATTGGACTGAAACAGGTAGCGTCAGGTGGAACAGCCGGCGGCTTTGCAGGACGAACAAGTTTCGCTTATCTTGCAGATTTGAAGTTGGATTCAGGAGCAGTGAATGTAATATTCTCACTTGTTAATAAACTTATAAAGGCATTGTATCTGGATAAAATCCAGGACTCCAATCTTCTGAAGATTAATCTTGGAATCATCAAAGTGGATGCGCTGTATGATGGCAAACTGCTTCATGTAAATCTGCTTGGATTGGATATTTCTGTAGGACTTTCAAAAAAGTCAACGGATAACAATCAACAGACAGACCTTGCAATTATTACGATTGGAGATTCATCCATCAAACTTCCATGCGATGAAAATGGACTTTTGAATGATAATGATGCCAAATCCAATATCAGTGTGAGTCTAATCAAGGCCAATCGAACAAGAATTACAGATAGTAATGTCTACGGTGTCAGTTATGGATATGATGTCTATGCCGGTGGAGCCGGAAATGACAATGACGGTAATGCTAAAGACGGACGAAGTGGTGGCTTTGTTGGATTCAATGATGAAGGACTTTTGAAGAACAACAACATGTATTACTGTGATGTGGTTCGGGGAACAAAAGATCTTGTTGGACCATTTAGTGGAAAAAGTGAACTGGATACGGTATATGACTTCAATAGCCAGGAAAAGGTGGAAGGCGAAAAGAACAATTATCGTATTTATAGAAAACTGGATCAATCATTAGATCAAATTGAAAAGAATAACAGTATCTTGAACAGCAGTCATGAAAAGGATGATGCAAGCGGATGGGATATTTATACAATAGGACACATGAATCCGGTAAAGACCTTTGAGACTTTAAAGAATGCTGTTCTGGCAAGCAAGAGTGATTCAGTGAAAGCAGATCTTAATGCCTATGAATCACCAGCAAAAGCAGTATTGATGGCAGATACTAAAACAACATTGAACACGGGAGAAAGTGATACTCCGGAACCGTCCGAGTCACAGGATCCATGTGATGAGCACATCAAACTGACAATCAATAAAATCTGGAAGGATTTCAACAATCTGGATAAAAAACGACCAGATAGTATCACGGTAACAATATCACGTACCTGGACAGATAAAGCCGGAAAGAAAACGACAGAAAAAGTTTCAGGTTACGAGAGTTACACTATAAAAGGTTCCATCGATAAATCTAAGTGGCAGGAGGTGATAAAGGAACTCCCGGCATATTGGACAGATGGATCTAACATATATTATTACACGTATTCCGTTACCGAAGCGGAGATAGATGGTTATACAACGACGATAAAGACATCGGATGATGGATTTACCTTCACGATAACCAACAGCCATTTCCCAAGTCTTCCGGATACCGGAGGATATGGAAGATATTTTATTTATCTGATAGCTATCCTGCTTTTCCTTGTATATTTCGTTATGAGATATAAAAAGTGCAGGGAAAACAATAGGCAGAAAAACTATAAAACAAAAGAATTCTCAAAGAAAAGGAGATAAAGAGCATGAAGAGAATGAAAAAAATCATGGCATTAATGCTGGCAGCGATTATGATGATGGCTATGTCTGTAACAGCATTTGCCGCAGAAGGAACAACACCAGCAGCTGCTGGAGCAAACACACTTACCGTTAATGTGAACACAACAACAGCAGCAGCACAGGATCTGAAAGGTCAGACAATCAATCTGTACAAATTATTTGATGTGACAGAGTCTGGTACAACAGGATCAAAGAACTATGCATATACAGTGAATACAGATTATAAAACAGCACTGGTAAGCGTATTAACTAGCTTAAGGACATCAGTTCCAACAATTCCAGAAGTTACGGAATCTTCTACAGATGAGCAGTTCTCAAAAGCTGTAGCATCTCTTGAGACAGCAGGTAAAGTTCAGGATTTTGCAAACGACTTTACAACATACGCATTGACACATAGTCCTAAATTAGAAGCTACAGCACACTCTGAAAAACTTGGAGATGTAACATCTTATAAATTTACAAGCTTAGATGCAGGTTACTACTTAGTATATGTAACTGGTGGAAAATCTATCCAGTCTTCTTTGTTAACAGTAGATAATGAGCATACTACAGTAGATTTAAAAACAGAAGCACCAAGCATTGAGAAAAAAGCTAATAAAGAAACTGTAAATATCGGTGATGTTGTAACATATACCGTAACAGGTTCTATTCCGGATACAACAGGATATGCAGAATATGTATACAAAATTTACGATGAATTATCAACAGGTCTTGATTTTGTAAAAAATGCTAACGGAGACGCTCTTGATAATGCAAATCAAGTAAATGTTACAATTGCATTTGCAGAGGAAGAGGTTACAGATAAAGGCACAGTACCTGCAACAGCAGCACTTTCCGGTGATAGCAACAGAAAAATGTCTCTTGATTTATCTGGATGGGTAAAAGCTAACCAGGAAAATAAAGGAAAAGAATTCACCGTTACATATTATGCAAAAGTGAATAAAGCCGCAGTTGTAACAGAAAAGAACAAGGCTGAGCTAGAGTATGGTAATAACCCAGGTGATACAACAATTACAACACCAAGTGAAGCAAAGACACCGACCTATCCGTTAGATATCTTAAAAACTAAAAAAGATAGCACTGTAAAGCTAGCTGGTGCAAAGTTTAGTCTTTACACAACAGAAACTGATGCAAAAAAAGGAACAAATCCTATTAAGATTACAGGAAGCAATGGAAATTATGTCGTAGATTCAACCTCTACTACTACAGAATTTGAATCAGTTGAAAATATTGAAGGAAAAGGTTACAACCTCCGTGTAAATGGTCTTGCAGAAGGAACATACTATTTAGTAGAGACAAAGGCACCAGACGGATTCAATAAGTTGACAGCACCAGTCGAAATTAAAATCACAAAAAGCACAGATACAGATGTAAATAAGTGGACGATTTCCAAAGCTGGAACAGTTGAAACTGACAAAATCATCGACATCGAAAACAGCACAGGTTCCCTCCTTCCATCCACAGGTGGACGTGGAGCAATTGCATTTGCTGTAATCGCAGCTCTTCTTGTATTCGGTGTAGCAGTAAGCTTCATCCGTGATAAAAGAAAAGAAGCATAATAGTTTTACCAGAGATATAAGATAAGATTTAAAGAATGGGCGGTTATCTTCCACGGAAGGTAACCGCAATTCCAAGTATAACAACAGGGAGAATGAAATGAAGAGTAAGAAGAAAAAAAGGAAGATAACAATAAAAGATATGATTCGTCTGATCGTGCTTTTGGTTGCATTCTCCGTATTGTTATATCCAACGTTCAGTAGTTATCTGAATGAAAAGAATGGCTCCAAAGTGGTATCCTATTATGATGAGGAAAGCGTAAAGTTGAGTAAGGCAGAAAAAGAGCAGATGTTGGAAGATGCGAGAGCATATAATCAGGAAATGCTGGGGAATATCGATCTGATCGACCCATTTTCACAGGAAGATACGGAAATAGATGCTCGTTATGAGAGTTTGTTAAATGTAGACGGTTCCGGAATGATGGGATACATACGTATTCCTAAGATTAATATAGAACTTCCAATTTATCATGGAACAAGTGAAGCAGTTCTGCAGGCAGGTGTCGGACATTTCTGGGGTACATCTCTTCCGGTTGGTGGAGAAAGTACACATACAGTTCTGACTGGACATAGAGGTCTTCCGACAAAAACGCTATTTACCAATATGGATAAACTGGAAGTAGGGGATATTTTTTACATTAAGGTTTTAGATGAAACACTGGCATATCAGATTGATCAGATATTAACAGTTTTACCGGAAGAGACAGATGGGTTATCTATTGAACCAGGCAAGGATTATGCAACACTTGTTACTTGTACACCATTTGCAATCAATACACACAGACTTTTAGTACGTGGAGAGAGAATACCTTATGAAGAGGCAACGAAGCAAGAGCCGGATACAAATATAAAACCGGAGTTATCTTTTACTGCTAAAGTGCTGATTGTAACAATTATAGTAATTTTTATAGGGTTGCTGATTGCTGTAATTTATAGTATACGAGATAGAAAAAGGAGGAAAGTAAGGTGCGAAAGAAGATAAGAAGTATTCACATTATTTTATTCGTTATGCTTTTTCTTGTCAGTAGTTTTATAAATATTTCAACAATTCATGCTGAAGCAGGAAGCAGAACAGGAAGCATTCAAATTATCTACAAAGGGAGAAATAGTTCGGATAAAGAAGTAGCTCTTTCCGGAGCAAAGTTCTCGATATTTCCAATTCAATATATGAAAAATGATGAGCTGGTCTGGGAAAATGGTTTTAAAGATTCAGGGATATCATTGCAAGATACCAGTGCAGAAGCAAGAGAAAAACAAGCAAAACAATTGTATGCATTTGCGAAGGAAAATGATATTTCCGGCTTAATGCAAGAAACAGATAGTTCAGGACGCACGAGTTTTGGAGAATTGGATGAAGGAATTTATCTGATTGCACAGATTGAAAATGTGGAAAGTGGTACAGATAAATTTGAATCTGCTCCATTCCTTGTTAATATACCATCTGAAATTAATGGGAATGTAGAATATAATGTAACGATAGAGCCAAAAGCTGAATGGGTTTCACCAGAAACACCACCGAACAATCCAGATAAGCCTAAGGATCCGACACCTTCAAAACCGGATAAGCCAAATCCTATTCAGAAAATAATAAATACGGTAAAAACCGGAGATACAACAAATATAGTTGCATGGTTTTTAATAGCGATTGTTAGTCTTGGTTTGATTATAGGATTCTGTAAAAAAAGAAAAATGAAGTAGCTATTATTTAAAGAAAACTGATCCATTGCGGTGGAATCAGTTTTCTTGTGTTATACGGTTTAAAACGTTTCAGATATTAATGTTGAAGTGGTGGTGTAAACGCACCATAGTGCGTACTATCAATTGATTAGCCACTCATCAGAGTGGCATATTTTATAAGTTACTTTCTACATTTCTCTGGCAACTTATCTGACCAAGGAAGCAGATCCTCACAGAAACTTGTATCATGATCTTCCATATGTTTTGGAATCTCTGTGAGTAAATATTCAAAATAATCGTATGGTTTCAGATTGTTTGCTTTTGCTGTTTCAGCAATACTATAGATGATTGCACTTGCTTCAGCTCCTGCAATGGTATCAATCATGACCCAGTTTTTCTTGCCAACACAGAATGGGCGGATTGCCTGTTCTGCGGCATTATTGTCTAGTGGGACATCACCATCTTCAAGAAACACACGCAAATATTTTTCCTGATTCAATGAATACGTGAATCCATTTGCTGTTTTATTCTTTGGCATCACAGACAACAAGTTTTGTTTTGCCCACGCAAAATAAGCATCTACCAGAGGCTTCACAGTCAGCTGTCGATGTTTCAAACGTTCCTCAGAACCTAACTCCTTGAGTTTATTATCCTCACGATAAATCGCTTGGATTTGTTTTAATGCAAGATATGCAAGTGACATTTTCTGACTCGCCTTCGGCAAAGCCTTTACCGCTTCATCAAAGCGACGTCTCACATGTGCCCAACATCCGGCAATCTTCAGGTCTTCACGTTCTTCTGCAATCGTGTGGTAAACCTGGTAGCCATCCGTTATACAGACTCCACGAAATTCCTTTAGGAAGGATCTTGGATGGTTTGCATTACGAGTAGGTTGATACTCATATAGGACAATCTGCTTATCAAGATACATCATTCCTGTTCGGTAAACCCACATGTAGTGCTTTGTTCCGGTTGTTCGGTATTCCTTTGAAACAAGAACCGGAATTTCATCGGCTTGAAGCACATGATATTCATATAACTTTTCGTGTAGGTAATCATAGAAAATCGACAAGTATCTTTCTGCACAAAGAATCGTCCAGCGAGCCATATCTGCTCGATCAATGTTCACTCCCATTCGTTGGAATTCTTGTTCTTGACGATAAAGCGGAACTGCATTTATATACTTTGCATTCCAAATTCCAGCGAGCAATGATGCTGATACAAGGCTGTTCCTTAATAAGTAAGCTGGATGATCTGCCCTTTTGAAATGGTTATCCTTCTTTGACTTATAGACTCCCACATGATGTTCCTCGATTTCAACTTTCATTGGTGTAAAACGGTAACGATTATATACTTCATCTTCTAATTGATACCAGCCGTCTTCTCCGAATTCAGCAATCAATTCATCCTCTGTCATCTTGTGTTCTACAGGGATGACTGGAAGATTCCGGATATCAGCAATACGTTTCCCTTTTGTCTTCTTTCCACGTTTTTTAACAGGTTCTTCTTCGGATTCATCCAGTGCTGCAACAGCCTCTGCCTCATTGAAAAAGACGATATTCCCATCAACCTCCATGAAACAAATCTGGTTATCTACACCTAGTTTCTCAGAAGATTTGCCGAAACGTTTGTTGTTCAATACAGCGACTTGCTCCAACAATAACTGCAACTTCTGATCAATATCCTTCAGTTGTGATTGTTGAACCAAAAACAGTTGAACAAGTGTAGACTTGTCAAAATGATTTAATTGTTCTTCTGTATATTCCATCGCCATAATGACACCCCTTTTCTAAGTATTATTATAGCGGATATGGCAGAAAATTGCGAATTTCATCCCCATCTGAATTCGTCATTTTGCCTATGGTTGTAAGCAACCACAATAAGATTCTACCCCATTAAAATCAAAGGCTTTTAAAGTGATTCCTATAAAATATAAGCTTGCCAAAGTGCTGTAACACACCGATAATGCCTAATAAATCACTTACTGATTATTCAAAATAAAGGGAATGAAGCACTTGATTTATC
>OGCW01000978.1_pt1 | contig 12166 bp, 10 predicted proteins | sample 1570231 | NCBI WGS metagenome assembly OGCW01 (sample SAMEA2582168, study PRJEB24529) | metagenome | biome: Human gut stool | place: China | collected 2011 | reverse complement strand
GGATAGTGTTCCTCTTTCCCGTTCATGATACCTGCGGTTTAGGAGAGTCCGAAGAACAGAGGAAGTGCCTGGGCTGCCGCGATAAGGAAGATACAGGCTCCGACCACCATCATGATCTTCTTCTTGAAAATCTGCTTCCGAGTTGTAAAGTACTGAATATCAATACTCCCCGAAAGCGAAAACAACCAAAAGAAACAAACTGGAAACAAAAATTTCAAAAACCCCAAAATGAAAACATCTGCTTAACATATCTTAACACGGAAAAGAAGCGAAATTTTCATTTTCTATCATTTAGCATAAATGCAAATTACAAGAAAAATATGTGGCTGAAATTGAATTTTTAAGGTGGTAAATGAACCGTAATAGCAAAAAATCAGGTCACTTTCTACAAAAAATGCTTAAATTATTTTGAATACACAGAATTTATGTGTATTTTTGCACAACAATAATTTGTATTTATATGAAGTTAAACTGTATAAAAGAAGTCCTTGACGAGCGTGGCATTTCTCAGACTTGGCTTGCAAATAAGCTTGGAAAGAGTTTCAATAGTGTCAATGCGTATGTATGCAATAGGACACAACCTAATTTAGAAACCCTGTTGCAAATTTCTCAAATTCTTAATGTAGATATGAAGGATTTGATTTCGGAAGTCAAAGAAATTAAAAAGCAATAATAATATGAAAGATATAACCGATGTTGAATACAATGATGACGGTCAAATAATAGATTGTCTATCTGGTTCTGCCATCAAAGATACTCCTGAAGAAAGGGTAAGGCAGAGATTCATCAAAATTTTACAGTCTGATTATGGCTATCCTAAAGATTGTATATTGAGAGAAATCCCTGTACAGTCAGGCTCGTCTATACTCACCAACGAAAGCGATGGTTCTCCAATCAGAGCAGATATTGTTGTGTATAAAGACAAAAAAGCTGCTCTGAAAAAGGATCAAGGTAATATCCTTTTCGTTGTTGAATGCAAAAAGCCAAATGTCACAGAGGGATATGCACAATTAGTGTCGTATATTTTTAATACGTCAGCTGTTGGTGGTGTTTGGACCAATGGTGAGGGCATTTCTGTATATAAGAAAACAAAGGATGGTATTGGTTTAGAGGAAATTTTGTCATTGCCTCGTTACAGAGAAAATTGGCAAGATGAGGATGCAATTCCAAATAAGAGTTCTCTACCTCGTCCTCACAATGTACGATTCTTATTATCTACTTGCCATAATAAATTATATGGTAGAGGAATGGAGAATGAGGATTTTGACTTAGCTATGGATATGGTTCGTATCCTACTTGCTAAAATCCAAGATGAAACTTCAATTGGTGAGAATCCCAAATTTTGGATAACAAATACAGAATACCAAACCGCTGAAGGTCGAGCACTTGTAGCGAAAACAGTACAAGATCTTTTCAGAGAATATGCAAATCAATTCCCAGATGTGTTTGATGAACACGAAAAAATACAAGTGGGAAATGATTGTATTGCAGAAGCTGTAGGTATTCTGAAAGATTGGAGCCTTGCCGCAAAATATGATGATGCAGACGATTGGGATTTAATGGGAGAAACCTACGAGCAGTTTACTCATATCAATTTGAAAAGGCAACAAGGTCAGTTCTTTACAAATCGACTGGTTGTCAATATGATGGTAAGAATGCTTGACCCTGAAATTGGAGAAAGGACTCTTGACCCTGCTGGTGGTAGTGGTGGCTTCAGTACTGGTATGTTTAGGTATCTCCGAAGAAAAGTTATAGAAAATTCATTACCAGATTCTCATCAACGAGAAAGAATGCTTGGCACTATAAAAGATAGTGTTTTTCTGGTAGAAATTGCTAAGCGATTAGTAAAGATTGCAAAATGTGCAATGCTGATGACAGGTGACGGTCAGTCAGGAATGACAAGAGGTAACTCTTTAGATTCCTATGACAAATTCGATCCTTGGATTCAGGCGCGTTGTTGCAAAGGAAAACTAACCGCTCCTGATATTATTGCAACAAATCCTCCATTCTCTGGTCAGAAGATCGAGTCCATGGTTTCGGATGTCTCTATCTTGAAATCATTTGTGTTTGGTCACAAGGCGAAGATGGATAGGGAGGGTAATTACACTTTCAGTGCTGCCGATGATGATATTTTATTAACTCAGGCACCAGAAATTTTGTTTTTGGAGAGGTGTCTTGATTGGATAAAGCCTGGTGGTAGATTAGGTATCGTAATGCCAAAAGGATTCCTTGACAATATCAGCTATGAGCAATATAGGCAATGGCTTTTGAAAAACTATGTGTTGAATGGTGTTGTTACCTTACACAAAGACACATTTCAACCTGACACTGGTGTAAGAACTTGTATTCTTTTCGTCTCAAAACCAAAAGAAGATGAAGTTATCCCAGAAGATTACAAAATATTTATGGCTATATCTCAGCGAATCGGACAAGACTCAAAGGGAAATAGTGTATTTATCTTGGATGGTAATGGCAAAAGTACAGGACAGCTTAACCATGATTTGGATATAATTGCAGACGCATACGAAGAATTCAAGAATGGTAAGCCACATCAAGACTCTGAATATATCTTCACATATACCCTTAAAGGACTAAAAGATCATTATAACATCAATCCACAGCATTATTCTCCAAAACTTAATGCTGCTCTTAATCAAGTTCTGGAATTTGACAATAAAGACCATTGGGCAACAACAACAATTGGACAGTTGGAGTCTAACATTAAGATATATATGGGCCCTCGATGGAATTCATCTAACATAAAGGTTGACAATCCATCAGATACATCTAAGCTTACTCCATATTTAACAGCTAATGGTGCTTTGGAGCTTAGAAGATTCTCGATCAAATGGATCGACCCAACTAAAGCAAGTTCCAAGCAAAAGGTGTTTATGGATATGCTAAAAGTAGAAGAAGGAGATATAATGATTACTCGTTCTGGTACTATTGGTAAAATGACATATGCGACTAAAGATATGGCTGACAATTATCTTGTTAGCGATGACTTGGTTAGAATTCGAGTTCAAGATGAGAATCTGCGTGCATATTTGGTTGCATATTTTGCATCTAAAACGGCATTGTCTTTAATGCTGCTTGATGAATATGGTTCCGTACAACAGCATTTGCAACCAAGACATATACAGGAAATGTTGATACCGGTTCCAGATGATTGGTCATTAGCACAAGATATGATTGAAGCCGGAAACAAATTTATAGAGGCAATGGAAGCTATGTCAAAAGCCGACTGTGAAATCAGAGAACATGGTTTTGATAAAATGTGCAATACTGAACCCCAATCTTCACAAATACAATCATAAATAAAAAGCACAAAGGATATATGGAAAGTAATGAAAAGACATATACCTCAAAGCAACTTGAAGTAATACATGCTGATACTGGCTACAATATGGTATTAGCAGGTCCTGGTTGTGGCAAAACGGATATTCTTGCTGAAAGAATAGCGATAGCTTATGAAAGCGGTAAAGCAGAACTTTCAGATATGTTGTGTTTGACCTTTACCAACCGTGCTGCCCGAGGAATGTACGACCGTATCAAGAAACGTATCGGTGATGACTCGTCAGAATTATTTGTTGGAAATGTACATCGTTATTGCTCTCATTTCCTTTTTGAAAACAGTGTTGTTTCCGCTGAAACGTCCGTTATGGATGAAGATGACACCAACGAGGTTTTAACAAGTGAAATTGAGGAGTCAGACATCAAGAAACTGATTGGTTATCGAGAAGAACAAGGAGCATATGGTATTCTTGTCACAATGGATTGGTATACTATAAATCATGTGCTTGGAATCGATATGCATGCTTCTGGGTCAACAGGTAAGGTCAAGGTTGAAACTGCCAAAAAGGTTATCAATGCCGTTCGGTACAAAGTTATAGATATGCAACACCTTATGTACCAGATTAAAGGCGAACATCCGCATGATTCTTTGTTGCATAGAGAAATCATTGAATTAGATGGATTCAAAGACTATTATCCTTTTATACGCAGTCTAAAAGACGCATTCATAACCATAAAATATGATTATAGAACTTATAACGGGCTTAATCCTGTTGATAAGTTAATCGCACTTGCTGAAAAATTTGGAACATACAAGGAAAAGAATGGTCTCATAGATTTCGATGACCTTCTACTTATAACCTATGATGCGTATCTAAATGACATAGAACATGCTTATAAAAGATATAAGTGGGTACAGATAGATGAGATTCAAGACCTCTCCAAATTCCAAATATCACTGGTTGACTTGTTTACTGACAAGTCTAAAGATTTTGTTGTCCTCTATTTAGGAGATGAGCAGCAAGCTATATATTCGTTCATGGGTGCTTCGCTTAGCACTCTTGATATGCTAAAAGAAAGATGCGTAAATCATATTTATCATCTTGATAAGAATTTTAGGTCTCCCAAGTATTTATTAGACCTGTACAATGAGTACGCGATAAAAGAATTACATGTAGATAAAGACTTCCTTCCTGAGCCAAAAGATGAGATGGAGGCTGGATTTCATGATGTTTGCATCCATGATTACAACTCTATGTCAGAAGAGGTAGATAGGGTATATAATGCAGTCCTTCCATATCTGACAAAAGAAGCCAAAACAAAAGAAGGCATAAAAAAGGAAAGGACAGCATTACTTGTACCTTGGAATATCGATGCTAATGAAATCAGTGACCGATTAAAGAAAGATAAAATACCTCATTTCAAAATATCAGGTATGGATTCTTTTCAGATGGTACACATGAAGACCCTTATGGCTCATTTCAACGCAGTTGACAATGACTTCAACCTTATCGCTTGGTCTCGCATCTTAAAGCAAACATTCGCTGTTGACACATACTCTCAAGGTCGTCATATTATTGACGAAATGAGAGGCATAGGTATGTGTCCTTCTGACTTATTGAGAGATAATGGCTCAACATTAGGTGAATTTGCATATTATTTTGACAATGAGGAAATTGTGCTCTTTGACACGGAAACTACGGGTGTAGATGTCTTTACTGATGATATTATTCAAATAGCAGCAATAAAGATAAGAAATGGTGTTGAAGTGCCAGGTTCATTTAAGGAAATTTATCTACGTACAGATAAAAACCGTATTCCGGCAAAACTAGGGAAATTAGTGAACCCTATGGTAGAGGATTATGCACAAGCAGAAAGAGAAGGTCGTGTTGTTGAAAGAACGCAAGGTCTTGAAGACTTCATGAACTACATAGGAAATGCCGTTTTGCTTGGACATAATGTGAAATATGACTACAATATCCTAAAATACAATCTCAAAAGGTATTGTGGGAATAAATATGATTGGTTTGAAACACCGATATTAGATACATTAAAATTAGCACATCTTATTTGTCCTAGATTTAGAAGATATAAGCTTGCATATCTTATTGAGCGTTTAGGATTAGAAGGAACCAACAGCCATAATGCAAAAGATGATATTATGGCAACATATGAACTTGCCAAATATTGCAGGGCTCAGTCTGACAATCTTTTGATTAAGCAAGGTGATTTCTATCAAAGACGTGATGTTCAAAAGATTATAGAAGAGCTTTTCAACGGATATAAGGAATGTTATGACATCACAAAGGCCAGACTTTATGAGCTATGTGATGATAGCGCCCCCTTGGCTTTAGTAAGGGAAATGAAAGAATTAAGCGAATCTCTATCTCGTATTTGTGAATTCAAGATTGTAGATAGCTTCGATCTGATACTTTCATTCATAGAAGAAGATGTTATAAAAGATGAGCCAAATGCATTAAAGGCACACTTTGACAATCATCTTATGGACATGAGTACATATCGAGAGGCTGATCTTTGTTCAAGTTCTCATTTTAAGGAAAACCTTTTTGTTTCTACTGTTCATAAATCAAAAGGTCTTGAATTTGAAAATGTAATTGTTATGAGAGCTGTTGATCAAAGATACCCTCATTTCGCCCATGTAACATATGAACAACAGGAAGAAGATAAAAGACTGTTCTATGTGGCTATTTCAAGAGCAATGAAACGCTTAGTTGTATCGGGGTCTTCAACACAACAATTCACTCCGTACCTTCGTTCTATTCTCCATCGCTTCACTCTAAGATCCATCATCGGAAGATATTTAATTGAGATTGGTTCATCTGAAATGCGAATATCTGAGAATGGAATTACAAAAAGAAGATATACACACATAGATAGAATCTTTAATCCTTCAAATATAAAAGATCAGTTTGCTCTAAAACAACAAGTAGGTTGGCTTGGTAGTCAAATTGAGCTATTAGAGAATGTAGATAAATTTATGCTTAAGTATGGCATAATTCCTTCTGTAAATTAACTAAAATCATATTCAAAAATGAGAACAAAAGTAGTAGGTGTTACGTTTAGTAACGAGGATGGTTCAAGTAGAACCAGAATTATTGCTGGTATGACTGAGTCTGATAAGGTGTGCATTGAAAGAGACCCCTTCAATCAGTATGATGCTAATGCAGTAAAAGTGTGCGTGTTAAAGAACGGAGAAAAGAAACAGATTGGATTCCTTGCAAAAGAAATTGCAGCCGAAATCTCTCCTAAATTACGCAAGAATGTCACATTTAATGTGTCAATTGCAGGTGTAGGTATCTGGAATGACAGACCTTTCTGCGAAATAGATATAATGGAGGTGGCTTCAGTTCCTAAAGAAGAGGTAAAACCTGTAACTTCAGGTCCTTCGTTTACGCCATCAAAACCTTCAGGTCCAACTTTCAATCCAACACGTCCTTCAGGACCTGCTTTTACGCCGTCAAAACCTGCAGGTCCAACTTTCACACCAAATAGACCTTCGACCCCATCGTCAACTCCAACTTCAACAACAGCAAGAGCAACTGTATCTGGAGCTAGTCAACCCAAGGCAACCCCTGTGACTTCTTCACCAAGACCTTCTTCATCAACAACACCGCAGAACACAAACAATTCGGGATGTTTGGGAATTATGGTTGGTATTGTTGTGGTATTATCGGCATTTTTAATGCTTTAGGATTTAATTAAGATTGGAAAAGTATCGAATCAGAATTGTTGCTTTATCACTGTATGCAATACTTCTTAACGGATGTATTGCATGCAGTGGTTCGCATCATAGATATAGCGAGTTTACACCTGAAAAGATAGTAAAAGGTAGTGGATTAACTCTTCCAAAATACAAGATTCAACAAGACATCAATGATAAAGACCTCATTGAAGATGGATGGGGGCAACAGGGGTGGCTTCTTGAAATATCAAGAACATACGATAACGAGTTTTTAGATAGCCTTGTTCGCTTTGATGAACGATGGGAGTTTCAGAACGATGCTCGACAGCAGTATTTCTTTTACGAGAAACTAAATGAGACCGAATCCAGAGTAATCTACATCGGGAAAGACAATGATCCTATAATGTCTGTATGTTATGAATGGAAAAAGTAACTAATCTCTCAAATTGTCTTTATTCAATCTATAAATAATGAGTGCATCAAAAGATTATGCTATGGAATCAGGCGAAAACTGTTATACGGTTTTTGCCAACATCAATAATGAATTTAGTTTGTTCGTAAAATCATGCGAGCTTTCTGCATTTCGTGCACCAAGTCCTGGGATTATTGAACATGATTTCAAAGGAAATAGTTTGTCATTTGTATTCAACTGGGAATATTTGGAAATCTATGACACTGGTAACATCGAAGAGAAAAAAGCTGTGAAGATACCAGAATTAAAGAAACATCTGCAGGAAAGGATTATTTCAACAAATTTCATAGATACTCAATTTTTTGACACTATTGATTGTTGCAAAAAAGATGTTGAACAATTTGAATATTCATATCTGAGACTGGAATTAAAAGATGAAAAAGATTTTGCATATATTTTTCTTGTAATATCAGGTTTCTTTAACCCTCTTTCTACAGAACATTTCTACATATAATGAAACACAAGTAAGGAATGGTTGATACCTCTCGGTTTAAGTGTATTCATCTTATCAAGATTGACAACAAAACGAATAGACTCACTGATTTTCAGCAGTAATGCCGATTGTCAGTGGGTTTGTTGTTCCCAAAATGAATCCCACAAGCCATGTTGGGAACATTAGATTACTTCGTCCAGTGATAGTGACTGTCGAGCATCAGGAAGATAGCCAAGCCAAAGATAACGAGTCCAAGGACAAAGAAGAACCAGAAGAAATACTGCACATAGTGTCCGAGGTAGGTTCCGTCGTACTCCTTGTACCTTTCCTGAACCCTTCTGCGTTCTTCATAAAACATTTGATTTACCTCACGGATATGCTTCTGCATCTGAGTGGTCATCCATTCATGTTGTTTGTCGAACATGTCCTGAATCTTCTTCCTGTCAACATCATCGACTCTGACTGAAACCTTCAACTTGGTTGGGGCATCCTTCAGAACATTGTCTATGTGGGTGTTGATGGTGTCAACCTTACCACTGATAGTGTCAACGGCATTGCCAAGAGCAGTCTGAGCAGAATTGTACTTACGGATGGCAGACTCCAGTTGAAGAGTTGCATTGATCCAAGTGTTGGTCGCTTTGTCAATGTTCTCACTCAACTGCCTGAGTTCAGGCGCACGACTGACAACAGCATCCTCGGCATCATGCTCTTCAATCTCTTCCTGGACTTCGTTCATCATTTCATCGAAGTCAGGCTTCTGCTCGTCATCTTCGATGAGTTCTTCTACATGTTTTGTTCTTCTCATTGATATGTGGGATTTGTTTAACGGTGGAATGAACGTCTTTTCTGCGGTGGCTTGCACATGGCATGAGCCATCTGGAGGCAACGGCGAGCCCGCTCACGCTCGTCTTCGTCATCATCCTTACCCCAACCAGAGGAAGGAGCAGAACCACCACCGCCACAAGATTCGGACACGGTTGTTGCTGCATCAATCATATCAAGGAAGAGAAGCATACCTACATGAGAAATGTCCTCTCTTGATGCAGTCATATCAGAATCAGGAACCTGAACCTCATTGAGGAAGATGTCCTTGACCGTGTTCGGAATATAGATTCTCTTCGTTTCACCGCCAACATTGACATTGAAAGCAGTCTTGGTTGCAACTGGCAATGGCTTAGAATTGGACTGGGTAGGTTTCGTTGTCTGAGCAACAGGGCGAGCCGGGCGAGTCGGTGAAACGGAAGGTGAAGCAGGTCGCATCTTGACCTGAGTAGGCTTAGGATGCATCTTCTTCCATGTGGCTTCAAGCTGTGATACCATGAACCTTCGACCGATAGCAGAAGCCTTGAACACTGAGGCATTCTTGCCGATGGTGTAACCCACAAGTTTGCCATTAGTAGTGTCATACTTTGGCTTGACCTCATAGCCCTTCATGCGAAGCATTTCAAAGTATCGGTCAATGTCAAAGTAGTCCATCTTCTGAAGGGTATATTCGCAAAACTCCGCTATATCTTGTTGGCGCATTTCACGAACCTCCTGAGGTTGCTCCCAACCATGCCTTGCGTTGATAATTTCCGCAGCCCTCATTGCTCTGATGTGAACATCGTGAACATCATTGGTCTTACCGTCATTATCCACACGGCAACAGTCAAGATGCAGATGCAGGGTTCCTGACTTGGAATCCCGATGCAAGGCGGCAACATTCATAGAATTGCGGAAATTGGTCTTGACCTTCTCCTTGAAGCCTTTGGGTAAAAGTCCGACTGAGTCCAGAGCTTCCAGACCTTCGTCAGCGAGGTTCGCCCAGTCATCCATGGTGAAGTTCTCTGACTCCTCCTTGGATGGGGAGATTACAAACGTGGTCATGAAGCGTTCCAACTTTCGCCCAACAGTCCTGTCCTGTTGATGCAACTGGCAGTGATGCTTCATCCGATACCAGATTTCGGTGGCATCGAGATAGTCAGGCATGTGGTTCACCTTGACCACGGTTGCATCCTCCTTCTCCATTGCGTACCTTGCGGCATTGCCGCCATAGGCTACGGCTTTAGCGAGTATGATCATTTGTCTTCTTGAACTTTGGGCTGTACAGGTGATGTAAGGTTCTCTTCAATGCTATACCAGTGTTTGATGAGTCGTTCAACGGCTTCAATCCACCACTTCATGAACTTTGGTGACCTGAACATCTTCTGCTTTTCCTCGGGTGAAGCATCGTGCAACTTACTGCGGACTTTTATCAAGTCGGTACGTGCCTCAGTCAGAGAGTTCAGGGCTTTGCTTTCCTCTGGAGTGAGTCGCTGACGTGGGTGATGCTTCAAGCCTGTCTCAACGAGATACTTGCCAATGCTGATACCACATTCCTTGGCGAGTTTCTTCAGTTCCTTCCAGTCCTTTTCGGTACAGCGGAAGGAATGCACCCTTGTGGGTGTCTTCTTGATAATCTTCTTTTTCTTAGCCATATCTAAGAATATGATTAAAGGGATGAATATAAATCAGTTAAAAAGAAGGACAAAGGTCTGCGAGCCTGCGAGTAGCCCGAGAAACTTTTAGGACTGCATAAATTTGGTCACAAATAATGTAGTACAAAAGGATTTCTCGAAAAGTACCTCTTAAAAATCGGTCCTTTTACCTGCTAAGTTCCCGTCAGGGCTTAGAAGGTCGTTTCGGCTTGCCTTGCTGTCCTGTATTGGTAAACGTCCTTTGGGATGGTTTGGCGGTGCAGGTCGCATTCCTGAGTCCTCAGACGGCTATTTGTTGCCGTTCTGGTTGTAGTAGCCGTTAGGCTTCTGATAACCGTTGAAAGGCTGTCTTTGATTGCCGTTAGGCTGCTGTGGCTGCTGTCCTCCCTGCTGAGAAGGAGTCTGCTCGTTCTGCTTCCCTTCATTCTGCTTGCCATCGGCTTCACCTTGGGGCGAAGGGCTGTCAGCAGACTGAGGGGAATTGTTTTCAGGAGGTGATGGTGACTTGTTGCCATCTGCTCCAGACTTACCCACATTGCCACTATCATTAGATTGTGGTGATTGGTGCGACACATTGCCAGTTGTCTGAGCATTGTTGCCCTCGGCAGAGTCCTTGGATTTGTCATCGGCAGAAGCAGAACCTTCCTTGTCCTTCTTCTTGTCATCAGGATCCTCAGTGATGATGACCTTGGAGGCAGGAACTTCCGCATGGATGATTGCCTTGCTGTCATTGTTGCGCTTCAGGGCAAAGGTATTCGACACGAACTTGGCATCCACATACCAGCCTGAGAGACAATGAAGGGTGTATATGCGGTTATCTTCCACTTCCTGTGAAGAGAAAATGCCCACAGCCTTCATAGCATCCAACAGCTTTGGAACCGTCTTGCGGTCTTTATCCCAGAGTTTGGCAAGTTGGGTATTGTCAACCATAACCTGACCTGCCAAGATTTCTACCTGCTTGGTCTTGCTGATTTGCACAAGTTTTGGAACTGGCTCGGCAAGATCCACAAGCGACATGAAGCATTCCATACGGTCAATCTTGTACTTCTTGCTTCGAAGATGCTTCAACTGCTCTTCTGAGAAAGTGAAGCAACGATGTAACTTTTTATCGTCCATAGTCTATGATATTTGAAAAATGTAACCGAATAAAGGGAAAAGGAATATGCCATCAAAAAGAAGAGAATCACTGGATAAGTTCAACCAGGGATTTCTTCATGTCATCATCAATGACTCGGTATCGGGCAAAAGCAACGCTGCCTTTGGCATGACCTGACATAGAAGCAACCAAATCAGGGTCTTTGACCATGCGGTAAAGATTACCGATAAAAGTCCTTCGTGCCAGATGAGATGTAGCCACATCAGAGATTGGCTTCTTCTCTTCAAGCCGTGTCTTAGGGTTAATCACAGTGACAACACGATTTACCTTGGCACGCTTCAAGATTCTACGGATAGCATCGTTGAACTTGAAGTTATAATGCTTGGGGAAGATTGGTTCATCATCACCATGGTCATGGCCATCAACGATAGCCATAGCCTTGGGGATAAGAGGAACCCTTACAACGTCACCAGACTTGCCCTTGGTCTTGATGGGGATATATTCCAGAACACCGTCAATAATGTTCTTGGGGGTGAAGGTCACAAGATCACTATGACGGCAACCGACCATACACTGAAACACGAACATATCACGATTATCCGCAAGTTCTGCATCATCCGTCAGGTCTGCATCCAGAACTTGGTCACGCTCCTGAATGGTCAGGAAATATGGAGTGCCATAGAGAGCCTTGGGCAGGTCATATCCAAAGAAG
>OGCW01000976.1_pt1 | contig 12174 bp, 10 predicted proteins | sample 1570231 | NCBI WGS metagenome assembly OGCW01 (sample SAMEA2582168, study PRJEB24529) | metagenome | biome: Human gut stool | place: China | collected 2011 | reverse complement strand
TCCCATTATAGCTTAGTACAAGGTCACAGTCCTTTAAAACCTTTTGCTGTACTTCCTGCCATGCTTTTAATTCTTTAATGGTATCTGTGTCAATATAGATAGTGCGAATACTGGCTTGTGTCTTTGGTTCCACAAATTTGTATTCGTCTATTGTTTTATAGTACAGCGTTTTCGTTATACTTAAAAGTCCGGTTTCAAAGTTGATATCCGACCATTGCAGGGCTGCGGCTTCTCCGATTCTCATTCCAGTCATAAACAGGAGCCAGTATGAAATGAAAAGGTAATGTTCGTAATAATCGCCCTTGTAGAGCAGGGAAATTACCTTTTGAAATTCATCCAGTGTCCAAAAATCCACTTTTGTTTTCTTGCTCTTGATGTTTCCTATCATTCGTGACGGATTTTTCTTTGCAAGACCGAGAACAACTGCTCTGTCAAAGGCAATGGAGAGCATACCCTGTACAATACGGATATAGTTTGGACTAAATTCTTTTGCGAGTTCAAGCTGCCAGTTCTGGACGTTAATGGGTTCTATCTCATCCACCGTCATTTTGTAAAAGTATGAAAAATGCTTCTGAATGGTAGAACGGCGGTTCAGATAGGTACTTTCCTTTACCTGTGTTTTATACCAAGGTAGGTAAGTCTCTTCAATGAACTGCTGAAAGGATAGCTGCTGTTTCTTTTCTGTCAATTCCTCTGTGGATGTAAGCATAAGCTTTGAATATGCTTCTCTGGCTTCCTTTTTTGTCTTGAATCCGCTTTTGTATTTCTGAATCTGTTTTCCGGTAATCGGGTGGAAACCTAAGTTTGCTCTAAAATAATAAGTTCCGTTTTCTGCTTTCTTAATAGGGTCTTTTGCCATGATTTCACTCCTTACATAAATGTGCAAGAAGTACAATCAGTTTGATTTATCAGTAAAAGTAATCCCTAACAATTCTTCCACAGCTTCTCTGGGAACCCTGTCCAGTTTGCGTGACTGATAGTAGGTATGCCCTTTTGAAATCATAAGTTTTTTTGCTTCTCTTATGATGTCTGCTGCGAATGAAGTCCCATAACCCAGTTCTATTAAGTCTTTTTTTGTTACTGTAATCATATTCCTCCTTTCCATAGACCAGATATGGAACCCTCAATATCTGTCTATATTATATCAGATTTTGTGGCAAAAGTAATATTAAGATTGTATTTCCTGCGAATAGTTATTTGATTTTGAATGAAAAATTCTAATTCAAAATAGTATATAAGCAAGCCGAGCAGCTTTCGCTAAAGCTCATGGGAATCTCACCCCTGCATGGTTCTCATCCAGCCGTACCCTTTGCCAGCGGTGCTACATCATCACACGGACTAAGGCTGTACGGAAGTATCATTATCACAATAGAAAGGTCATGGCGGCAGCTCTGCGGTAAGCTGCTTATGGAACGCTGGCAGGAATCGCTATCCGGTTTCATCCCTCCTTTGGTGGGTCACGGCGTTCCAGCCCAACGGCTCTCTTTCTATCGAAACGTATTCGGCTGCTTTATGCTGCGTTGATTAGACGCTTTCTTTTTCAAGGAACAATCCGGCTTTGTCAGCCTGTTAAAATGCACTGGTGATAATGCACTTTAATAGGCTGGCAAGCTCTGTCTGGGAAGCATGGGCTTGTCCATGCTTCCACAGGAGAGCGTTATTTTTACTTTGGTTCCCTGATTTCAAAAGATAAAATCTTTGCAATCAGACGTGTTTCCATCCGGCGGCGTAGGGTTTCATCTACAACCATGTGGGTATTCCCGTATTCGTCTTTCATGGGACGCATGGAACGGCTGGCAATAAAACCGCTGTAATGGCGTACAATCTGGTTGACTGCTTCAATATCACCGTCCGCAGCCCTTACAATTACAGGAAACGGAATCATAGGGTGCTTTGCTGTCATGCTTCTTCCTCCATAAATTTTTTGATAAATTCCAGTCCGGCGTGTCTTCTTCTCTGGATAGTAGAACGGTTGACTTCCAGAATTTTTGAAATTTCCGTATCGTCAAATCCAAGAAAATAATATCTCAGGATAACGTCACGTTTCTTTCCATCCAGATTTTCTAATGCTTCTGCTAATAGGCTGTTTTCAATGCGGACAGTAAATCCATCCATTTCAAAAGTATGGAAGTGGGATAGATAGGTGTCTTCGGAAGAAAACAGATTGACGGTGTAATCGTCCATATCACAGAACAGGGTTTCCCGTTTACACTGTCTGGACAACGCTTTGAGATAGTCTTTGCGTTCATCCTCCATAGCGACTTTACAGATGTAATCAAACTGGTTCTCTATGGTTGTCTGAAATTCAGATGGCTTCATCATTGCTCACCCCCTTTCCAGCCTTGAAAGGGAGCGAGTTGATAGGAATCTCTGCTTCTTTCCCCCCTTTTCGCTCTTAGTCCCGACAGGACAGGGGGTGCAGTTGCGTTTTGAGAAGAAAAATTTAAAAACTTTTTCTTCCAACTAAAAAAGCACGCAAACAGACGATATTTCTGCTTGTGTGCTTCGATAGTTCTTACTATGTATTGTGAAAAACCATATTGCAGGTCAGACTTTTCTAGCGTAGGTGGATGGCTTTTTTTAACGGTTTACCGAATGTAGATATATTTAAGAAAATATTTTGCATAGCGGCTTCCTCCTGTAAGCCGCCGGAGCCTAAAAAAAGCTGACTTTAATACAACCTCCATGTGTTCTGGAAAAAAGAAAGACGGCGGCTTTTATTAAACCGTCGTCTGGAAAGGCTTATGTGATTTTGACGCAAGAAAAGTGTACTGCCAAATAACGGTTTTTTTTATTTCCGTTTCAGCAGCATAGTTTTATCTTTGGTACACATAATAGGAACTGTACAACTGTACAATACGTTTTTCTATACCTGTCACTATTATAACAGGAACAGTAAAATGTACAGAGGTGGTGTATTATGCGTAAAAAAGAAGATAAATATGATTTCAGGGCGTTTGGGCTTGCCATAAAAGAAGCCCGTAAAAAACAGGGTTTGACCCGTGAACAGGTGGGAGCAATGATTGAGATTGACCCACGTTATTTAACCAATATTGAGAACAAAGGGCAGCATCCCAGCTTACAGGTGCTTTACGACCTTGTATCTCTGCTGAATGTATCAGTGGATGAGTTTTTCTTGCCTGCCAGCAGTCAGGTGAAAAGTACCAAACGCAGGCAGTTAGAAAACAAAATAGACAATTTCACAGACGCTGACCTTGTTATTATGGAAAGCGTCGCAGATGGTATTGTCAAATCTAAGGAAGTGGGGGAAATGTAAATCCTCCACTTTTGTTTATAATTGCAGTGATATTAGAATTGATACTCTGCAATATTTTTGAAATCATTGTTCAACACATAATATACCTTATTTTTAGCAACGGAATATACAAAAGAAACTCTGGTTGCCCAAAGTCCTTCCTGACGTACTGACCTAAGTACATCAAAGGCGTTGGAAATAGAGAAGTTTTCTCCATATCCTTGCAGTAAATCCTTTGCCTTTTCATATCTGTTATCCCCAGATAAAACATATGGATTAGTCAATTCTGGTTTTAGAATGGAGTAATTTGTTATTAAGGAATATTTTTCTTTTTCCAAACGATACCCAATCCCCGGTTCAATAATGAGAACACGCCCAGTTCTATCCGAAAACATAGCCTGCATAGTAGTGTCAGGAGCATAAGTAATTTTCTTTTTTTTCACTATTTCCAATGAATCGTCAAAAGAGAGATTGCCTTTTATAAAGTTTTCTGTCAAATCAGCTATTGTATAGCATGATTCATTACCGCAAAATTGTGCATTGTCATTTCCATGTACATACAACAATGTGCCAACATTCCCATTTCTATTGATTCCATGAAAAGAGTGGTACTTATTATCGGACATTTTTATCCCTATAAAAAAACGGTCCTTTTCGGCAATTACAGTATGTTCCCATTCAGAAAGGTCAATATCAAAATTGAACCCAACAATGGTTTCTTTTCCATTATACACAAATCTTGTACACATATTTGTATTTCCTTTCGCAAACTAATTTAAATAGTATAAAAACTAACCACATTAGTAATTTTAAATATTATAAGACTGTTTGTCAATACAAGAGTTCATTTTTTCTAACCAAATTATTGACTTCATTAATTTGATTAATTAAAATGAAGTAAATGATGTGTAGAAAGAGGAAAATGAATATGCGAGTTACAAAAGCCGAAGTTATAAAAACTGCTTCTGATATGGCTGATAGAAATGGACTTCATAATGTTTCTTTGAAAGCTATTGCTGAAAATTTAGGGATTCGTACCCCCTCCTTATATAATCATATAGGAAGTTTGGATGAACTTCTTAGGGAGATAGCACATAGTGGTATGCGTACTATGAATGAAAAAATGATTCGTGCAGTAATCGGTAAGACAGGGGATTCAGCATTAAAATTAGTGGCAGTTGAATATCTTAATTATATGATTGAACATCCCGGTGTTTATGAAATAATTCAATGGGCTAGTTGGAATGGAACAGAGGAAACAGCAATCATTTTTAATGATTATCTATCTTTACTTAAAACACTTATTTGCTCATGTGGCTTTAATCCAGATAAGACCACTGAAATTTTGAACATGGTAACAGGTATGCTTCATGGTTATACAACTTTACAATTAAGATATGCTTTTTCTAATCCTGATAAAGTAAGAAAAGAATTATCCGAAGCAATTGATACACTACTGCTGGGAGCTAATCAAAAATATAAAGATTAAACGAAAATTTCTTTTAAATACTTTGTAAGAGAAACGTGCAAATCTCCAAATGAGAAATGCACGTTTCTCTATAACTATTTCACAATTTTCCAGTTTTCTGCGTTCTTTTCCAGCACAAGGTCAAACTGCGATACCTGTGTTGTCATGGTCTGGTTATCCAGATATTTCACTGCAAGGGAAGCTGTCACCTGATTTCCGTTTCGATTGTAAACTGGATTCACCAGTTCCGAGAAAATGTATTCTTTCCCCACAGGTTTCAGCACGCCCTCATTCACATAATAGGTCAGCTCCTTTGCGGTTGCCGTAGGGTACAGCTTGAAAAAGGTAGTGAGAAATTCGTTGATTTCCTCCGTGGTGATGGAATCCACCGTACCGTCACTTTGTACCGCTTTGGGAGTGTAACCGGATTTTACGGGAACACTGGTAATGGTTGGATTCTGGATAATCGTCAGGTTTCCAGAGCCGTCCACATAGACCGTTACCTGATAGGCGGAACGGACGGTTTTACTGGATTCTCCCTCTGTGATACGCTGTTCCACCGTATAGGTCACTTGATAATGCTGCTCCTTTTCTTCTGTGATTTCCCATATCTGAAAATCAGTCAGGGCAGACGATACGGGGATGTCCTTTCGGACAGTATCTACATTCAGGGCTTGCAGTTCTCCGGTAAGATACCCTTTTAAAGCATTTGTCCGGTTATCAATGGAAGCAGCGGACTGTTCCCATGAATAGTAGACTTCTGCGAAATTCTCCACAAAGTTTTCTATCTTGTGGGTGTCGAGGATGGTTTCTTCAATTACTTTGGTTTCATGGACAGTATGAATGTCTATCGCCGTGAAATTCTTATAGACGGCAAACAGGAAGCTCACTGCCAGCAGCACCCACAGGGCAATCACAGTTTTTTTGTGGGTATTGACTTTGTAAACTTTCAGTTTCTTTTCTTTCTGCTTTTTCTGGTTATCCTCTTTTCTAATCTGAATCATATCGGTTCATCCTTTCTTATTGTTTGATTCGTCCGGCTCCGGCAAAGTGCTGTTGCCAGTAGGAGCCTGTCAGGTCTGCATAACCAATGGGATTTCCGGCATGGTACATCCGGTTATTTCCCACATACAGTCCCACATGGGTGATGTAGGTTCCGGCGTTGTAGGTGGAGTGGAAAAAGACCAAATCCCCTGCTTTTGCTTCGGACAGGGGGATGTGCTGCGTTACATTGTACTGTTCCTGTGCTGTCCGTGGCAGGGCGATTCCTGCCTTGCCATAGCACCACTGCACCAGTCCCGAACAGTCAAAGGAAGTGGAGGGGGAATCGCCCCCGTACACATACGTCCAGCCCTCATACTTTAAGGCTTCCTCCATGATAGCCTGCACCGTTTCATCATCAAACTGTGCCACGGTCAGGTATTGCGATACCAAGAGGACATAGAACATATTTCCGTAGGAATACCGCCAGCCTCCGTTTTTCTCTACCGCAACAGGGTTGGTGTAGGTGACTTTCTTTCCGCCGGATTTGTCCCTTGCGAAGCTCTCTGCCAGTTCAAAGGTGTATTTTTTTCCGTGTCCTGCCACATAGTCTAGGAAACCGCCGCCGTAATTATAGGATTGAATCACGCTGTTTAAGTCACAGCCCTTTGTTTCTGCCGCTGCGAGCAGTTCCGAGAAATATTTACAGCCCTGTTTGATGGATTCCTCTGTACTAAGGGAGTTCGGGGGAAGCCCCAGAGATTCCGAGGACTGCATAACGTCTTCCAGCGTGCCGCCGGATTCCACCTGAATGATGGCGAGCAGCACATTTAAGTATTCCTCTATGCCATATTCCTTTGCATACTTTTCCAGCATAGGTTTATGGGCGAGGACTTCCTGTGATACGCTCACGCCCCCATAGATAAGGTTTCCGCCGCTTCCGCCGTCTTCCTCATCCGAGAAGACAATCACCACCAAAAGGAGCAGGGAGAACATCATCACGAACACGCCGGAACAGGCAAAGAAAAGGTGTCTTAACTTCATGGTTTCTCCCCTTTCTTTTGTTTGGCAGCCGTTTTTACCGTTTTTGTCCACTCCTTTCTGGCTGTGGTACGCCGGATGGTAAAGTTCGATTCTTTTACCACAGGGGCAGCCCGTTTTCCTTCCGGTATCACAGGAGCCGTATCGTTTTGGACAGGTCTTGCCGGACGGGGAGCAGCAAGGGTGATGGTTGGAGTTGTCTTTTGTCTTTCCTCTGGTTTGTCTGGGGAAGCCGGAGGGACTATCTGGCGTTCTGTCCTTACAGGCGGTGTTTGTTCATGGTGGATGGAAGCTGCTTTTACCACCGGAACCGAAGCCCGTTCCGCCACAGTTCCCCCATAAGAAACCTGTCCCCGTTCCCTGATGGATGGGGAAGCTGGCTGCATGGCTGGTTTTCCTGCATGAATGGTATGGTTTCGGAAATCTTCCGGCTGCTTTGCAGTAACAGGGCGTTCATGGACAGGAGCTGCCCCTTTGGGTGCTTCGGAAGCTCTTTGTTGCGGTTGTTTTGCCTGTTCCAGTTCCGCCCTGCGTTCTGCAATGGTCTGTCTGCGGCTTTCTGCCTGTGCGTTTCGCTGTTCGGCTCTGGCAGTTCGGGTCTGGGTCACGTTGGAAGTAAAATCCCGTACTCCCTCTGATACCTGTGTTTTCCCGTGGTAAAGAGCGTACTTTGCATTGACAGGCAAATCCTTTGCCTGCTCCCGAAGCTGTCCGGCAGTATCGGCTATCTTATCTTTGGTATCTGCCACCGCACCTACCGCAGAACCAGCCCGTTTCCATGCGGATTCCTTTTCCGGTGCTGCCTGCCCATCTGGTCTGCTGTGGTCTGCCTGTGTCCGTTTGGAAGAACCGGAGCTGGAAGCAGTTCTCTGGTCTGAGCCAGCCTGTTTTCCTGCGTGGTATGCAGCCGTTCTAGCCCCAAGAGCCGCCACGGAACGTCCTAACTTATGCTGTAAACGGTGCATATGGGCGTACATGAGCATACGGGGTCTTCGCATGATACGGCTTCCCATACTTTGAGAATCGCCGCTCTGTAAGGAGAACATCCCCATTAAATCTCCCAGCTTGAAATAGATTCCGGCAAAAGTCACTATCTGCAAGAACGCCGTCAGGAAGAACGGATATTCCCCAGACAGGTTGTAGAGCATGGTGGAAATGCTGAACGCTACCGTGATAATCAGAGTGATTCCGGCTCTGGTAAGGATGGTGTTGAACAGTTTCGTAATGGCACGCTTTGACATTCCCTCAAAAGAGGGAACCATGCTAAGGAGGAAGCTCACAGGCAGGAACATGGCATAGATGATAAAAAGCACCTGTGAAAAAATCATTATCCCCGTGAGCAGGAATACAAAAACGGAGATACCGATATTGAACATAAACAGGAAGAAGACGGTTCCCAAGCGGTTGATGGTCTTTGTGATGGTAAGGTTGGTATTTTCCCTGTCTTCGATTTCCACCACCACGATTTCTTCCCTGTCCTGCCCGTTGTTTTCGTTTGGGCTGGTTGAGAGCAGGCGTTCCACACGGTCAGCCCCAATACTTTCCATATCCGAGTTGCCGTATTGCAGCAGGAGCCACGGCTGCTTGACCTGAATGGAAAACAGGCTGTCCCGTATCAAATCCACGCTGTCTTTTCCTTGACTTTCCGAGTTCGGCAGCACAATCTTTGTACCAAGGGTCAGGCTGGCATTGCTGATGTCTGCGGAAAATTCATTGATTTTCCCGATATAATCAGGGGCATAGGCGATAAAGGCAGCGGACAGCACGAACACCACCACGAAATTGACAACGGCATGGATGGCTTTTGTGGTTTCCCGTTTGATAAGCCCTGTGTAGGCAACGTAAAGCCCCACCACCAGAATGAGAATCAGCAGGAACCCGATATAAAATCCCTCCGAGGACAAGCCGCCTGTGGTAACGCCTGCAAGGGTCTGCATATTTTTCCCAATGGAATCCGCCGTAGAGGAAATGAAGTCCAGCGAGTAGGCTTCCTGAATCAGATACCCCGTGGCGTTGGAAAGGTACAGGCTGATTGTCCAGATAAAATTTGTGATGGCATACAGCCCGTACATCACCTGTTTTCCGATACCGTCCAGCCAGTTCCACGGGAGCCAGTTCCATCCGCTGTCCACACAAAAATCAAGCTGGTAGTTGTCCAGAGGATATTTGCTGTATTCGTTGGCAGCGTCCACCGTATCATCCACCAGTCCGGCAGCATGGGCGGCTGTGCCGAAGACTGCAAGCAGCAGGAGGATGAGCAGGAGTGCCAGAAGTACCCTGCCAATCACTTTTCCTGCTATTTTCCAAGATAACCCCTTTTTGGCTGAATAGGGAACAGGGAGTTGCTGCCCGTTGGAAGTTCTATGTATCACCATCATTCCACCTCTTTTCTTACGGGCGGTCTGGTATCAAAGGCATGGAACAGGTCTTCAAAGATAGGATGGAACTGTATGACTCCCACACGCCCGTATAAATCACTGATAAGGCACTGTCCGTTTTCCAAGTCACGGAGCCGCTTCTGGTTGTTTTCATCTTCGGAATCCACCCCGAAAAAGGCAAGGGTCTTCTTGATTTCGTTGATGTCTGTGGAACGGAACGCAAATTTCAAGCCCAGATTGTTTTTCAGCTTTTCATCCAGCAAATCGTCCGTGTTCTGGGTGACAAAGTAAACGCCTGCGTTCATGGCACGTCCGGCACGAACCAGCTTCATGGAGAGTGTCTTGCCCTGTGCCACCTGTAAGAAGCTCCATGCTTCATCCAAATCCACAATCTTAAACACGCTGCGGTCGGTATGGATGAAGTCGAGGGCAAAGGTGCTGATTACAATGAGCATTGCCACGGAAAGTAGCTCCATTGTGGTGTATTCTTCAAACGAGGTTTCCTTATCCGGCAGCACCAAATCCGCCACTTGAATGATGTTGAGTTGCTTTTCAAGGCTGATGGACTGTGTGACATCCCCATCCGAAAAGAGCAGGTGTGCAAAGTCATAGTCCGTAAAGGATTCGATATGGTCGGCTCTGCTGGTGCTGATGGTGGTTCCCTCCGCCCGAAGTTCTTCAATCACCTTGAAAAGCCCCGTTCCTCACTGTTTGTTACCGCACGGATGGCTTTCCGAAGAACAGGGAACTTCTCTCCGTCACGGCTGGAAATGCCTGTTAAAAAAGTCAGGATGTCGATTGCCAGTGATTCGGAATCCTTTGGGTTCTCCATAATCACATACGGGTCAAGTAAGCCCCTGTTCTGTTCCTCCGAAGTCAGGTTTACGATATTGATTTCATGGGCGATTTCCGGCAGGGTTTCTTTCCACCGTCCCCGTTCTGCTTTCGGGTCAACAATGAGAGCCTGTGCCCCAAATAATACGGAATAATAGACAATCATGTTGTTGCTGAATGATTTTCCACCGCCGAGGGAGCCGACAAAAGCGGCAGCAAGGGCGTTAGTGACGGAGCCTTTTACTCCTTGACTGGCAAGGGCAGGCTTTAAGTACACGTTTCTTCCCGTATCAAGGCTGTACCCGATATAAATGCCCTCCGGTTCCCCCAACATCTGGGTTGCCCCGAAGCCAAGACCAGCGAGGAAGTCGCTGGTGACATACTGGATGTAATCGTTCAGATACCGTTTGCTGGCAGGAAGAAATTCCCCATGCAGCCCCAGCATATCCCCAAAGGGGCGAACCAGCTTCACGTTCAAATCGTCATAAAAATCTTTCACCTCATTGCAGCGGCGTTTCAGTTCTTCCAAGTCGGGAGCCGTCACACGCACCACATAGGACAGCTTATACATAGATTCCTTGCTCTGGTCTAAGGTGGATTCCAGCTCATTTACGCTGTCTAAAGCGTCCACCACGTTTGTACTGGTTTCACTGTCATTCTGCCATGCGTGGTTGTCCAAATCTTTCAGCTCTTTTTTCTTGTTCCGCACCGTGGAGAGGGCTTTCCGGTTTGTCACAATCTCCACATTCATAGAGGTATCAATGGGAAAAGTGAATTGCTGCTGCTGATAGTAAAAGATTTCCGAGGATGGGAAGTCCAGTTCCCCTACAATGCTGTTGATAGTAAAGTAGGCGGCATAAACTGTCCCGTCTTCCTGTTCGATTTTCAGATACCGCTGGTTTTCCTCTATCAGACAACGGGTGGGTTTGATGAGGTCATAGTATTTCACCAGCGTTTCCTCCTGAAACCGTTTCTTCGGAAGATAATACTCATAATCTTCGTAGGCGGTTCCGGTCTGCCCGTATAAATGCTCAATCAGATAGCCAAAATCGTCCTTGTTAAGCCGCCGGACTTTGAAGCGGCGTGAGATTTTACTTTCCAGCAGCTTTTCCATCTTCTGAAACCGCCAGATTTCTTCATTGCTCATGGAAACAAAATCTCCCATGAGTTTGTGGTTGACTTCATGGAGAAAATCGGAAACGGCGGTCTTTGCTTCCCTGCGAAATTGCTTCATGGTGACTTCCTGCTCATTGACAAGCAGCTTGAAGCCGATAAAAAAGCGGTAGTCCACCTGATTTTCCCCTATCATGGAAATGAGGGCTTCGGTCTGTGCGTCAATCTTTGCACAGGCAACGTCCTTTAACTTGCCCGTCACTTCCTGTTTGGAGCGTTCCTGTGCTGCCCGTATGCTGGATTCGGTGCTGATTTGCAGGGCGTGAATCTTCCCGTCCCTGTTCTGGGCGATAAGCTGCCGGAAGGAATCGTGTACCTGATATTTCTGTTCAGGGCTTAAAAAAGAATAGTTGTAGGGAAGCAGCTCATAGTAAGCGAAGCACTCCCCGTCATGGTTGAACACAAGGTTATTTTCGATATATTTAATCGGATATGCCATAAATATCACTCCTTACTGCCGTGATGGGTTGTGCCGGATATTCCTTTTCCAGCTTCACGGGCTTTCCTGCATAGGTCAGTTTCGGGCGTACCAGATATGCCAGTACGGATTTCAGGAAGCCGTAAGGCTTCTTCCCGTCAAAGGTCTTCTGGCACATGAACCAAGTGAGGGCAAAAGGTACGCCGAAATATTTTAAAAATGCCCCGTCAATGAATGAAAGGGGAGGGAGGTTCCCCAAGAGCATAACTGCAAACACCGATCCCACGAACCACGCCATCTGTGTGAACGTGATGGGGAATGGCAGCTTAAAATCATTGATGGAATAGAGTACCTTTTCCACCGACCAGATACTGGTATAGCTTCGTATTTTCTTCATGTAATCAATCCTTTCATAAAAAATAGGGGTAGCTGATTGAGCCACCCCGTAAAATAGAAAATCTGCCAGTAGTAATGTACCGACAGATTTAATAGACGATTTCAAAAATCCCATGATTGGTTGAGATAAACGTTCCTGAAAGGTCTAAATCCCGACCATAGGCTTGATAATCAATATAGTTTTGAAGACTAGCTGGTACTTCGCCTAAAGCACCCGTTTCTTCAATGT
>OGCW01000971.1_pt1 | contig 12243 bp, 7 predicted proteins | sample 1570231 | NCBI WGS metagenome assembly OGCW01 (sample SAMEA2582168, study PRJEB24529) | metagenome | biome: Human gut stool | place: China | collected 2011 | reverse complement strand
GTTACCTATTTGAAATTTTGAAAGCAAAGTAGCTGAAATATAAGCGGTTAGAGTTGTAGGTTCAAAACCCTGTCTCTCCGCTGAAAAAAGAATAGTAAGTCCCTGTAAAGTAATGCTTTGCAGGGACTTTTTGTGTTTATTCCATAATTGCTTTTTATTTCTCTGCCTTATTGTTAAAAAGGTATTGGCAGGATGAGTATAATAATGGGTTGTCGTGTGTCTGCTCTGCGGGTCTTCAGCTCTCCCTTCTCCTTAAAAAAGGAGGAGGGGGGAGGAGAGCTTACAGACTTTTGCAATAACTTCTTTTGATTCGGATGGTTATTCCCGATTTATATTAATAGGTCTTTATTTGGCTTGTTTACTCTATAACAATCACCGGTAAGCGTATTGCTTCCCGCACTTCGGTCCAACTACCAGTTTTGAGTCTATACTTATAGCATACACAGAAGGTCGTAGTTGTCGGGTCGAGCCGGTTGTTGTAGAGTGCATAGGCGTTATCACCCGGATGGGCTACTTTGACATCCACTGTTTCCACTTCCATTTCTTCAGGATCATAAGGTTCCACGGTCAGGGAGTTGTCATCTGCTACTTCGATAATCACTGTATTTTTCTTGATGAAGTCCGGCTGATTCTCCGGTTCTGCCGGGAGTCTTTTGGTCCCAATATTAACTCTTACTTGATTTTTAGTTAGAGGAACCATCGTTTTAGAAATTAGAAAGTAGCCATTGCCTTCATAACCTGACGCATTATAGCTGACGGGGTCTGCTGTACTGGTATATTTGTTTTTCCTATGTATTTGCAGTAGCACATTTCCTTTCTTTTTTACCACAGGGTAAGGAGTTGCATCCTTTATGGCTATAGGTATAAAGTAGGTTTTATCGGGATTCAGACTTTCAATAACTGACATATCTATATTGATAGGGACCAATGTATATGGCTGTCCTATCGAATATTTGATATTGTTGCTTTCTATTTTAAAATCCTCTGCATTCATCTTGATAGCATAACGGCTTTTATCCTCTACGAAGTTCGTATAATTGTATTCGTCTAGAAGGACAGTGTCTTCTGTAAGCGTTATAGTTGCTTCTTCTTCTGTAGGATTGGTACCGCTACAAGCTATTGATAAATAACGTATGTTATTATCTTTACCATCCAAATCGTAAACAAGGTTGTGTATATTGTCCTTGTCACTTACAATGTATACCATTTTTTCGTATCGCTCATCTTCGAAGTATTTCTTTCTGTCACTGCATCCGGCTAGAACTAGCAGAATGAGAATTGACACGATGCTTATTTTATATGTTTTCATTCTTATTATTTAGTTTGATTCAACATTAGCGTTTATTTTGGGATTGTTACATTAGTCGCCCCAACCGGGGTTCTGGTCCAAACCTTGTACTTTTCGTATTTCCGCTTTATGGATTGGTAGGAATATCATTTTACGGTCGACTATTCTGTGTCTCACCCATGTATGGTCTACCGCTACGCTGTAAAAATAGCCGTTCATTTCATCTTTGCTAAGGTCCATTCCTTGGATTACTTCTTTTTCACTCTCTTCATAAATACCCCATCGACGTACGTCATAGTATCTTTGATTTTCATATAAGAATTCAATAGCTCTTTCTCTTTGAATAATTTTATTAAAATTATCCACGCTGGAAAGGTCGCTATTCTTTACTCCAGGAAGACCTACACGATATCTGATTTGGTTAAATGCTCTTTTGATTTTATTCAGATCCCGGTTTTCGGTATATGTTTTTGTTTCTCCGTTTGGCATTGTCAGTTCTATTGAATGAGAACCTTGAAGATTATTAAGTGCTTCGCTATAGGCTAACAGGATTTCTGCATAGCGGATAATAGGGAAGAATTTCTCAGATATCACTCCACTAGGAGAAGAATATGAATCGTCGTCATGGATATATTTAGTGATTACATAACCGGTAGCAGGATAGTCATTTTTGTTACCACTGGAAGAGTGTTTGCCATCTGTTATGGAGGAAGCGTCATATTTGATCATCTTTTCTTTTTTACCATCTGTCCCGCTGTATGATCTGGCCCTCCAGAAACGTCCGGAGAAGCCGATACTGGCATAGAATCTCATCTCACGATTCCGATACATGTTGAAGACTCCGGATTTTAGAGTATATTCGGAAAAGGTTTCATCCTCTGTGCTGAAGTTAGTTTCATTATATTTGCCATCTTCATTGTAGGGTTTTGCGTCTTCCGGCCAATTATCAGTTCCATCATTCATATAGTACATATTGATGATTTTCTGAGTTACACCCATTCCGTTATATCCATCCATTGATTGCGGAAAAGATTCCCGGAGCATAATATTTCTGGCAGTTCTTCCCCATATATACTCTTTGTTTTTTCTACCGTCTGTTTCACCGTTGAACATATAACTATAAGATTTAAATGGATCGATGCCTCCGACTCCATTGGGGAAAGTTTGATTCTCGTTGGTAGGAGGAATATAGGAGTCTTTGTCTGCCGGTACAGTGTGTAGCTCATAAAGTCCCATATCCATTACTCTTTCACAGGCTGCTGCAGCTACTGCCCATTTACGGTCATCATATTGTTGGGAAATGTAAAATACTCCGTCTTTTGTACGTTTCCATTTCCCAAAATAGGTTTGCCCTTTACCGTTGAACAATGGGCTGGCTTGTATCAATCTTAGTCGTGCGATTAATCCGTAAGCTGCTCCTTTTGTAGGACGTCCGAAAGAACTGGTTGGCTGGGTTTCCGGGAGATATGAAGCAGCTGTTTCAAACTGTTCACAAGCGTAATCTATACATTCGTCATACGTCGAACGTATATTTGCGTAAGCCTCAGGTTGCTCATTGGATGGATATACTTCATCACCTACGAGGATGACTGGTCCGAAATCCATGATGAGATGATAGTATGCATATGCCCTCATAAAATAAGTATATGCCCATATATCTGATTTGTCCAAATTAGTAAGGTCCTTTACTTCATCCATTCGTGACAGGATAACGTTAGTTTTGCGGATTATTTTGTACATGGAATTCCACGAATAGATTGATTTGCTACTGATGTTTTCTTCATTTATTTCTCCAATGACCATTGCTGTACCTAGATATGTACCTGAAGCAAACGGTGCAAACGCTTCGTCGGTAGCTAAAGGACCGGGGGTATATGGACTAGCAAGAAGGGCGTCTTCAGCAGGGAACTGAGCAGCGATGTTCCACATATATCTCTCTAGATACTCTTTACGGGAAAAGATTGTGTCATATTTCATTGTATCGTCAAACCATTTATCTACATCCAGATAGTTGCAAGAGGAGATACTTATAATAATCAACAATAGTATTGAGTTTAATATTAATTTTCTCATATAATTATGTTTTTGAAATTTAGAATTTGATGTAGGCTTGTAAAGTTACATTTGCAGGTATCGGATAGATTCGACCGTTATAGAGTGCTTGTTCCGGATCACTGATTTTAATTTTATCCCATACACAGAGATTTGTACCTACTAATGAAAGGTCGATAGAGCTAATTCCTAGGTTTTTTATTACCTTGGGTACATTCAGACTATAGTTGATATTTACTTCCGATAGTCTCAGATATTTTGCATTATCTTTCCAAAAACTCGATACTTGAGAATTATTAGCTAAGTTTCCATAGGATAGACGTGGGAAACGTGCATTTGGGTTTTCTGCCAAAGATGGATCTAAACCTATTTTCTCGGCATATTCGCGGGAAATCCATCGGTTGGCTGGATCTTTTACTATACTCAAAACATTACCAATCTGTTTGTCATAGAATGGGATGTAGCCTGCGTCGTATATAACTCCATATTCGTCTGGTACACCTACGTGATAAACATCAGTATTTCCGGTGCCTTTAAATAATACGGCTACGGATAGTTTTTTATATCTGAATTCGAGACCGAATCCATACATGAAACGAGGAGTTCTGCTGTATGATAGTGGAACTTGGTCATCCCCATTGATAAGACCATCCCCATTGACATCTTTGTATTTGATATCTCCAGGCATATAGCTGCCAAAAGTTTGTTTGGGACTGTTGGCGATATCTTCATCATCTTTAAACAATCCTAATGCAATTAATCCTTTCTGATATCCGTATGGACGTCCGGTAGCCGAGTTATATTCGTATTTGTTATCTTCTTCTTCAAAATAGTTCACCTTATTGTTGCTGAGGGTAAAGTTGCCACGGAATGTCAATGTCATATCTTTGCCAAAATCTTGAATATAGGTGATGTTACCATCCGAACCATAACTTTTCATACTGCCTACGTTACCAAATGGCATGTTGATGAGGCCGACATAGGACGGAACTTGGCGGCGTTGTTGGAATATACCATCACGGGTATCTTTGAAGAAATCGATAACAAAACTTAGTTTACTATTGAATAATTCGCCTTCAATACCAATATCCATTTTTTTAGCTTTTTCCCATCTCAGATTGTCGGCTCCCATTTGATTTTCAGAAATACCTTTATTATTGTATCCCCATCCCGCCTCGGCATTTTCGTTGATGATGGTCAGATAAGGGAAACGTTTGGTTGAAATACGATCATTACCAACAATACCATACGAAGCTCTGATTTTAAGAAAACTCAGCCAAGGCAGAGCCTTTTGTACAAATTCGTATTGAGTAGGAACCCATCCGCCTGAAATTGCAGGGAAGAACCCAAAACGTCTGCCTTTTTGGAAATTTTCGGAACCGGTGTATCCCATGTTAAAGTCCAGTAGATAAGTATCCCTGAATCCGTAACTGACTTTTCCGGATAGTCCTTGATATCTAAGTGGGATAGCAGCCATTCCATCTGATTTCAAATCTTTCGTTTCTTTACTATCGCTCATTTCGTAATGTGCCAGAGCAGAAATACGGTGTTGTTCATTCAACATGCATTTCCACGTCAGATTAGCTTGTAGGAAGTATTTTCGGTATTGACTATCTCTGTCTTTGGTATAAGTTGTTCCTTTTTTCTTTATGGTATGTACAAGTTCAAGATTTCCGTCTTCGTCTCTGCGTTCAGCCCAATACATGTCAGGCATGACGCTACGGGTTTCTTCAAAATAGGAACTATTGCTATAAGCTCCCTGGATATCAAGATTCAGATCTTTTACAAGAAAATCGAGATCCTGTTGCAGGCGAATTGTATAGGTGCCGGCATAGGTGTTTATATTTTTTAGACCTGTGTAATTTAGCGTAGCGTATGGTGAGAACACATCTGCTGCTCCGGATTTATAAGTTGGGATTTGACCTGTAGAATACCGGACTGGTATGGTCAGCGGAGTCAGCATGGCTTGAGCATTCCACAATGCTTTGGTTGTAGCTCCCTGACCGGGCAGGCTTTGTGAGGTCAGATAGATATCCGATCCAAAATAAAGGTTGGTTGTTTTAGTTAGATTAAAGTCTACATTTAACCGCATTCCGTAAGTGTTGTAATGTACGTCCTTAATATATTTACTGTCTTTGTCTTGTTTATAAATTGCCGATTCGTTCGACATATTCATGCTGACAAAATAACGGGCGATACTACCGCCACCTCTGGCACTGGCATAGTATGTCTGTTGGATTGATGTGTTTTTCAGAATTTCACTCTGCCAATCTACATCTGGATAGAAGTCGGGATCTAAGTGGTATTGGATTGCCTTCATCTCGATATCATCATATATGGGCTGTGCACCTCTGGATACGCTTGCTTCATTAGCTAATTGTGCGTAATCGTATGCACGTAGATATTCGGGAAGCTTGGTAAGATATGAAATCTTCACATTAGCACGAACATCTATTTGCATTTTGTTGGTTGATCCACGTTTGGTGGTGACCAAAACAACTCCATTGGCACCGCGTACACCGTATACAGCTGTTGCAGAAGCATCCTTAAGTACCGAGAAACTTTCGATATCGGCAGGATCGATACTGTCCAGATTACCTTCAAGACCGTCAATAAGTACGAGTGCGCTTGAACTTGCACCAAATGTGCCGATACCACGAATCCAAAACTCCGACATATTAGATCCCGGTTCGCCGCTTGACTGTACGGAGATAATACCGGGGACACGGCCACCGAGCATATTGGTAAGGGAAGTAGCAGGAGTCTGGATTTGTGAGATATCTACATTAGTGACAGCTCCGGTTAGATTGACTTTCTTTTCTTTGGTACCCATACCGGTGATAACGACTTCGTCCATTTGTTGCGAATCACTTTTCATGTTGATTTTCAGATCAAGTTCGTCCTTTAATACGAGATGTTCGATCTTTTTAAAACCGATAAATGAAAATGTGACAACATCTCCCGCATGGGCAGTTAGTTTGAATGCTCCATCGATATCCGTGCTGGTACCCACTCCGGCACGGTCTTTCAGATATACACTGACACCCGGTATTGGCTCTTTTATTTCGTCAAATACATGCCCTGATATGGTAAACTGCTTCTCCTGTCCCATCAATGTAGGTGCTATACAGAAAAACAGGAATAAAAATAGTATATATTTTTTCATTAGTATATTCTTTTCAGATGATTATTAAAGTTAACGCAGACTTAGTTTACGGATACATCCTGAACCACTGTCTGAAATGTATAAATCTCCTTCGGGAGTTAAACCGACTCCTTTCGGCCAGTTGAAAGTTGCTTCTAATGGGGTGCCACTTTGGTTGCCTTGAACTTTTTGTCTTCCTACAGCAATAGTAACCATTCCTGATATCATATCAATTTTTCGTATGGTCTGGGTACCGGAGTCTGCAACATACATAATTTTCTGACCGCTATCATCAGAAACAATGCTCATCTGGTTATTCCAAGAGAATAGACAATCCGTGCGATATCCGTTGATTACTTGAGTAGCGTCTCCATCAGCCCTCACATTGAAGTTGCCGGCATATACTACTTCTTCCGACTCTGGCTTTGATACATCCTGCACAGTGATGCAGGAGGCGGATCCGTATGAAGTATATAATTGGGTTGGATCCGTCGGATCAAACATCATACTGAGGATAAAATGATTTTCTTCTGAAGTCTGGGCACCATTGTATTTATCATCTTTAACATATTCGCATATCATGTTTTCGAGCTTGAATCGAAAAAGCTGCTGGGTTCCTGTACGGGCATAGAAGTAACCATTAGCAGGACAATAAGCTATACATGCAGCTCTGTCATAATCGACCTGTTTTGCGGGTGGGTCAGGTAGTTTTAAATAGCGGGCTTTCGCTTTCCAGTCATTATTCGGGTCTATTTCATAGATAATATTTCTTTTTGTGGCTAAGGCATATATTTTTCCAGTTTCATTGTGGTATAACACATCATTTACAATAATTTTTGTGATGTGCTTTGATAGGTTGTTTTTTTCGCTGATTAATGCCAGACCGCCTGTGTTGCCCCCAAAATTAGAATAACAGGCATAGTAATTACCTTCCGGATCACAACATCCTACTTTTAATTTCCAATTCTCAAAAGTAGTGCTAGCAAGATCTCCTCCAACGCTCAATCCACTTCCTTCCTTACCACATATATTTTCTACCGTAAATCGGGAGATATAACGGAACTTATTGTCAAACGTGAGAGAATCTGTTCCTTTCACTACAGATATATCGCAAATGTCTCCCGGTAATTTGGGAGCATAGACCATTAGGATATTTCCTGCTGCTTGTGAAACGAATCCTTTCTTTTTGTTGAAGTAAACAGATAATTTGGAAGCATCTGTTCCCAGATTTTCTCCTTCTATTATTATTTTAGAGGATAAGTACCCGGAATCCGGATAAAAAGTAGTTAATTTTAAAGGGCCATTGCCACTTCCGCCTGATTTATTGTCATCAGAACAGGCAAACTGCATCATTGTAAGTAAGCCTATAATGATTGGCAGTAACGTTTGTGTGATTTTCTTTTTCATGCACTCAATAGATTACGCTCCCTTTTGGGAGGGAACTTGGTTAAATTGTTGATAATTCAATTTTAGAGTTCGGACAAAACGAAAGAACGTACTTGTGTCGATACAAATATGTTTGGTTATTATCTCTCTTTAGAGACAGGATAATAACCATTCTTTCAATTTTGTCAAAGAACTACTAAAGGTCTTGTAACTGCGGGTTTCAGTTTTAATACCTTCGCCACTTGTCGTGGTTACTACTACGTCCTTGTGGAAATCTGTTCCACAGCCCGGAGAATGAGTTCTTGGAAAATTACCGTACCATAGTATGCTATCTTTAAGATGGGCAATAACTACCAATTTACATTCCCTTGGACGAAATTAACTTCATGGATCTTTCATAAATAGTATTTTAATATTAATATTTTGCGGAATGAGCGTTGAACGCTACCGCTGTCCCTTGATATAAAGCTTCAATACTGGTTGTCACAAAATCAGAAGAATCAGAGTTGTAACACTTGATAATCGCCTCGCCCTTTTCATTTGTCTCTGCATCGGGATTCCAATAAAGTGTCCGGCGTGAATCGCTGCTCCGCTTGTTTATATCGGAGTAACATGGGGAGTAAAATTCCAATGGCTTTGAATAACCTTGTATACGTGTGCGGCGAATCCCATGCGATAGATATCCTTTATCCGGACTCCAGTCATCTACTGTGATTATATAGCAATAGAATACTGAACTCAGGTCGGCTTCCGTAGTTACATTACCATTGTAGCTGGAGAGGGAAGCATTCAGCGCTTTTTCTTCAAAATAAGATTCCCGTACGTTATCTAAGTTTTCTTTTACCGATTCTGTAGAATAAGGATGTTTTCCTGTTTCAAAATTAATTCCTTTTTCGGCGTCAAGTTTCGGACCAATACAGAACATAACCGATTTTATGGCATCAACACTCTTGTCCATGTAGATCGGTGCCATAGGATTTCCATTAACTATAATTTCCATTTGTAGCATTCCATAATAGATAGGGAGGTATCCGTTCTGCATACTTTTATTATCAGGTTTTGAATATAATTTAGGATTCAGTTTCATCAGCAAATCCGGAAAATAATTAATATCCTCTCCTTGATCTCGTAATCGGTCCACTTCCCTGGGAATATCATAATATGCTTTTACTGTCCGTTTGAACTTTTTTATCTTTTTAAATCGGAGACGGTTCGCTTTGACAACTACCTGATCAAGAACATATTTATTAGGTCCGATGAGAGAATCCATATATAGTGAATCGGCCTGATTTGACCAATCTTTCATACTGCTTATGTCCTTCCATTGCGGATTTAGTTCTTCGTAGCAGAATTTTCGCAGATCCGGGCTGAAATTACGGTCCAATAATATAGAGGTTTGCCGATTGCGCTTTTTTTCTTTACGACGTGTCTGTATGACAGCGTCTAATGTGCCTTCAAATGCACTCATGGGAATGGAAAAACTTCCCAAGGAGTCTGTAACAGTAGAACCGGCTATTGACAATGTATCCCGGCGGGCAATAATACTGACTCCCATGTTCGCATAAATGTTATCTCGAACGAATGAACGAACTTGACCATGCAGGACTAAATCAGTTTCAGGCTTGATAGCTATCTTAGAAGTGGTAGCGCCAATAATATGACTCATGTCATACTTACGCCATCCATGAATAAGCAACAGGATATCCAACGCTGTTCTACGGGCTACAGAATGGTCTGCAAAGTAGTAACCGGGCTTGTGAATATATCCTTTCAAATCAGATGTCAACAGTAGGTCCGTGAAAATTGTATTGTCATATTCTGAATAATCGGATTTTAATGCCGAACGGATGGCTATCGAAAACTTCCCCTGTAGAGGCTGTCCGTCTTTGTCCTTCATAGACACCTTGTATTGGATCGGTTCATAGGGAGCAAACAAAGAGGTCGGAGATGATGCCTGAAGTTGTACTTTAGAATCAGGTGCCATAATGTAGCAAAAACGATCACACAAAGTAGCTCCTTTGATAGTCATGAGAGACAGTTGGAGTACCCCTTCCGGGAAACTCTCTGTCGCTATGGTAAAACGTTTTGATAGTTGATCACCAAAGTCTATGACTTGGTATGACAGAGGTCTACCTTGGTGGGATACGAATACAGCAAGCGTATCATTGAGGGAGAGGCTACTTCTGAATATCTGTACGTTAATCGTAGCTTCCTTTCCTGTAGCATTAATGGTATATCCGGAATCTAGTGCTTCGGGTAGTGTAAAGGAATAATCTTTTCCTTCATAAACAACTTTAGCTACGGCCGGATGTAAACCGGGAGTGCAGGTGAATGCTCCCATACCATTGTGGAGCGTACAGAACCGGGTGGTCTCCTTCCCATCTTCCTCGCAAAGGACTCCTTGAATGTCAACAGGTCCATTGTCACGGCTGATTGCTTCAAAAGCTAGAACAGAAGGAATGCCGCGGACCAACTGACCGCCTTCCGGGTAGAAGCGAAGTACTAACTTCTTCGTTTCTTTTTCGTGAGGGCGTTTTTCCATTGATTCGTCCATGTGATAAGTGACAATATTCCGATCTTCTTCCATATCATTTTTCCTCTTGGTGTAGACAGGAAAAGTGCGTGAAAAATATTGCTTTTCATCGAAGGAAACCATCCATCTTGTATAAGCGCGTATTTCGTAGTATCCCGAAAGGAAAGCGGAAGTCAAGATAAACTGCCCATGTCCTTCTCCCTTTTGGAGTTCTACGATTTGTTGTTCTTTTATGTTCCCTAATTGATCCAAAATTTCCACATAAAGAGGTTTACTTAGTTTGCTTGGTCGATTCTGTTCCGCTGTCGTCACATAAGCTTTATACCAGATGGTGTCACCTATAAAATAGCTTGTATTGTCAAAATGCAGATGTGCTTTTTCGCGTGGATATGTATCAGCATAAGTCTGGGCATAAGTGAAATAACTCGCAAAGGTAGAGTCTGCATTCAATTGTGCCCGGATTGATGGAATAAAGTATAGTATTCCTGTTATAAGTATAAAAAGTTTTGTTTTCATAAACAAGGAATTTTGGAATTTATACATATCATATTTTAAGTAATTAAGCGGATTGTTGTTTTGTAATACACGCTTTTAAAATATACTGATCAAACCCTAATGTAAATATGAATGAACTACAGGTGCCCTAAATGTTAGAGAAATGATATTTACTTTATAAGGGATTGTATAAAACACTGTTACAGGGCTGTTTCGAACCCGATAAGCTAATTCGATATTATTTGAATTGTAACAATCGAATGTTACATATTGGGTTATTGGATGCTCAGTAGCTTCACATGAAGCTGATGCAACAGGGGTAGAGTTTGTTCCAATATAAAATTCACAGTATTGATCTTCGCTTGAAGGCTCGAATTCAACTGCTATTAATATATGCATGGGTAAATTATTATTGTATGCAGGTCTCGGAAAGCGTTTGTCGAATTCCATCATTGTCGCATAGGGATTCCATAAACTTAGTATTTCCTCAGTTTTAATCTCTCCATAGTAAGGTTCTCCTTTTTTTGTAAAGATGCTACGTACAGCGATATAATTACCTTCTCCTAATTCTGTTGCAGGTATTGTTAATATAGTAGTTTGATTTACATTGCTTACTTCAGAACTATACAATTCTCTTAGGTAACAAGGTGTATATTCTAATAAAAGATTATCCGGGTTGAAATAGTTTGAAATTCCTACTTCAATATAACATTTACAGCCATTTGACATAAATTCCCCGCAAGCTTTTGCAGGTTTTACTTCCATAATCATATTAGGTGTGTCTTCTTTGAAGGCAGGTTCTTCCCATTTTATGCTTTCTATATTGGGCATTAGTTTCACTATTTCCCATTCTTCATCAGTATAATGATCGTAAGAGCGAGTTGTTGTTATATTATCAACTGGCATTGTATTATTGATATTTTCACATGCATAAAAGAGGAAGAAGATGATTAAAAAAGGTAGTATTCCTTTTTTTATACTAAATGGCATTGAAGTCTTTTTTTTCATATATAAATAATTTGTGCTCTCTGTTGAAAGAGAACTTATTTAAAATATTGATAACTTGAATCTTCTAGAACTCAGAAAAAACTAAATAAATAGTTGTTTTTCCAATTTTGTCAAAGAATTATTGAAGGCCTTGTAATTATTGGGTGAGTTTTTACAACTCCTCCGCTTACATTGACAGTTGCTATGTTCTTGTGGAAATCTATTATTGTCGGCATTCGCCAATTTACTTCGCTTTAAATGAAATTAATTTCATGGATGTATCATAGTATTTTGATATTAACACTATTTATTTGATTGTTTCGAGAAACTCTACTTCGATGATTCTTAACTGGTTTT
>OGCW01000970.1_pt1 | contig 12261 bp, 10 predicted proteins | sample 1570231 | NCBI WGS metagenome assembly OGCW01 (sample SAMEA2582168, study PRJEB24529) | metagenome | biome: Human gut stool | place: China | collected 2011 | reverse complement strand
CCCTTCGGGCAACACGCCAAACGCTTCACCAATGGTCGCCAGCGGAATGCCAATACGCTGAGCAATTTTGATAATTGCAACATATCGCAACACATCACGTTTATATCGCCGCTGATTGCCGCTGTTACGGATACTGGTAATCAACCCTTTACTTTCATAGAAATGCAGCGCCGATACCGCCACACCGCTGCGTTTCGCCACTTCGCCGGGGGTTAGCAGCGCTTTAATGCGGGGTAATTTCTTTTCCATAAATCGCTTTACCTCAAGTTAACTTGAGGAATTATACTCCCCAACAGATGAATTAACGAACTGAACACTGAAAAGAGGCAGATTTATGTCCCATCAGAAAATTATTCAGGATCTTATCGCATGGATTGACGAGCATATTGACCAGCCGCTTAACATTGATGTAGTCGCAAAAAAATCAGGCTATTCAAAGTGGTACTTGCAACGAATGTTCCGCACGGTGACGCATCAGACGCTTGGCGATTACATTCGCCAACGCCGCCTGTTACTGGCCGCCGTTGAGTTGCGCACCACCGAGCGTCCGATTTTTGATATCGCAATGGACCTGGGTTATGTCTCGCAGCAGACCTTCTCCCGCGTTTTCCGTCGGCAGTTTGATCGCACTCCCAGCGATTATCGCCACCGCCTGTAATTTTATTGCCCGCGCGTTAACTCCCGCGCGGGTAATTGCTCCATCCATTGCATAAACACCTGCGGCGGCATCGCCTTCGCAAAGAACCATCCCTGGCAATAGCGCACGCCGCGTTTGCGCAGCCAGTTAACCTGCTCCTCAGTTTCGACGCCTTCAGCGATCGTTTTTAACCCCAGGCTGTGCGCCAGCTCGATGATGTGTTCCGCAATCAAATGACTGGTTTTGTGGGTGGTCAGCGTTTCAACAAACGATTTGTCGATTTTCAAAATATCGACATTCAATGATTTAAGGTTATGCAAGTTAGAGTAGCCAATACCAAAATCATCAATTGCCACTTCGTAACCTGCCTGGCGGAAAGCCAGAATAATCGGCGTCATTTTGTCAACATCAAGAAATGCATGTTCAGTCACTTCAAATTTAATTTGCTGCGGACGCACCGCGTATTGCTCTGTTTTCTGATTGATTCGCGCTATCAACCGTGACGTATGAAAATCGGAGGCCGACAGGTTAATAGAAACATAGCGATCTGCATGTGTTGCCAGGTAATCGCCCAGATCGCGGAAGACATTATCAATAACATAATCAGTTACCTGTTCTATCATCCCCTCCTTTTCTGCCAGCGGAATAAACTCTGCCGGATTCATTATTTGCCCCTGCTCACCAAGCCAACGTAACAACGCTTCAGCGCCGATACATTTTTCTGTTTTGATATCGATTATTGGCTGGTAATAAAGACAAAGTTGATGTTTTTCGAGGGCGCGTTGCAATTTACGTTTGGGAGATAAATAGTTTTGTCGAATACGTAGCCAGAGTAATAGCAGAACAAGACTCCCCAAAATACCGGCGGGCAACGCAAAAATAAGATGATTATAAAAATGGGTTATAAGACGTTGATATGAAGTCGCAACAATGGCTGCAATTGGGCGTTTTGTCGAATAAACTGTCGCATATAAATAGCCATTTCTTTGTACGGTTAAATCCTTCAAATGAATCAGCGGAGAAAACGTTGCTGCCGAGGCCTCTTTGCTTAACGAGAAAAAGGTTTTCGTCACCGTATCATACACACCCCATTGCAATGTCGGGTCATCAGACATCACTTCACTCCAGAAGAGAGGGTTGATAACCGCCACATAATTTCCCCGCTGCATATAGGTCATTTTATAGCCAGAGAAAAAAGGCGTATCGCGGTAATAATAGATAGAAACGTTAGGTTCACGCTTATAATCGGCCGGTGCAATCGTATAGCCGTTTACAGGCGCTATCAGCGATGAGCATAAAAAATGGTTATCACGGGCATAGATCAATTCATTAATATAAAGATAGCCACGAATAATATTCAACATTCGCTTTTGATGGGCTGGAGTGCAAACTTGCCCCTGATAGCGTTCAGCTGCATCGCTCACTAAATCTGCCTGGCGAATGACCAGCTCGGATTTATCCAGTGCCAGTTGAGCAAAGGTTCGGAGCTGATTATTCACTTCTGATTTTGCCCAAAGGAAGGCAATCCATAGCGAAAGAATGATGGGAAAGAGAACTAAAAAGATAATGCCCGGCAACGCCAGTAATTGGTGTCGTGCACGATGACTCATTGCTATCAATTTCCTGCCTGTTTATACCCGGCCATTGCAAGGTGAAAACCCTGGGTACCGACGTCTTTAGATAAATCTTACGGTATAAATAGCACTTTTGCCTGATTTGAAATTGATACCTTTCTAATCGTCACCTGGATGAAAATAATTCATTGATATTCAAAATTAATTTCCTACAGGAATGCAGAGGCGGCGGGAAGATATGCCCTTAATGCCACTGAAAAACCACATAATCTGTACAGCAATAAAAGTCACGGCCTAATATGGCTAACAAACAATCAATTGTGATATAGTTCACAAAATTAATGAAACAAACAGAGTGTTTCATTTTTGTGTTCTGCAAGCCCCGCGATAGCCAGAGTGTACCACGCCTCCCGTGAACAACGCCGCGCTGTCCAGGGCATCGGCTCTTTTCAGAGGAATTGTTTGATGGCTACCCTCACCACTGGCGTGGTTCTTCTTCGCTGGCAACTTCTTAGTGCCGTAATGATGTTTCTGGCCAGCACACTCAACATCCGTTTTCGTCGGTCTGATTATGTCGGGCTTGCGGTGATCAGCAGCGGTCTGGGCGTTGTTTCCGCCTGTTGGTTCGCAATGGGGTTGCTTGGCATCACAATGGCGGACATCACCGCTATCTGGCATAACATCGAGTCGGTGATGATAGAAGAGATGAATCAGACACCGCCACAATGGCCAATGATTTTGACCTGATACGTAGAAGCCTCCATAACGGAGGCTTCTTTTTTATGGCTGGCAGATGCTTTAATCATCCACCTTAAAACAATATAACCTATTGTTTTAATGACAAATCAGAACGGAATGTCATCATCAAAGTCCATCGGCGGCTCGTTAGACGGCGCTGCCGGAGCGGACTGCTGCGGGCGAGACTGCGCGCCGCCGCTGAACTGATTGCCACCCTGCGGCTGCTGAGGCTGACCCCAACCGCCCTGCGGCTGACCACCACCGATATTACCACCTGCCGGAGCGCCACCACCCTGACGACCACCCAGCATCTGCATGGTGCCGCCAACGTTCACCACGACTTCTGTGGTGTAGCGATCCTGACCGGATTGATCGGTCCATTTACGGGTACGCAGCTGGCCTTCAATGTACACCTGTGAGCCTTTACGCAGATACTCACCAGCGACTTCCGCCAGTTTGCCGAACAGCACAACGCGGTGCCACTCGGTCTGCTCTTTCATTTCGCCGGTCTGCTTGTCACGCCAGGATTCGGAAGTTGCCAGCGTGAAGTTGGCGACAGCGCCGCCACTTGGCATGTAGCGTACTTCCGGGTCCTGCCCCAGATTACCGACGAGAATCACCTTGTTTACGCCTCTGCTGGCCATGTTCGTGTCTCCTGAAAAAAATCGTTCTGAATAAGTGTAAACGCGCGATTGTACCATTACCAATAGCGCTTTTACTATGTTGTGACCTCGGTTCCGGGAAACAAACCTGGCCAGACATTGTTACACAACACTCCGGGTAATGCATTCCAATACTGTATATTCATTCAGGTCAATTTGTGTCATAATTAACCGTTTGTGATCGCCGGTAGCACCATGCCACCGGGCAAAAAAGCGTTTAATCCGGGAAAGGTGAATGGATAAGATCGAAGTTCGGGGCGCCCGCACCCATAATCTCAAAAACATCAACCTCGTTATCCCGCGCGACAAACTCATTGTCGTCACCGGGCTTTCCGGGTCTGGCAAATCTTCACTCGCTTTCGACACCCTGTATGCCGAAGGCCAGCGTCGCTACGTCGAATCGCTCTCCGCCTATGCGCGACAGTTCTTGTCGCTGATGGAGAAGCCGGACGTCGACCATATCGAAGGGCTGTCGCCGGCGATTTCCATCGAACAGAAATCAACCTCTCACAACCCCCGCTCGACGGTGGGTACTATTACCGAAATTCACGACTATCTGCGTCTGCTGTACGCCCGCGTCGGCGAACCACGCTGTCCGGATCACGATGTGCCGCTGGCGGCGCAAACCGTCAGTCAGATGGTCGATAATGTCCTCGCCCAGCCGGAAGGCCTGCGCCTGATGCTGCTGGCGCCCATTATTAAAGAGCGCAAAGGCGAGCACACTAAAACCCTGGAAAACCTCGCCAGTCAGGGCTACATCCGCGCGCGGATCGACGGCGAGGTCTGCGATCTGTCGGATCCGCCGAAGCTGGAGCTGCAGAAGAAGCACACCATTGAGGTAGTCATCGACCGCTTCAAGGTGCGCGACGATCTGGCGCAGCGCCTGGCCGAGTCGTTCGAAACCGCGCTGGAGCTCTCCGGCGGGACCGCCATTGTGGCTAATATGGATGATGAGAAAGCGGAAGAACTGCTGTTTTCCGCCAACTTCGCCTGCCCGATCTGCGGCTACAGCATGCGCGAGCTGGAGCCGCGTCTGTTCTCCTTTAACAACCCGGCGGGCGCCTGCCCGACCTGCGACGGCCTCGGCGTGCAGCAATATTTCGATCCCGATCGCGTGGTGCAAAATCCCGAGCTGTCGCTGGCGGGCGGCGCCATCCGCGGCTGGGATCGGCGTAACTTCTACTACTTCCAGATGCTGAAGTCGCTGGCGGAGCACTATAAATTCGACGTCGAAGCGCCATGGGGCACCCTCAGCGCCAACGTGCAGAAAGTGGTGCTGTACGGTTCAGGTAAAGAAAGTATTGAATTCAAATACATGAACGACCGCGGCGATACCTCGGTGCGCCGCCATCCGTTCGAAGGCGTGCTGCATAACATGGAGCGCCGTTACAAAGAGACGGAATCCAGCGCGGTGCGCGAAGAGCTGGCGAAGTTCATCAGCAACCGTCCGTGCGCCAGCTGCGACGGCACGCGTCTGCGTCGCGAGGCGCGCCACGTGTTTGTGGAAAACACCCCGCTGCCGACCATTTCCGATATGAGCATCGGCCATGCGATGGATTTCTTCAACAATCTGAAGCTCTCCGGCCAGCGGGCGAAAATCGCCGAAAAAGTGCTGAAAGAGATTGGCGATCGTCTGAAATTCCTCGTCAACGTCGGCCTCAACTACCTGACGCTCTCCCGCTCGGCGGAAACGCTCTCCGGCGGCGAAGCCCAGCGTATCCGTCTGGCAAGCCAGATTGGCGCCGGGCTGGTTGGCGTGATGTACGTGCTGGATGAACCCTCTATCGGCCTGCACCAGCGTGATAACGAACGCCTGCTCGGCACCCTGATCCACCTGCGTAATTTAGGCAACACGGTGATCGTCGTTGAGCACGACGAAGACGCCATTCGCGCCGCCGACCATGTGATCGATATCGGTCCCGGCGCTGGCGTTCACGGCGGCCAGGTAGTAGCGGAAGGGCCGCTGGAGGCCATTATGGCGGTCCCGGAATCCCTGACCGGCCAGTTCATGAGCGGTAAACGCAAAATTGAAGTGCCGAAACAGCGCGTGCCCGCCAACCCGGAGAAAGTCCTCAAACTGACCGGCGCGCGCGGCAACAACCTGAAGGATGTAACGCTCACCCTGCCAGTGGGCCTGTTTACCTGCATCACCGGCGTCTCCGGCTCGGGTAAATCCACGCTGATCAACGATACCCTGTTCCCGATTGCCCAGCGCCAGCTCAACGGCGCGACCATCGCCGAACCAGCGCCGTATCGCGATATCCAGGGGCTGGAACATTTCGATAAAGTGATCGATATCGACCAGAGCCCGATCGGCCGGACGCCGCGCTCCAACCCGGCAACCTATACCGGGGTGTTTACCCCGGTGCGCGAGCTGTTCGCCGGCGTACCGGAGTCTCGCTCACGCGGCTATACGCCGGGGCGCTTTAGCTTTAACGTTCGCGGTGGGCGCTGCGAAGCCTGCCAGGGTGACGGCGTCATTAAGGTTGAGATGCACTTACTGCCGGATATCTACGTGCCGTGCGACCAGTGCAAAGGCAAACGCTATAACCGCGAAACGCTGGAGATTAAGTACAAGGGTAAGACCATCCACGAAGTGCTGGATATGACCATTGAAGAGGCGCGTGAATTCTTTGATGCCGTACCGGCGCTGGCGCGTAAGCTGCAAACCCTGATGGACGTCGGCCTGACCTATATCCGCCTTGGCCAGTCGGCGACGACCCTGTCCGGCGGCGAGGCGCAGCGCGTGAAGCTGGCGCGCGAGTTGTCCAAGCGCGGTACCGGCCAGACGCTGTATATCCTCGATGAGCCGACCACCGGTCTGCACTTCGCCGATATCCAGCAGTTGCTGGAAGTGCTGCACCAGCTGCGCGATCAGGGCAATACCATCGTGGTGATTGAGCACAACCTCGATGTGATTAAAACTGCCGACTGGATTGTCGATCTCGGCCCGGAAGGCGGCAGCGGCGGCGGCGAAATCCTGGTCTCCGGTACGCCGGAAACCGTCGCCGAGTGCGAAGCCTCGCACACCGCGCGCTTCCTCAAGCCCATGCTGAAATAATTAGCGGGTAAGCTGCTGCCGGACCGGCTCCGGCAGCATTTTCACCGCCTGCTGATAAGACGCATCGACCAGATAGTAGATTTGCGAATCCGGCAGCGAGCCATCCAGATAGACGGTGCTCCAGTGCGCTTTATTGAGATGCTGGCTGGGCCGGACATCGCGATGCTGCTGACGCAGCAGCTCAGCCAGCTCCGGACTCGCCTTCAGCGCGACCGCCGGCCGCTGGTCCTCAACCTCCTTCACCATGGCAAACAGCACGTCTGAGACCTTAATCTGCGTGGCTTTCCAGTCGCTGTGGACGCTCTGCTCTGCTCCCGGTTTCGCCATGCAGTACTGTAATAACTCCGAAATTGTCATCTTTTATTCCCCCATGAGCGTCGCAACGATGCGCCGCGAACCGCCGTGTATCCGATGCTCCCCCAGCCAGATGCCCTGCCAGGTTCCCAGCCTGACGCGTCCGTCCTCGACCGGCAGCATTAGCGACACGCCAAGCATCGATGATTTGATGTGCGACGGCATATCGTCAGGGCCTTCATAGTCATGTTCATACGGCGCATTGTCCGGTACGGCGTTGAGAAAATACTGCTCCATGTCATAGCGGACGGTGGGATCGCAGTTTTCGTTGAGCGTCAGGGAAGCGGAAGTATGCTGGAGCAGGAGGTGCAGCAGGCCAACCTTCACCCCGGACAGCCCGCGGATCTGGCCAAGGATTTCGTCGGTGACCAGATGAAAACCGCGGGATTTTGGCCCAAGCGTCAGGGTTTGCTGATACCACATCATTGACTCCTTTTGCGAATGAATCCTTCTAAGTGTGCAGCAATACGTGAAAAGGTAAAACCTTCCACCCCTGATTTTGCATAAAAAAACGGCAGCGCCGTCGCTGCCGTTTATCGCGTTCAGGCGGTCATCAGTATTCGGAATTGACGATTACTTCCTCGCCCAGCGCGCCAGCCATCGGCAACGGCTTATAGGAGGAGTTGGCGGCCCGCAGCACGCGGATGCCACGGGCGCCCGCGTCGCGGGCGGCGGTGATATCGTTATCCGAATCGCCGTAGAAAACCTTTATCTGCTTCGCCTGCAGCCACTGGGTCTTGGTGTTTTGGCCAGGCTTATCGCCAGCGAAAATCACCGGATTCATATTGGCGGCCGGGATGAGAAAATCATCCTGCAGGGTTTTAGAAACGGTTTCGGTTTTGGTCTGGCTGCGGCCGGTGACGAACCAGATGCTGTCCCCGCGCTTCACATGCATCGCAATCAGCTGGCGCGCCACCTCTTTCGGCATGCTGAATTCATCCCAGCCATTGTTCATTTTTTCCCAGAACTGCGGGTTTTTCAGGTAATCCTCGCTGCCGGGAGAGAAGGTTTTTTGCCCGCGCCAGAAACCCGGACTGGAGAAGAGGACGGTGTCATCGATATCAAAGCCGACGGCCATCGGCGGCCGCCCCAGCAGGCTGTTCTCAATTTGCGCCACCGAAACCCAGTGGATCGGCGCCTGCTCGGCCAGCTGGGCCACGTTGGTGCCGACCCACAGCGGCTGCGGCGTGGAGGCGCGCGCCACAACGGCGCTGTTCAGCGTGAACAGGAGAGAAGCCGCCGCAAGGGCGAGAGTAAGTTTGCGCATATTTATCCCTAAATCTATCAATCATTATTGTTTTCAATAATGTGCATGCTTATCAACGTCCCGACCTTACCCGCCGGCGGCATGGATGAAAAGCCTTTTTCGCGCAGATGTCATAGAAAAAGAGGATGATCACATCCGAGGGGGTTGCCCCTGCCCGTTGACCGGCAGAGACAACCTGCTGGAGAGCGGCTTACATTACCGCGGCAAAAGCTTTCGCTACCTGCTGAACATTACGTGAGTTTAACCCCGCCACGCACATGCGTCCGCTGGCAATCAGGTAGACGCCAAACTCATCGCGCAGACGATCCACCTGCGCCGCGCTAAATCCGCTATAGCTGAACATCCCGCGCTGCTTGAGCAGGTAATCCACTTTGCTGCCCGGGGCAACCTGCTGCAGCGCGTCGACCAGCGCCTGGCGCATGGTCAGGATGTGCGCGCGCATGGCGTCCACTTCCGCCTGCCACGTGGCTTTCAGCCCGGCATCGTTCAGCACCGTCGCCACCACCTGCGCGCCAAAGCTCGGCGGGCTGGAGTAGTTGCGGCGCACGGTGGCCTTCAGCTGCCCCAGCACGCGGCCCGCGGTTTCGCTGTCTTCACAGACCACGGACAGACCGCCGACGCGCTCCCCGTACAGCGAGAAAATTTTGGAGAACGAGTTGCTGACCAGCATCGGCATCCCGGCGCTGGCGATGGCGCGAATGGCATAGGCATCTTCATCCAGCCCCCCGCCAAAGCCCTGGTAGGCGATGTCGAGGAAGGGGATCAGCTGACGCGCTTTCAATACCTCAACCACGCGGTCCCACTGGGCTGGCGTCAGGTCGGCGCCGGTCGGGTTGTGGCAGCAAGGGTGCAGCAGCACAATATCGCGGGCCGGCAGCGTTTGCAGCGTCGCCAGCAGGTCCTCAAAGCGCACGCCGTTGGTGGCTTTATCAAACCAGGGGTAAGTACTTACTTCGAAGCCAGCCCCTTCAAAAATGGCGATGTGGTTTTCCCAGGTCGGATCGCTGACCCAGACATGAGACTCAGGAAAGTAACGTTTGAGGAAGTCGGCCCCGACCTTCAGCGCGCCCGAACCGCCGACCGTCTGAATAGAGGCAATGCGATTTTGCTTAAGCGCGGTATGCTCTGCGCCAAACAGCAGCGGCGCAATCGCCTGACGGTAGCCGCTCAACCCTTCCATTGGCAGATACAGCGAGGCGCCATGCGGCTCGGCGTTCAGGCGTGCTTCCGCTTCCGCCACCGCCTGCAGCTGCGGGATAATGCCGTCATCGTTGTAGTACAGCCCGATACTCAGGTTGACTTTGTCGCTTCGCGGGTCTTCTTTGAAGCGTTCCATCAGAGAAAGAATAGGGTCGCCGGCGTAGGCGTCAACTTTTTGAAACACGCGATGTATCTCCAGGTTTACATGGGGCAGGTTCTTACACAATAAACCGGATATGACGGCAGGTCGAGAGGATGTTGAGGGGAAAGTGACCCCGCAGCGGTATAAACCGCTTTTTTGAGCGCCGCAGGCCTGGTGCGTACCGGATCAGCCTCTGTGCTATCCGGTACGCCAGAGGCTTAGTCGAAGTATTTCATGGCGACGCGGGAGGTCAGTCGCGTAATAAGTTCGTAAGCACTTACTTTCGTTATCTCGGCGATGCGCTCTACCGGGAGCCCCTCTCCCCACAGCACTACCGCGTCGCCGGCTTTATCCTGGGCCTGCGGTCCGAGGTCAACGCAGATCATATCCATCGCCACCCGGCCGACAATCGGCACTTCCCGGCCATTGACCAGCACCGGCGTGCCCGACGGTGCCGCGCGCGGATAACCGTCGCCATAGCCCATCGCCACCACGCCGAGACGGGTATCGCGTTCGCTGATCCAGGTGCCGCCGTAGCCGACGGGCTCCCCTGCTTTATGCTCGCGCACCGCAATCAGGCTGGACGTTAGAGTCATCACCGGCTGGCAGCCGAAATCTCTGCCGGTGGAGCGATCGTCCAGCGGCGACACGCCATACAGGATAATTCCGGGGCGCACCCAGTCGTAATGCGATTGCGGCCACAGCAGAATGCCGCCCGAGGCGGCGATAGAGCGCAGCCCCGGTTTGCCTTCGGTAAAGGTGGTGAAGATATCCAGCTGGCGTTCGGTGGCGCCGCAGGTCGGCTCATCGGCGCGCGCGAAGTGGCTCACCACGTTCACCGGCTGGCGGACGTTTTTACACTGGCTCAGACGCTGATAAAACGCCTCGGCTTCCTCCGGGCGCACCCCTAAGCGATGCATGCCGGTATCCAGCTTCATCCACACGGTCACCGGCTCGGGGAGATCGGCTTGCTCCAGCGCCGCCAGCTGTTCGGGGCTATGCACCGCCGTATGCAGGCGCTGGGCGGCGATCACCGCCAGGTCTTCCGCAGCAAAAAAGCCTTCCAGCAGGAGGATCGGCTGGGCGATGCCCCCCGCTCGCAGGCGCAGCGCCTCTTCCAGGCGGGCGACGCCAAAGGCGTCGGCGTCGGTCAGCGTTCGCGCGGTCTCGAGAAGACCGTGTCCGTAGGCGTTCGCTTTCACTACCGCAACCAGTTTGCTGGCGGGCGCCAGTTCACGCAGACGTTGCAGGTTGTGTCGCAGAGCGCGGCGGTTGATAACTACAGTTGCCGCTTGCATTTGAATTCCTTAATAAAAGAAGGCGGAAGGATTACTCATCATCATACTGAGGACCGGCATAATTATCGAAACGCGACCACTGGCCGTTAAAGGTCAGTCGCACGGTGCCGATCGGGCCGTTACGTTGTTTACCAATGATAATTTCCGCGATGCCTTTAAGATCGCTGTTCTCGTGATAGACCTCATCACGGTAAATGAACATGATTAAGTCGGCATCCTGTTCGATAGAGCCGGACTCACGCAGGTCGGAGTTGACCGGGCGCTTATCGGCGCGCTGCTCCAGCGAGCGGTTAAGCTGCGACAGCGCCACCACCGGCACCTGCAGCTCTTTCGCCAGCGCCTTCAGCGAGCGGGAGATTTCGGCAATCTCAAGGGTACGGTTGTCGGAGAGCGACGGCACGCGCATCAGCTGCAGGTAGTCGATCATAATCAGTCCGATGCCGCCGTGCTCGCGGGCGATACGCCGCGCGCGGGAGCGCACCTCCGTCGGCGTCAGGCCGGAGGAGTCATCGATATAGATATTGCGTTTTTCGAGCAAAATACCCATGGTGCCGGAAATGCGCGCCCAGTCTTCATCATCGAGCTGCCCGGTACGGATTTTAGTCTGGTCAACGCGCGACAGCGACGCCAGAGAACGCATCATAATCTGTTCTGAAGGCATCTCCAGCGAGAAGATAAGTACTGGTTTATCCTGCAACATCGCCGCGTTTTCGACGAGGTTCATCGCAAATGTTGTTTTACCCATCGACGGACGCGCGGCGACGATGATCAAATCCGACGGCTGCAAGCCAGCGGTTTTTTTGTTGAGATCGTCATAACCGGTGTTTACTCCGGTAACGCCATCGTGTGGCTGCTGAAACAACTGCTCAATACGCGCCACGGTTGCGTCGAGCACATCGGCGATGTTCTTCGGCCCTTCGTCTTTGTTTGCACGACTTTCGGCAATTTTAAAGACGCGGGATTCAGCAAGGTCCAGCAGATCTTCGCTGGTACGCCCCTGCGGATCAAAACCGGCTTCAGCAATCTCATTCGCAACCGAGATCATCTCACGGACAACGGCACGTTCACGCACGATGTCAGCATAAGCACTGATGTTCGCCGCACTTGGCGTATTTTTTGACAGCTCTGCCAGATAAGCAAAACCACCGACGCTATCGAGTTGCCCCTGGCGTTCCAGCGATTCCGCAAGGGTAATCAGATCGATAGGACTACCGCTTTCCTGCAAACGCGCCATTTCAGTAAAGATATGGCGGTGTGGGCGGGTGTAAAAATCGTCTGCCACCACACGCTCGGCTACATCGTCCCAGCGTTCGTTATGCAACATTAAA
>OGCW01000966.1_pt1 | contig 12291 bp, 8 predicted proteins | sample 1570231 | NCBI WGS metagenome assembly OGCW01 (sample SAMEA2582168, study PRJEB24529) | metagenome | biome: Human gut stool | place: China | collected 2011 | reverse complement strand
TGGTATCACCCACCCGCTGACCGTAATCGAACAGATCACCTATCTGATGTATTCCCGGATGCTGGATACTCAGGAACAACGCGACGAGAAGCGTAAACAAATCGCGGGTATTGATTTTAAACCGCGTTTTACGCCAGAACAGCAGGAGCTCCGTTTCAGTCACTATAGCAACCTTGGCTCGGATGAGATGATGGAAGTGGTACGCGATGGCGTATTCCAGCATTTTCGTCAGCTCGGCCAGGCCGATGCGTCGAAGGTAACGCTGCTGGGCAACTTTATGAAAGATGCTCGCCTGGAGATTGTTAAGCCGTCATTGCTGACCAAAGCGGTTGAGGTGATCAAAAACCTGCCATTGGATCGCGGCGATACCAAAGGCGACCTTTACGAATACCTGTTAAGCAAGCTGACCACTGCCGGAATCAACGGTCAGTTCCGCACACCGCGCCACATTATCCGCACGATGGTTGAAATGATGGAGCCGAACCCGGCCCGCGGCGAGGCGGTTTGCGATCCGGCCTGCGGCACTGGTGGTTTTCTGGCAACCAGCTATGAATATCTGCTGGAGAAGTACAGCTCGCTGGAATCCATTCATACTGAGATTGGCACCAACGAACGTGGCGAGCTGGAAGAGCAAAAAATCTTTACCGGCGATCTGTTGGTACCGTGGCGTAACCATGTGGATAACAATATGTTCCACGGTTACGACTTTGATACCACAATGCTGCGTATCGCCGCCATGAACCTGATTATGCACGGCGTGGAAGCGCCGGATATTCACTATCAGGACACCATGAGCCAGAGCTTCAGCACTAACTTCCCTCAGGCAAGTAAAAACGCTTTCAACCTGATTCTGGCGAACCCGCCGTTTACCGGCTCACTGGACGAGGAAGATATCGACTCCACGCTGTCGGCAATGGTGAAAACCAAAAAAACCGAACTGCTGTTCCTGGGGCGTATTCTGCAAATGCTGAAAGTGGGCGGCCGCAGTGCCACTATCGTGCCGCAGGGCGTGCTGTTTGGCTCCAGTAAGGCGCACCAGTCACTTCGCAAAACGCTGGTGGAAGATAACCAATTGGAAGCGGTGATCAACCTGCCTTCCGGCGTATTTAAACCTTACGCTGGCGTGGCGACGGCGATCCTGATCTTTACCAAAGGCGGTCAAACAGATGAGGTCTGGTTCTACGATCTACAAAATGACGGCTACAGCCTGGATGACAAGCGTAACCCGATAAAAGAGAACGATCTGCCGCATCTGCTGGCAAGCTGGAAGCATTACCGTACTTTACGCGGGCTACCGGTTGATAACTTTATGGGTGAGAAATTAGCCTCATTGCTGAAACAGCAGTACCCGGAAGGGATTGATGCTGGCGTTGATTTTAAAGATCGCACTCAGGCGGCGTTTGTGGTGCCGAAAGCGGATATTGCGGCACAGAAATACGACCTCTCTATTAATCGTTATAAAGAAGTGGTGTATCAGGCGGAAGAGTATGAAGATCCGAAGGTGATACTGAAGCGATTAAAAGATCTGGAAAAAGAGATTCTGGCGGATCTGGATGAGCTGGAGGGGATGCTGTGAGTTGTCGTTATTTAAAAATTGAGGATTTTTGTAGCACCGGTAGCGGTGGAACACCCAGTAGGGCAAAGCCTGAGTATTATGAGGGGGGAGATATCCCTTGGATTAAATCAGGAGACCTTAAAGATTCAAAAATTTATGAAGCAAATGAGTACATTACAGCCGCAGGGCTAGAAAATAGCAGCGCGAAAATAGTTGAGAAAGACTCAATCTTAATAGCAATGTATGGAGCCACTGTTGGTCGCTTAGCAATTTTAGGAATTAATGCAGCCACGAATCAAGCTATTTGCAATATCAGGCCAGATACGACAATTGCTGATATGAAGTATCTCTATTACTTCTTGAAGAGCAAGTTCAGCTATTTTGTCGAAAATGCGGTTGGTGGGGCTCAACCTAATATTAGCCAAGGATTGATTAAGTCATTAGAAGTTCCCCTACCTTCTTTAGATGAACAAAAGCGTATCGCAGATATTCTTGATAAAGCTGCTGGTGTATGCCAAAAACGCGAGCAAGCTATCAAACTGGCTGATGATTTTTTGCGTGCTACGTTTCTGGAAATTTTTGGCGATCCCGTTAAAAACCCTAAAGGATGGAAAAAGAATAAAATAAAAAAAGGTGTATTAGACATTACTTCAGGTTGGAGTGCCACTGGCGAGAATATTCCCTGTAAATCGGATGAATTTGGCGTATTGAAAATAAGCTCGGTAACTTCTGGAATATTCAAGCCGGAAGAAAATAAAATGGTAGACAGTGAAACTATTCTTGCTTCGAAAAAACTTATATTCCCTAAGAAGGGAGATTTGCTATTTAGCCGTGCAAACACCAGAGAGTTAGTTGCTGCGATATGTATGGTCCATCAGGATTATGATAACCTTTTCCTTCCGGATAAGTTATGGTCGATTAAGCTAGATCATGATCTATTGCTACCAGAGTTTTTTCTTGTTTTGATACAAAATGAAAAAATCCGTGATTTATTAACAAAACAAGCGACTGGAACAAGTGGGTCGATGCTAAATATATCTAAAAATAAATTTGAAGAAACTGAGATTATCTTCCCAGAGATCAATGTTCAAAAATATTTTTGCAATACTTTCAGAAAGACAATAAATTTGAAAGAAAAGTTAATAAAAAGTAATGAATTAGCCAATGAATCATTTAATTCATTATCTCAAAAGGTATTTTTGCAATGAAAATTGTTTATACACCCAATCTCTACTGGAAATATGCTCCGCCAGCGAAGCCAGAGTTTGGTGATGTTTTATCTCTGAGCAGTAATAATTGGGACGATTATGGTTATAAAACTAGTTTAAACGCAAAGATATACATTAGTAATGAACTGATTTCATTTGACTTTTCAATTAAATTATTGATTGAAAATATCGACAACACAGCAAATAAACTTGATGAATTATGTAAGGGTGGATGGAATGGAGTATTCCCCATACCTAATACTAACTATATAGCACTTCCATCTGATATTGATTTTTATAAGATACTTATATCTAAAATCGGCGAAAATGAAACAATTATTCTTCTTAATGAACTACACGATGCTGGTTTTACATTCAATATAAATCACGATAAAAATACTGAGGCATTAATTGAAACCGATGCCTTTAAAACATCATTGCTTCGTGAAGGTGGCTCCAGTAAAGCATTTCAAGATGGCTATCTTATTTTCAATAACATCCTGTCTGAAATAAGAGATTTTCAATTAAATATTATCGCAAAAGATGAACATGTTAGAACAGTACCATTTAAGTTCACTTCATCACTTTTACCCTATGATATTAATGTTATTATAGGGCCTAATGGTATTGGTAAGTCTCACTGTCTTAAATCACTAGTTGAATATTGGTTACAAACAGGAATGGGTGACTTTTCTGTTTTAAACGAAAACAAACATACTCCTTTTGATGAAAGACCAAATATTAGTAAGTTAGTACTTGTGTCCTATAGTCCGTTTGAAGATTTTAACCTTGATATGGAAAATAATAATCTTCAAGATAAACAAGCTTATCAATATTTTGGATTTCGACAGAAAAGAGATGATGGTAGTATTGGTATTAGTCGTAACTTACCAGCATTAAACTCAAGTAATTCATTGATTGAGATGATATATGATGATGAGAAATATAAATTTATAAAAGGAAGGATAAATAAATTAAATACAATAAATAATGTATTAAAATCAGCTATTGATTATGAACAATGCGCACTAAAACTAAAGTCATCAGAACATCCTACATTTTTCCACGACCAAGCTATCCCTATAAATGGTGAACAGTTTTTTTTAGCTAAAGATATATCAACCTGGATACCTAATATAGATTTGCTTCGTGAAGCATGTAGTCTTAATGATGGTGTTATTTTTATAAAAAATGATCAGATCGTTCCATTAAGTTCGGGGCAGCGATTATTTGCCTACATCGTAATCAACGTTGTTGCATCAATTAAAGATAATAGCTTGATTGTTATTGATGAACCTGAACTTTTCTTACACCCAACATTAGAAATCGAATTTGTTGGACTTTTGAAAAAGATACTTAAGCCATTTCGTTCTAAAGCAATTCTTGCCACACATTCTTTATCGATTACTCGAGAAGTTCCTTCTAAGTGTGTACATATATTTCATGATGAAGGTGAAGGCTTAGAAATACTACCTCCTCCATTTGAAACATTCGGTGGTAATGTTCAACGCATTTCATCCTATGTTTTCGGTGATAAATCGATTTCTAAACCTTTTGATGAATGGCTTGAGATGCAGTTGCAAGATATTGGAGATCCTGAAAAATTAATTGAAATGCTAAATGAAGAAATTAATGAAGAAATAATCATGAAAATCATGAGTTTAGGGAAAAAGTATCATGGTCACTAAGTTACAACTTCCCGAATATGACTCTATTAAGGTACTCCGAACCATCATTTCAGAAAGAGAGAGATATAAAGATTTCTATGATAGCTTATCGAATGATTGGATAGCACATGTAGAAAGCTATTTGGAACATCATGGTGATCCACGCTTTATTACACCACTCGACCTCTCTCTGTATATTTCAGAAGAATTAATACAAAATGAAGAAGAGAAAACAACTGATGCCAATAGGCATATATCGGCGCAAGAAAGACTGACGCAAAAAAGGAAACAAACTCTAATTAATTTATACTCTCCTGCTGAGGGGAAAACTCCCTACGATATTCTTGATACTTTAAGACGAGGACATGGCCTGTTATTTTGCCCATGTTGTGGGGAACCAGGAAAGCCGACAACGTTAGACCATTATTTGCCTAAAACTATCTATCCTGAATTAGCTATAATTATTGCTAACTTAACGCCGATGTGTAATGAATGTCAGCAGAATAAAAGTTCTGATTATTTTGATGAGGATGGTAACAAGATTTACATACATCCTTATTTTGATCCTATTGAACAAGTTAATTTAATCATTGATATAGAAGAACCCTATGCTACTCCAACATTCAGGCTAAACATTATTGAGGATGGAGATGATAATGAGATTTATGAATTGCTAAGGCGACATATAAATGGTGTTAAATTTTTAGAGCGATTCGATGAGTTTTGTCGAAATGAATATATGGCATTATTGCGCACAATGTCATTAGAACGTCAAGATGCTCAACCGGATAGAGCGTCAAGAATAATTTGTCGATTCAAACGCCAATATGAGGGTCAGTCTCCAAATAGATGGGAGGCTATTTTCTATAGAGGGATATTGAATAATGCCGACCTACTTAATTATCTAGATCATGGAAACTTGCCTGATTTTACATAAGAGTTAAATATATTACATCAATCAAAAATTGATAACGATTTCATAATGAAAAAATTAAAACAAAGGCATTTACTGTTATTTTAATTATATATAAGACAGATACAATGCCTTTTAATTTCTATAAAACTGTTTTTCTCATAAAAATCACTTTATATAGATTAAAAACACCATCCAATAAAGCATCATTCTACTTTCATAGATACTATAATAACAAAATTAACATTATTTCATGTTTTTTAAGCAAGCTTAATAATAATTATAGTATAACCGTTTAATTGCCTTGTTCAATATAGTTTCATACTCATTTTCTGACATATTCAACCAAGCAGTTATACTTTTTAATCCACTAGACTGATAATCTATAAACTCGCGCATTTTATTATAATCAATACTTACCTGCGTGTTTGTATCAGCTATAACTTTAGGTTCCCCATTACACCACCCTAAAATAAGAAAACTACTCATTGTGCTTTACATGTCACAAAAGAAAAAAAGATCGGGTATTATTTTACCTAATTGCTTTGCATAACTGACTACCTCAGGTATTTCAAGCAACTCTCTGGGGTCATCATCATACCCCAAAATAATATTTCAACCTTACCCTGTTGACTATAAGCAAATTCCTTTGTCACTTTTAATCTTTTAAAAACGCTAATAACAAAATCAAAATCAAATCTTAAAACATCTTCTTTAGGAATAATTAGGCAAGTGATATCTATATTCTCATTAAATATTTTGTTTACACACCAAAACATTTCAAACTCCGAGTAATAATCAACTTCTTCAGGAAGAAGTGCTAATATCTCATCTCTACTATCAATCAATTGACGTTTTGGAATATTAATCTTCCATGATTTTTTTGTTCTTTCAATTTTGATAGGATCAAAACATTCCCAAAACACTTCTTTTTTTTTCAGGCTTACAAAGCAAAACCAAAACAGGTATTGGACAGTTGGATAAATAATTAAAGTGCTTATTTTCACCTCTGTAAACATACCCCCACCGATTTTCTTCCGAAAAAAATGAAGCTCCACATTTGATTTGTACAGCAAGCATTTTCCCCGTTACGGCTCCATCATCTCGTACTATTTCGATAAAACCATCGATACCGAAATCCATTTCTTGATGGTTTCTCTTAAAAATCCATCCAAAATTTTCATTAATTACTGATTTTACTATATTTACTCCAAGCTCACCTAATTGAGCTTCTTTTTGGTATTTTGGGAATTTATCTATCATAAATAACCTCAAATTTCAAAAATATATTAACCGTAACTATCTATTTTTAAATAGTTAGCATTTTTAACGCCTGAACTTTATTTCATGTGCATATCTAATAATGAATATTACAATAATTAAATATTAAAATTTATTAAACAAGAATGTTCATAACGATATTTATGTTTTAGACATTATTGTAAACATCCTTATATTCTATTCCATCTGTACTAGCGATGGAATTATGATAAAAATAGTACCCAGCCACCAACTAGCCCTATCGGGCTAGTTGGTCAACATGATATTACAATCAACCAAAAAATAAAGGCATTCAACTCACTTGCCATTACCCCGATTGATCTTCGCATAGTCAAACGGCGTAATCCCCTTCTCCCGGTTCGCATCCAGAAAATCCGCCCACCACTGCAACATCAGCTTACGCTCATCCAGATATTCCGCTTTATGGATTATACGCGGCCTGCACTGAGTTACGTCCATGTGGCTCATCTGACGTTCAGCAGTTTTATCTCGTGCTGTTCTGGTCTCAATACTTCCATGCCGTTGCAATTACCTCTTAAACCATTCCTTACCATTTTCATGTCTTCGATAAGAAATCTTCATCATGCATGATCGATTTTGTCGATCGATTCGATCGAATTTTCTCTTTTTACCCTGTCTTTTGCATGGTTTTAAAATAAGCAACCTTCTTTGTCGGGTAGGGTAAGAACCAACGGAGATGATTGAAATGAAAAAGGTTATTGCGGTTTCAGCGCTTGCAATGGCAGGTATGTTTTCGGCCCAGGCTCTGGCTGATGAGAGCAAAACAGGCTTTTATGTGACCGGTAAAGCCGGTGCTTCAGTTGTGATGCAGACTGACCAGCGCTTCCGTCAGGACTTTGGGGATGATGTTTATAAGTATAAGGGCGGTGATAAAAACGATACTGTATTTGGTGCCGGCCTTGCAGTGGGCTATGATTTTTATCAACATTACAATGTTCCAGTACGCACGGAAGTGGAATTCTATGGCCGTGGAGCTGCAGACTCCCGTTATACACTGGATACATGGCGTTCTCCGATGGGGGATGGTGGTCGGGAAGACACACAAAATAGGCTCAGTGTGAATACCCTGATGGTGAACACGTATTATGATTTCAGAAACAGCAGTGCATTTACTCCATGGGTATCTGTTGGCCTGGGTTATGCACGGGTACATCATAAGGCGACATATATTGATACCTCCTGGAATGAATCTGGCGAGATAAGTGATATTTCTGCGTTACATTACTCGGGATATGATAACAACTTCGCATGGAGCATTGGGGCCGGTGTTCGCTATGACGTAACCCCGGATATCGCTCTTGACCTCAGCTATCGCTATCTGGATGCTGGTAAATCCTCCCTGTCTTACAAGGATACAGAAGGGGATAAATATAAATCAGAGGCTGACGTTAAAAGTCATGACATTATGCTTGGGGTAACTTCTCATTTCTGATGAGAATGTTTATCCATGCCTGCATATTGCAAATGCAGGTGTGGGTATTATCCACAAATAAAAAGGAAAGTCTGGATGGTATATCCTCGTCCGCCAATGACTTTTATTTGCACGAAATGTAACTGGAAAAAAACAATTACCCATATTAACTGTATAAGATCTTTTTCTTCATGCCCCCGATGTGGTTGTAAAGAAATTGCAGTACGTCGTGCAGGTATCATCCCGATTTTATTGGCAGCATTTACGTCAGGTTCTTTTCCTGAACGTTGATATTGTGATTTTCATTTTTCGGTAATATTTCTGTCTATTATTGTTGAATAATAACTGGATATATAGAAGAAGCGAGGTCCTTATGGAGGTGAACAGGTCACAATGTATAACGACGAAAGAATATTTTAGCCGTCTGTACGATGATATTTGTCATAATCTTCAACAGACAACAGATGATATTTCAAAACTGCATGTTGATAATGAAGACGGAAAAAAACAGCTTAACGTAATGATGGAGCAACTGCAGACATTACAGAATAATTTTAATCATAAGCTAAATTATCTGAAACAGCATGCTGAATGGGACAGATTTACTGTTGCCTTTTTTGGTGAAACAAATGCTGGTAAAAGTACCATTATTGAATCTTTAAGAATTTTTTTTGATGAACTCTCTCGCAAACAGCTTTTACAAAATAATCAGAATGATTTGCAACAGGCGGAGCAGGTGTTGTGCGAAAACCTGGAAATGCTACGTCGTGATTTAATACAGGCATATAGCGAAGTTGCCAATAAAACTCGTGACATCAGATTGTCTGCTAAGTGTTTGCAACAAATTATCGCTAATGAAAGTCAGTCTCGTTTGCAAATTTTACAACAGCAAACTCATGCTAAAGTTCGTTTCATGTTATTAGCGACTGCGTGTGGCTGTTTTATAGCAGGTGCAGGCGGGATGGCAGCCTTGTTGAGTCAAATATGGTAGGGGGCTGACAATGAGTGATACATGGTCTTCTGTAGAGGAGAATCCGGAGCGGGTATTCAGGGATACTCACCCGGAAGGTAACCCTGCGAGTGATATTCTGTACTTACTGGAGCAAAACTGGTCGCGCTTTGTCAGTTCTTTTATTCTGACAGAGAGATTAAAAAACAGGGCAAGGCGCGTTGATGGTTTAATCATTGGTACTGGTGAATCCGATTTCACTAAAGGTAATACCCATTATGATTTATGTATTGACGATAAGGTTTTCCGGTTAATTGATGTACCTGGCATTGAAGGCAATGAAAATTGCTATGCTGATCTGGTTAAAGAAGCTGTTGCGCAAGCGCACCTGGTGGTTTATGTCAACGGTACTAATAAAAAACCCGAAGCAACAACAGCCAGGAAGATCAAATCTTATCTGGAATATGGTACTCAGGTTTATCCGTTGATCAATGTGCGCGGTTATTCTGAGGCCTATGAGTTTGATGAGGATCGTATCGATCTCGAACAACAGGGTAGGGCTGGTGACGCTTTATGTCAGACTGTTGGGGTTCTCGCTTCCGTATTAGGGCCGGATGTACTGCTGAATGGGAACTATGTGCAGGGATTGCTGGCGTTTTCGGCGTTGGCTTATGACGACAATACACAAAGCACGACCATTCATCCTTCACGTGATCTTAATCTGGCGGTATATCAACGCGGTTTTTTTGATGTATTTCCTTCTCGTCAGGAAATGCTGACATTTAGCCAGATTGATGCCGTCGCTCAGACAATTAAAAATAAGGTCGCAACGTTTCGTGAGGATATTATCGAAAGCAATAAAGGTAAAGTCCGTGAAACGCTGGAGCAATACTTACAGGTATTTGAAGAGCAATTGAGCAGCCATCACTGCTTTTTGCAAAAGATAATGCCGGAATTTGAAAAATGTCGGGTTGCATTCAGAAATGCGACTGGTGAATTTGAACGCCGTATCGCGAACAGTCGTCGTAATCGCTGGAATACCCTGTTTAATGACCTGAGCAATGCCAGTGACGATATTGTCGAAGATAATTTTGGTGATAACAGTGCTATTTCCACACGGATCCGTCGTGAGTATGAAAAGCGCCGTGAAATTATGGAACAAGTGATGCTGGAGGATACCGAAGAGAGTGTAAAGGTATTACAGCAGCAAACACTTCAGGCGGTAAATCGTCTGCTGGAAGATATTCACAATGTGGAACTTCAACACCCCCTCAGTTTTGCTCACAGCCACAGTATTGAGTTTAGTGGTGAGATGGTACCCCGTTACGATCTGGGGGTGGCTGATTTTAGTTCAATGGTTTTAAAAGTTGGCAGCTATGCCATGTCAGGCAGTGCGATTGGCAGCATCTTTCCCGTTATTGGTACGCTCGTTGGCTCTGTGCTTGGCGCGCTGGTCGGCATAATAATGACCGTTGCAGGTATTTTTACCAGTAAAGCGTCAAAAATACGCAAAGCACAAGGAAAAGTACGCGACAGGCTGGAAGAGGCGCGGGATAAATCTCTCGACAGCGTTGCCGATGAAACCCGCCTCCTGGTTGCTGCTATTGAAAAAGAACTTGAGAGTGGGCTGCTGCAAAAAGTCAACGATATGCAGGTGGCTCTGCAACAGCCTGTTGCCATTTTCGAAACACAAATCAGTCAAATCACAACATTAAAAAAACAACTGGAGGGCATGCCTTATGGAACAATTCAAACAGTTCAGTATTGAAAAACAGGCTGCGATTAACTCGCTATTACAGTTGCGCGGAATGTTAGAAATGCTGGGAGAGATGGGGATAAACATCAGCGACGATTTACAAAAAGTCACTTCTGCAATTAATGCCATCGAATCTGATGTCCTGCGTATTGCTCTGTTGGGGGCGTTCTCCGATGGCAAAACCAGCGTTATCGCCGCATGGCTGGGTAAAGTAATGGATGATATGAATATTTCCATGGATGAGTCCTCCGATCGGTTGAGTATTTACAAACCGGAAGGTCTGCCAGATCAGTGTGAAATTGTTGATACGCCCGGGCTGTTTGGTGATAAAGAGCGCGAGGTGGACGGGAGACTGGTGATGTATGAAGACCTGACCAGACGCTATATATCTGAAGCACACCTGATTTTTTACGTGGTTGATGCCACGAACCCGCTCAAGGAGAGCCACAGCGACATCGTAAAATGGGTATTGCGCGATTTGAATAAACTTTCTTCAACCATCTTTGTTATCAATAAAATGGATGAAGTGACCAGCCTGACAGATCAGGCACTGTTTGACGAGCAGGCGGCAATTAAAAAGGCGAATCTGAAAGGCAAATTGCAACGTGCAGCGGATCTTACCGCTCAGGAGTGTGAGCAGCTAAATATCGTCTGCGTCGCCTCAAACCCAAATGGTCGCGGCTTAACGTACTGGTTTACTAAACCCGAACATTACGAAAGTCGTTCGCGCATTAACGATCTTAAAAATGCTGCCACCGAAATACTGAAAACTAATGTGCCAGAGGTCTTGTTGGTGAAAACAGGTATGGACGTGGTGAAAGACATTGTCATTCAGCGTGTCACCCTGGCCAGCAGACACCTCGATGAACTGAATACCTTTGTCGAGAAGAATGACGAGGATATGCACCGTTTTAGTAACGACATAAAGCAAAGCCGCATTGAGGTTAAACGGCTGGCTGGAGAATTATTTGAAGAGCTGAACCTGATGGAAAAACAGCTGATGAGCCAACTGCGTCCACTCGATCTGGACGATATCCGCCCGTTTATGGACGATGAGTTGGGATATACAGAAGATGGGGTTGGCTTTAAGCTTCACCTGCGCATTAAGCAGTCAGTTGATCGCTTTTTCGAACAGTCGACAGCGGTCTCGCAACGCTTATCTGATGATATTACTCGCCAGTTGAGCTCCAGCGAGAGCTTTCTAAGTGGCTTAGGCGAGGGGGCGTTTCGTTCTTTAGGCGGGGCCTTTAAGGGGGTGTCGAAAATTAGTCCGGCGACGCTCAAAACGACAATTTTGGCCGCACGCGATACGATTGGCAAACTAACGGGATATGTCTATAAATTTAAACCCTGGGAGGCCACCAAACTGGCCGGGAGCATTGCCAAATGGGCAGGTCCTGTGGGTGCAGCGTTTACGATTGGTTCTGATCTATGGGATGCCTATAAAGCACACGAGCGGGAGCAGGAACTGAAAGAAGTAAAAGCCTCGCTGGCGAAAATCATTAAAGAGCCGTTTGAAGATATCTATGA
>OGCW01000954.1_pt1 | contig 12424 bp, 10 predicted proteins | sample 1570231 | NCBI WGS metagenome assembly OGCW01 (sample SAMEA2582168, study PRJEB24529) | metagenome | biome: Human gut stool | place: China | collected 2011 | reverse complement strand
TGCATGTACAGCAGGAAAATAATAATGCAACTGTTGCTGATGAAGTCGATCCGGAACTTCTGGCAAAAGTGTTGGCAAATCCAGAGATGCGGGCATTGCTCAATTCACTGGCGAAGACGATGAAGTAATTAGTCTATCTCCATCATATCTATTGGAATCTCCATCATTTGATGATGGAATGATGGAGATTCAGTTACAAAAAAGGTTACAGATATTTTTACTGAATAAAATTTGCCAGTCAAAAACGCATGGACAAACCGTCTCGTATGCGTTATATTATTTATAGACAAGAAAATATCTTGTGCTTTCGATAGGAAGTTTAATTGAATACTGTTTACCATAATCGAACGTACGAAGCATGGTGGTCATATAACAGATGTCGATGGTAATATCAAGGCATTCCCCAATTATTAGCTGGAGCAAACAATCAGCTAACTTTCAGAGCTTGACAGAGCTTGACAGAGGGGGTATTCAGAATAACTCGAATTGAATCGGAAACAGTTTTATATAGTATCCCACTTGGGTTTACCTTACCTCAGATTGACAGAGAGTGACAATAGGTTGGAGCTCTCCTAAGGATCAAGTGCAGGTTCGATTCCTGCAGGGAACGTTTTCAAAACGAGGACAGCAGCTTTCTTTATTCAGCCACTGTCCTCGTTTTATTTTTCTATTTCTCTTTTCTTCTTACAAAAACAACTACACCTATCACCGCAATACAAGCAACGCAAAAAATCACATACGATTTTGAATATTTAAAAATTCACATATCCCTGCAGCCAGATCTCTCCTTTAAATCGTCTTCCAATCTCTGGCTCTCCCAGAACCTCTTTCTTCGGAACACAAACATCGAACTCCAGTTCATTGACATCTAGTTTCATCTGATAAAGCCGTTCTCCGGTCAATGTATTCTCCCGCTCTCTGATCGCCAGAATCTCTCCCATAATTGAATACAGATCACATTCCACACCATAAGGCATAAAGTAACTGTCCACAATGGAATATACATCCTCTGTAGCCAATCTACGAGAAACTTTTGAGTAGATATCCATATCTTCCAGAGTCAACGTTTCAATTGCTCCCTGATCTCCATTACGGGCAGCACTCAAAAGTTTCTTTAGTGTTTTTGCGAAACGCATCTGTGTCTCGCTTTTTCTTACAGGCAGCAGGATTCTCCCGGACAGAGCAAGACCGGAAAAAGTGACACCGTTTGGAGCTCCTGTCATCATACCCAGCTGACGCTCTTTCATATATTCTACGCCATTTTGCATTGTAAAAATCAGACTGATCCCCACTTTTGCATCTTCACAGATTCCTACGTACTGTTCGCGCTCGATTCGTTTTTCAATGGAAACATCTGCATATGTTGTAACACCACTTCCCTGAAAATACGGGAAATAGTATTCCATATCAAACTGGTCATGATCATCCAGTTCTCCACACAATGTAATCCCCACATCCTGACCGTATTCCTTTTGAAATTCACAGTAGTCTGCTTCTTCATTATAGGAAACGGTCATCTGATGGGTAAAGGTTTCTCTTGTCTGCTCCAATATTTCTTTTAGCTCTGCTTTTTTCTTGATGGGACCAAACCCAATTGCTTTCAAATACTGATGCATATTACTCCTTATTTTTTCGGTTCGATCACTGCATTTCCACCCATATATGGACGTAACGCTTCCGGAATCTTCACAGATCCATCTGCCTGCAGATTGTTCTCCAGGAACGCGATCAGCATTCTTGGTGGTGCAACAACTGTATTATTCAGTGTATGTGCAAAATATTTTCCGTCTGCACCTTTTACACGGATACCAAGTCTTCTGGCCTGTGCATCTCCCAGATTTGAGCAGCTTCCTACTTCAAAGTATTTCTGCTGTCTTGGAGACCATGCCTCCACATCCACAGACTTCACTTTCAGATCCGCAAGATCTCCGGAACAGCATTCCAGTGTGCGAACCGGAATATCCATAGAACGGAATAAATCCACTGTGTTCTTCCACAATTTTTCATACCAGTCCATGCTCTCTTCCGGTTTACATACAACGATCATTTCCTGTTTTTCGAACTGGTGAATACGATATACACCACGTTCCTCAATTCCGTGTGCCCCTTTTTCTTTTCTGAAGCATGGAGAATAACTTGTCAGTGTCTGTGGCAGCTGCTCTTCCGGAAGAAGTGTATCGATAAATTTACCGATCATAGAGTGCTCACTTGTTCCGATCAGATAGAGATCTTCTCCTTCAATCTTATACATCATTGCATCCATTTCTGCAAAGCTCATAACACCTGTCACAACATTGCTGCGGATCATAAACGGAGGAATACAGTAAGTAAATCCTCTGTTGATCATGAAATCTCTTGCATAGGAAATAACTGCAGAATGCAATCTCGCAATATCTCCCATCAGATAATAAAATCCGTTTCCTGCCACTTTTCTTGCACTATCCAGATCGATTCCATTGAATCTTTCCATAATTTCTGTGTGATATGGAACTTCAAAATCAGGAACAACCGGCTCACCAAAGCGCTCCAGTTCCACATTTTCACTGTCATCTTTTCCAATCGGCACAGATGGATCAATGATATTTGGAATTGTCATCATGATTTTTTTAATTTTTTCTTCTACTTCTTTTTCTTCTGCAGAAAGTGCTTCCATCTTATCTGCACTCTCTGTTACTTTTCTTTTCAGCTCTTCTGCCTCTTCTTTTTTGCCCTGAGCCATCATTGCACCAATCTGTTTTGATGTTTTGTTTTTCTCAGCTCTAAGTGCTTCTACTTCACCTTTAATTTCACGATTTTTCTGATCCAGTTCCAATACCTCATCTACCAGTGGTAACTTAGAATCCTGAAATTTGTTTTTAATATTCTGTTTTACAACTTCCGGATTTGATCTTACAAATTTGATATCTAACATAATTTTCCTCCTCATACAGTGTATATCACTGCTTCATTGCTTTTTTCAAAGACTCTCTTTCTTCTTCTCCGAGTTCCATATAGCTTTCGCCTTTTACAATTTCCTTTATATAGGTATAACACCCTTCTCGGCTGTGCATCGCATTAAACACCCAGCCATTATTATTTTCATCTAACATCGTCAGAACAAAACTGAGATTTCCTCCCATTTCCTGAAATGCATCATAACGTACAATTCCTATTTTCTGATAATGTGTTTTCATTCTTTTGTAAATTGTATCAATATCTCTTGTATTCTGTTTTACTGCGCGTTCCAGTTTTTCTACTGTTTTAAACTGCTCCAGAAATCCTTTTTCCAGAGATTTACCATCTTTTCCGCGCATAAAAATCTGATATTTTGCCTGCATACGCTTATGTTTCATTTGCAGATTGATCACAATCCCAATGAAAACCACCTGCATGATCAACAAAACAATTACCAGATACAGTAATACTTCTGTTGCCATTCTCATGTCTCCTTCTTATATCTGCGGGACACCTCTTAGCTTTGAATGGACATGATCAAGTCGAATATTCGCTCCAATTCTTCCTCTGAATAATATTCGATTTCAATTTTCCCCTTACCATTCGATTTTGGATTTACATTTACCTTTGTCCCCATGATTCCCTTCATTTTTTCTTCCAGGTTTTCATAGATAAATGTATGCTCAATTTTTTCTTTTTTTGCAGTCTTCTTGGGATTTTTCAATATTTTAATCAGCTTCTCAGTCTCCCTCACACTGAGCTTCTCATCAAATATTTTATTTGCAATTGTGTACTGTTGTTCTTCGTCTTCCAATGCAAGTAACGCTCTGGCATGTCCGGTTGAGATCATATCATCAATCACCATCTGCTGAACCTTACTGTTAAGTTTTAAAAGACGCATTGAGTTTGTCACTGCCGTTCTGCTCTTCGATACACGTTCTGCAATCTCATCCTGTTTTAGATGAAACTCTTTCAATAATCGCTTGTATGCAATTGCTTCTTCAATTGGATTCAGATTTTCTCTCTGAATATTTTCAATCAAAGAAATCTCCACAACTTCCTGCTCCGTATATTCACGAACCAGTACCGGTACTTCTTTTAATCCGGCAAGCTTTGCCGCTCTCCATCTTCTTTCTCCTGCAATGATTTCATAATAATCATTTTTCTTTTGTACCAAAAGTGGCTGAAGTACGCCAAACTGTTTGATAGAATCTGCCAGCTCAAGAAGGGCATCTTCATCAAAATCTTTTCTCGGCTGTTCACTATTTGGTTCTACCTGAGTAATCTTTACTATAGTCTCCCCGGATTTTTCCACTTTTACTTTTTCTTTTTGAGTTTTATTAGCCTGTTTTTCTGTTGTCTTCACTGTCTTGTTTGGAATCAGACTGTCTAACCCCTTTCCAAGTCCATTTCTTTTCACTGCCATTTTATTCTTCTCCTTTATTGATCACTTCTTCAGCCAATAACAAATAACTTTCTGCTCCTGAAGATTTTGGGTCATATAAATTTATTGGCATACCATAACTTGGCGCCTCTGCCAGCCGGACATTTCTTGGAATAATCGTTTTGTAGATGTTTTGATTTAAATTGTCTTTTACATTTTCTACAACCTGGAGTGAGAGGTTCGTTCTGGCATCATACATTGTGAACACAACGCCTTCTATTTCTAATTTTGGATTTAATCTCTCCTGAACAAGCTCTATTGTGTGGATCAACTGGCTTAATCCTTCCAATGCATAATACTCACACTGAATCGGGACAAGTACTGAATTTGCTGTGGTCATTGCATTGATCGTTAGCATACTCAATGCCGGTGGACAATCTATGATAATATAATCATATCTGTCCTTCACTTTTTCAACTTCATTTTTAATAATGTATTCTTTATTATCAACACCAATCAATTCAATTTCTGCTGCCGACAAATTAACATTAGACGGAAGTACATCCAGGTTTTCATAGACTTCTTTGCAAATACATTCTTCAATCCCAATATTCCCAATAATTAAATCATATACTGTATTTTCAACTTCATCTTTATTTACACTCAGTCCACTTGTCATATTTCCCTGTGGATCCATATCAAGTGCCAGAACTTTTTGTCCAAGACTTGCAAGTGAAGCTGATAAATTGATAGCTGTTGTAGTTTTACCTACTCCACCTTTTTGATTTGCAATCGCTATAATTCTTCCCATATTCGTACTCCTTTCATTGAACACGTTCTTATTATATCACCTTTTACTTTCATTATCTATACAATGTTTCACGTGAAACATTGTGATTTTTATGAAATGTTACTGTTTACACTAGATATTTCGTATTCAATACTTTCTCTCTACTTTTTAAAATGTTTCACGTGAAACATTTTTGACTATAATTCTTATAATCATTTTGTGATTCAGCATACATCTACCGTTCCATTTATTTTTGTGCCAAGTTTGTCCAAATATTTGTTTCCGGCACAATTTCTTCTTCATTTCCCGCATAGACCTAATTCAGCTTTTCCTCTCCTCTATTAAATTTAAACTATTTCTCATTGTATCATAAAAACTACTTTTCAGATAGATTTTTCATTAATCCAAAATGTTTCACGTGAAACATTGGCTGTTTACTGTTTGTCTCACAGAATTTTTCAAATTTTCTTTATTTGACACCTCTCCTGTAGTATAATAAGAAAGTATAAATGGAATTATAAAGGAGGGTATCATTTTGAACTGGAAGAAAAATTTGAAAACTTGTACGATCCTGACAGGATTAACCGTTGCTTCTATGCATATCGTTAATCGTTTCGTTTACTATATGTCTACAATAGATGAAATGCTGTCTGACAAAAATGCAGAATATTATGACTGGCGTTTTGGACGCATTTGCTACCACAAAACAGGAAGTGGATCTCCTCTTCTCTTGATCCATGGTCTAAACGTCTGCAGTTCTTCCTATGAATGGAACCAGATTGTAGATCAATTATCTAAAACAAATACTGTATACACAATTGATTTATTAGGCTGTGGACGCTCGGACAAACCCTATTTGACCTATACAAATTATCTTTATGTCCAGTTAATCACTGATTTTATTAAACATATCATTGGTGAAAAAACTGATATTATCGCAATGGGGGAATCCGGTTCTTTTGTCTTAATGGCATGTGCTAATGATCACTCAATTATTGACAAAGTTCTTTTAATTAATCCTGGTGATTTGATTGAACTTTCAAAAATACCGACAAAGCGTACAAAGTTAAAACAGCATTGTATTAACATGCCTGTTGTAGGAACATTTCTTTACAATTTACGCTTTAATAAACGAACCATCGAAAAAGATTTACACTTAAATGGATACTATGATTTCAAGAAAATTGATACAAATACAGTAAAGACCTTTTTTGAAGCTGCACATACAGACAATACTGCCGGAAAATATCTGTATTCCAGCATCAAATCTCGCTTTACAAATGCAAATGTGATGTATTCTTTAAATCGAATTAACAACAGCGTGTTTATTATTGTAGGGAATGCAAATCCAGAATATGCACTAATTGCAAACCAATATCAAAATTATATGCCTTCTATTGAAATTCAAGAAATTGATCATACCAAACGTTTTCCACATCTGGAAGACCCTGAAACGTTTTTAGAACAGGTTGAAATTTTATTTGATATCAACAACGGAGAAGAGTTATCCACAAAATAATGTGGATAACTCTTCTTTTTTGGTGGATAAACTGTGAATAACGTAAAAAAAGGATGTAAACTTTTAAATTGTTGTACAATTAAAATACTTTACATCCTTTTTGTTTACTTCTTGATTTTTAAAGAATAATTTTTTTATTTCTCTCTTATTTTATGACAGTGGTTCTTTTGCTGGAAGTCCTGCTTTTCTCGGGTATTTTTTTCGTGTCTCAGAAATCTTTTTTATTTTCACAAAAGAACGTCCAATCTCTGTATCCGGCAGCTGAAACTTTACTGTTTTCTCAATTTTTCCACCAAGAAGAGACACTGCTTTTTCCGATTGTTTCAATTCGTCTTCAACAGTTCCTGATTTATAGGATACGAACATCCCGCCTACTCGTATATATGGGATGCAGTATTCACTCAAGGTTGACAGATTTGCCACTGCACGGGACACACACAGGTCAAATTGTTCTCTGTATGCTGTCTGCTTTGCAAAATCTTCTGCTCTTCCATGAAGCGTTTCCACATCTTCGAGCCTAATTTTTCTACTACGGCATCTAAAAAATTAATTCTTTTTTTCAGAGAATCCAACAATACGACTTTCAGATGAGGAAAGGCAATCTTTAACGGCAGTCCCGGAAATCCCGCGCCGGTTCCGATGTCAATCACAGAATTTACCTGATTCATATCCACTGTTTTTACAATTGCAAGGCTGTCCACAAAATGTTTCTCATTTACTTCATCATACTCGGTGATCCCTGTCAGGTTCATCACCTTATTCCACTCCACCAGAAGCTCATAATACTGATGAAACTGCTCTTTCTGGCGTTCTGTCAGCCGGATATCCAGCTGGCTTAATTGCTGTTCAAATTTATTTTCCATACACTCTCCTGTTCTCTCATCTGCTCTCCAGATACACCAGCAGAACCGAAATATCTGCCGGAGATACCCCGGATATCCGGGATGCCTGCCCGATGGATGCCGGTCGGATCTGCGACAATTTCTGCTTTGCCTCTAATCGCAGACTCTGTACCTCTTCATAATTAATATCTGCAGGAATCCGCTTTTTCTCCAGTTTTTTAAACTGCTCTACCTGCTTTTTCTGCCGTTTGATATAACCTTCATACTTAATGTTAATATTCACCTGCTCTGCAACGTCGTATTTAAGCTCTGGACGCATTTTATCCACTGAGGCAAGGATTTCATAGCTAAGCTCCGGACGACGGATCAGATCAGCCAGAGACGCGCCTGAAACAAGCGGTGTACTTCCGCAGGACTCCAGAAGCTCCTGTACTTCTTTGGTCGTTCCCACATGCACACTTTCCACACGCTCGATCTCTTTTTGAATCTGCTCTTCTTTTTTCAGCAGGTTCTGATAGCGCTCCTCCTCGATCAGCCCGACTTCATATCCGATCTTTGTCAGTCTGAGATCTGCATTATCCTGTCTTAAAAGCAGACGGTATTCTGCTCTGGAAGTCATCATTCGATACGGCTCATGACTCTCTTTTGTGACCAGATCATCAATCAGAACTCCGATATATCCCTCGGAACGGGCAATGATGATCCCTTCCTTGCCCTGCAGCTTTCTCGCCGCATTAATACCCGCTACAAGCCCCTGCGCTGCTGCCTCCTCATACCCGGAGCTTCCGTTAAACTGCCCGCCGCTGAACAGCCCTTCGACATTTTTAAACTCCAGTGTACTCTTTAACTGTCTCGCATCAATACAATCATATTCGATGGCATACGCATTTCTTACAATTTTCGCATGTTCAAGCCCCGGCACGCTGCGGTACATCGCATACTGAACATCTTCCGGAAGAGAGCTTGACATCCCTCCCACATACATTTCGTTGGTGTCCAGTCCTTCCGGCTCAATAAACACCTGGTGCCGGTTCTTATCTGCAAATTTTACCACCTTGTCCTCGATCGACGGACAATATCTCGGTCCTGTTCCCTCGATCATTCCTGAAAACAACGGAGAACGGTCCAGATTTTCTCTGATAATTTCATGGGTCTTTTCATTCGTATAAGTCAGCCAGCAGGAAACCTGATCGATCTGGATGTCCTCAGGGTCTGTCGTAAAGGAAAACGGTACGATCCGCTCGTCTCCTTTCTGCTCTTCCATTTTGCTGAAATCAATACTTCTCTTGTCAATACGCGCCGGCGTTCCTGTCTTAAACCGATACATTTCGATTCCAAGTTCTTTCAGACTGTCTGTCAGATAATTTGCCGGCTGCAGTCCGTTTGGCCCGGTCTGCATGCTGACGTCTCCGTAAATACATCTCGCCTTTAAATAGGTTCCGGTGCACAATACGACCGCTCTGCAGCGATATGTGGCACCGGAATAAGTTCTGACTCCTGTAATGATTTTTTTTCCGTCAGCCCCATCCTCAGCAAGAATCTCTGTCACTTCCATCTGCTTGATTTCCAGATTCTCCTGATCCTCAAGCACCTTTCGCATCGTTTTACTGTAATTTGCCTTGTCCGCCTGCGCACGCAGAGAGTGCACAGCCGGTCCTTTTGAACTGTTCAGCATCTTAGACTGGATAAAAGTCCGGTCGATCACCTTTCCCATCTCACCGCCCAACGCGTCCACTTCTTTGACAAGGTGTCCTTTGGAACTGCCCCCGATATTCGGATTACACGGCATCAGCGCAATACTGTCCACACTTACTGTAAACATCAGTGTCTGAAATCCCATCCTCGCACACGCAAGCGCTGCTTCACATCCGGCATGCCCTGCTCCTACGATCACCACATCATATTCATCTTTATTTTCCCATACAGAATTTGCTGAATATTTCATTGACCAAATCTTCTCCTATCGTTTCTCCTGTAATACTTCCGAGTGATTCATATGCATCCATCAGATCGATGGAATAAAAATCCTCCGGCATCTCATTTTCAATACTTTCAATCACTTTATGCAGACTTTCTCTCGCAGACTGAAGTGCTGCTTTCTGTCTGATATTTGTAATGTATATTTCATCATTAAAGGACAGACTGCCCTTTAAAAACATTTTTTCCAGTGTCTTTTCCAACTCCTGGATTCCCAGTTCTTCCTTTGCTGATATCTCGATCATCGGAATCTCTCGTCCCAGAAGCTGTTCTGCCAGCATCTCTTTCGACACGACAGTCTCCAGATCAGTTTTATTTAACAGGATAATCGCCTTTTTATCAAGTACCAGATTCAGGATTTTCTGGTCGTTTTCATCCAATGACCGTGACGCATCCACCACATAGATAACCAGATCAGCACTCTTTGCATACTCTTTTGCTTTTTCTACACCCATTTTTTCAATCACATCTTCCGTATCCCGGATTCCTGCCGTATCAATGATATTCAGGCTAAGCCCCTGCAGATGGATCTGTTCTTCCAAAACGTCTCTGGTCGTCCCTTCAATGTCTGTCACAATGGCTCTCTCTCTTCCGGAAAGCACATTCAACAAAGAGGATTTTCCTGCATTCGGTTTTCCGACGATCACGGTCTGGATTCCCTCTTTTAAAATCCTGCCGTCATCTGATGACCGGATGAGATCCTCCAGTTCTCTTAAAATCCCTTCTGTCACTGTCTGCAGCGTCTCTCCATATCCATCCACACTGATATGCTCCGGATCATCCAGCGCTGTTTCAATAAATGCCGTGTGATACAAGATCTCCTTGCGCATCTCTTCAATTTTTCGCTTTACACTTCCTTTGAGCTGACTCATGGAGCTTTTCAGCGCATACTCATTCTGAGATGTGATTACATCGATCACCGCCTCTGCCTGGGAAAGATCCATCTTTCCATTCAAAAATGCGCGCTTGGTAAATTCTCCCGGTTCTGCCGGTCTGGCCCCGTTTTTGATCACAGTTTCCAGAACCTTTCTCACCACAAATGTTCCTCCATGGCAGTTGATCTCCACGGTATCTTCTCCCGTAAAAGTTCTCGGTGCTCTCATCACACTGACCAGAACTTCATCTATCGTCTCTTCCCTATCTTTGATAAATCCATAGTGTATCGTATGGCTCTCTGCCTGAGATAACTGTTCTTTTCCCTTATAAATTCTGTCAATAATTGCAAATGCTTCCTCTCCGCTGATACGAACAATTCCAATTCCTGAATTGGTCATACCTGTAGAAATGGCAGCAATCGTATCCTTTTTCATCTTCCACCTCTTGGAAATTCTATTTGTCTGATAAAAAAGGACGTTGTTACGCTTCACGAAAGCCTCCGTGAAGCGTAAAACGTCCTCTTTCGCTTCATTTTATACTATCTTTTTAATGTCACAACTACTTTTCTGTAAGGCTCTTCTCCCTCACTGTGTGTTGTCACATGCGGATCTGACTGAAGTGCAGCATGAATGATTCTTCTCTCATATGGATTCATTGGCTCCAGAGAAACTGCTCTTCTCGTTCTTTTCACTTTGAACGCAATGTTCTTTGCAAGATGTCTTAACGTCTCTTCTCTTCTTGCTCTGTAGTTTTCTGTATCAAGTTTAACTCTCACATATCCGTCCTGATGTTTATTGGCAACACGATTTGCAAGATACTGAAGCGCATCCAGAGTCTGCCCTCTTTTTCCGATCAGAATTCCCATATTGCTGCCCTTCATCTCAACACTGAGAGCACCTTCAGAATCCACTTCAGAAACAATTTCCACATCCATGTCCATTGCTTTTAAGGTGTCATTCAGGAAAGCTTCCACAGCTTTGATTGCTTCATCAGAAACTTCTGCCAGCTCTGTAGCTTTCTTTCTTGCCGGCTCCTCTTCTGCTTTTTCTTCCTGCTTTTCCTGTACAGGCTCTGATACCTGCTCTTTTACAACACTTGGTTTTACTTCTTCAACCGGTATTGTCTCTTCTTTCACTTCTGCCACAGGTTCCGGTTTTCTGCGGGCTTCGATCACTGCCTGCTTCATTCCGATTCCAAGAAAACCTGAGCTGCCTTTTTCAATGACTTCATATTCCAGTCTGTCACTGGTAACTCCCAGCTGGATCAATGCCTCTGTGATTGCATCATCCACTGTTTTTGCTGATACTCTGATACTACCGTCCATCGTGAATCCTTCCTTTCCCCGACTCTCTATTTCTCGCTCTCTTCCGTTTTATCTTTGGCATTCTGTCCACTGTTATAACGGCTTACCATATTTGCCTTTGATGCGAGACTTCCCGGCTTGGCATTTTTGATATTCTCTTTTGCCTGCTGGATCTTTTCTTCTTTTTCTTTGCTGGAAACACTTGTCTTCTGTTCTGTTACATTTCGAGTGCTCTTTGTTGCCATCCGGTTGATTTCTTTTGCCGGAGCACCTTTTTTCTCACGTTTCTTCGCCGCTTTTTTGCGCTGCTCTTCGATCATCTCTTCTACTGATTTCTTGCTCAGATATTTATTGATCGCCATCTGCTGTACACATCTTACGATCGCACTGATCGCCCAGTACAGACCAAGACCTGCCGGCAGTGTAAATCCCATAAATACAGAGAACAACGGCATAATATAGTTCATAGAATTCATGGATCTTGCCATCGGATTGTCCGGATCGATCGTCGTTGTCTGTTGCTGTTGCATCAGTTTTACACTGATAAACTGTGTCAGACCTGCCATGATCGGAATGATCACTGCCAGAATGATTCCAACAATTGAAAAATCCTTCAAAGCATCCATCAGCATTGTCAGCGGCTGCTCACCAATGTTAATGCCAAGGAATGTATTCAAATGTCCCATCGTTGCAGTTGTCTTATCTACAACTGTCTCAAGAGACGGCATCTTGTCCACCAGGGTATTCCATGTGGAGTCCTGGAATTTATATAACACCCTCACCAGAATACTCGGGTCTG
>OGCW01000940.1_pt1 | contig 12630 bp, 7 predicted proteins | sample 1570231 | NCBI WGS metagenome assembly OGCW01 (sample SAMEA2582168, study PRJEB24529) | metagenome | biome: Human gut stool | place: China | collected 2011 | reverse complement strand
CAAGAACGGAAGAGAATACTGGGCTTATGGAGGTGACTTCGGAGTAAATGCACCCAGCGACGGTAATTTCCTCTGCAACGGTCTTGTTAACCCCGACCGTGGTCTGCATCCGGCAATGGCAGAAGTGAAATACGTGCATCAGAATGTCGGCTTCGATGCGATTGACGCAGCATCGGGCAAGTTCAACATCACGAACCGTTTCTACTTCACCAATCTGAAAAAGTATCAGATACATTACAGCGTACTGGCCAACGGAAAAACCGTCAAAAGCGGAAAGGTATCACTGGACATCGCTCCGCAAGCTTCGAAAGAATTCACCGTACCGGTAAATGGTCTGAAAGCCCGTCCGGGAACGGAATATTTCGTTAACTTCAGTGTGATAGCCGTAGAACCGGAACCGCTGATTCCCGCCGGATACGAAATTGCATATGACCAGTTCCGTCTGCCCGTTGAAGCCGAAAGGAATACGTACAAAGCCAACGGCCCCGCATTACAAACTCAAACCCAAGGAGACGAACTGACTGTTTCTTCTTCAAAAGTAAATTTTGTATTCAACAAGAAGAGCGGTCTGGTTACCTCATACAAAGTGGATGGAACCGAATACTTCAAAGACGGATTCGGCATCCAGCCCAACTTCTGGCGTGCGCCTAATGACAATGATTACGGAAACGGTGCTCCCAAACGCCTCCACGTATGGAAACAGTCCAGCAAAGACTTCCACGTGACAGACACGAAGGTAAGCACAGAAGACAAAGCCGTCCTGTTGCAGGCAACTTATCTGCTGGCAGCCGGCAATCTGTATGTTGTCACCTATAAGATATACCCAAGCGGAATCGTTCATGTAAATGCAAAATTTACTTCTACCGATATGCAGGCTGCCGAAACAGAAGTCTCCGAAGCTACCCGCATGGCTACCTTCACTCCCGGAAGTGATGCAGCCCGCAAAGCCGCTTCCAAGCTGGAAGTTCCCCGCATCGGTGTACGCTTCCGCTTACCGGCACAGATGAATAATGTACAGTATTTCGGACGTGGTCCGGAAGAAAACTACATCGACCGCAATCACGGAACCATGGTAGGCATCTATCAGACAACCGCCGATAAGATGTACTTCAACTATGTACGTCCTCAGGAGAACGGACACCACACGGATACGCGCTGGCTTAACCTGTCTCCCGATAAAGGAAACGGCCTTGTCATCGTTGCCGACAGCCTGATCGGTTTCAACGCACTTACCAATGGAATAACTTCAGCCCGGAAGAAGCTGCCAACCACGACGAGAAGGCCGCCCGCAATGTATTGCGCCGGATGCATCACGTCAACGATGTCACTCCAAGAGACTTCGTCGAAGTTTGTGTCGACATGAAGCAACAGGGAGTAGGCGGTTATGATAGCTGGGGGGCACGTCCCGAACCTTTCCCCCAGATTCCCGCCAACCTCCCGGCAAAGAGCGATCACCTCCGCGGAGGCGCCCGACGAAATGGCCCCAATCTCCGTGCAAGCGGAAAGCAAGGTAGCCGTCTTCTTCTTGATAACTTGCAGATAACAATTCTCGTCTAAAATACTCTCCTCGGCGGTCTCCAATTGCTTGATCTCACCTTCGGACAAGTCTCTGCCTAAATTAGAGATAATCCCGACAATCCGCAAATCGCCGGTTTGTATGGAACGGATCAAAGCGGTAGAAAGCACATAATCACCTACCAACACGGAAATACGGTTATCGAAGATAGCGTTCAATGAGGGAACGCCACGACGTTGCTTCGTCTCATCGATCACGTCATCGTGAATCAATGTAGCGGTATGCAAAAGCTCCAGCAAAACAGCGGAATTGATCGTGTTATCCGTAACCTGTCCACAGACCTTGGCGGTAAGGAGCACCAATAACGGACGCACATGCTTCCCGGTAGAATTCAGTATAACGTCGATAGCCGATTGTAACCGGGTCGTCTCGCTGCGTAGAGATGCCTCGAAATCCTTATTGAAACGTTCAAATTCAGCGGAAACCGGTTCTTCTATTTTCCTTCTTTCATCCATAATTCCATGCAAAGATTCGCAAAAGTAACAAAAACTATCGAGTAAGCGAGTTTTTTCGTACATTTACCCAGATTTTGTCCCACTAAAACGTGTTAAAAGTAATGAAGTTATTCCTTATAGATGCGTATGCGTTAATTTATCGCTCCTATTACGCCTTCATCAAGAATCCGCGTATCAACTCCAAGGGTGTGAATACCTCCGCCATTTTCGGTTTTATCAACAGTCTGGAGGATGTATTAAAACGTGAGAACCCAACTCATATAGCGGTGGCCTTTGACCCGAAGGGACCGACTTTCCGCCATGAGGCCTTCGAGCAATACAAGGCACAACGGGAAGAGACGCCGGAAGTGATCCGTCAATCCGTCCCTATCATTAAAGAAATCATAGAGGCTTACAATATTCCGATTCTGGAAGTACCCCGCTACGAGGCGGACGATGTGATCGGCACCGTGTCCAAACAGGCGGAGAAGGAAGGCTTCGAGGTGTACATGATGACGCCGGATAAAGATTACGGCCAATTGGTGTCCGAACATATATTTATGTATCGTCCGAAATTCGGAGGCGATTACGAGATCATGGGCGTGCCCGAGGTCTTAAACAAGTACGGCCTCACGAGTACGGAGCAAGTGATCGACTTGCTGGGACTGATGGGCGACGCTTCCGATAATATCCCCGGCTGTCCGGGTGTCGGCGAGAAGACCGCTCAAAAACTACTGACCGAATTCGGAAGTATCGAGAACCTGTTAGCGAACACTGATAAGTTGAAAGGCGCGCAAAAGAAGAAGGTAGAGGAGAACGCCGAGCAAATCCGTTTCTCCAAATTCTTGGCGACGATCAAGACGGATGTCCCTATCGAGTTCGATGCCGCCCGTTGCGTTCGTGAAAAGCCAAACGAAGAGCGGCTGACTGAGATTTACACAGAATTGGAATTTAGAACATTTATTAACAAACTAAGTTCTGAGCCGGTCAAAGCCGCTCCGAAAGGTCCCGTTCAAGGCGATTTGTTCGCGATTTTTACGCCCGAGAGTACGGAAGAGCCCAAAAAATCGATTCTCACGGACTTAAAGTCCACCCCCCATAACTATTATTTAACTGATACAGAGGAAAAACAAGCCGATTTAGCCCGCTTTTTATTGGGTCAAGAATTTTTCGCTTTTGACACGGAAACCGATGGCATCGATCCCTTGAAAGCCGGATTGGTCGGAATGTCGTTCGCCGTGAAAGAAAACGAGGCTTGGTATGTCCCTGTTCCCGCTAACTCAGTAGAGGTGGCGAAAGTAGTGGAACGCTTCTCCCCTGCCCTGCAAAATCCGAAATCATTAAAGATCGGGCAAAACATCAAATTCGATATTTTGGTACTTCGTAAATACAACGTGAAGGTAGCCGGTCCTCTGTTCGATACGATGATCGCCCATTACCTGCTGAACCCGGAATTACGGCACGGAATGGATTACCTAGCGGAGACCTACCTCAAGTACCAGACCGTCCACATCGAGGAACTGATCGGCCCAAAAGGAAAGAACCAGTTATCGATGCGAAACGTACCCGTGGAGCAAATCGCCGAATACGCCGCCGAGGACGCGGACATCACGCTCAAGCTAAAGAATTATTTCGCGCCCGAGTTAAAGAAGGAAGGACTGGAATCCCTCTTCACCACGATCGAGATGCCATTAATATATGTATTAGTGGAAATGGAGGCCACCGGCGTCACGCTGGATACAGTAGCGCTTAAGCAATCTTCGGGCGAACTTACCGCCTCCATGAACAAACTGGAGCAAGAGGTTTACGAGCTGGCCGGCACGGAATTCAACATCAACTCCACGAAACAGGTCGGCGAAATCCTTTTCGACCGCTTGAAGCTGGACGAGAAAGCGAAGAAGACCAAAACAGGCGGTTACAGTACCAGCGAGGATGTATTGGAGAAACTTCGCAACAAGCATCCCATCATCGGCAAGCTTCTTGAATACCGCGGACTTAAAAAGTTATTAAGTACCTATATCGACGCTCTACCCGAGTTGATCAATCCGCAGACCGGAAAGATACATACCTCTTTCAACCAAGCGGTAACATCTACCGGACGCCTCAGCTCTACCAATCCGAACCTGCAAAACATTCCGGTACGGGACGATCTGGGCCGTGAGATCCGTAAGGCATTTATCCCGGACAATACGGATTGCCTCTTCTTCTCGGCCGACTACTCCCAGATCGAGCTTCGTATCATGGCCCACCTGAGCGGTGACCCGCATATGATCGAGGCTTTCCAAAGCGGAGCGGATATCCACGCCGCCACAGCCGCCAAGATCTACGGAATCCCGGTAGAAGAAGTAACCAGCGATATGCGCCGGAAGGCGAAAACCGCCAACTTCGGTATCATCTACGGCATCTCCGTCTTCGGGCTCGCCGAGCGTCTGGGCATCCCTCGTTCTGAGTCCAAGGAACTGATAGACGGTTATTTCAGCACCTACCCCCGCATCAAGGAATACATGGAGGAGAGCATCAAGGTCGCCAAGGAAAAAGGATACGTAGAGACCATTTTCAAGCGCAAGCGTTTCCTTCCGGATATCAACTCACACAACGCCGTCGTACGCGGCTATGCCGAGCGAAACGCGATCAATGCCCCTATCCAAGGGAGCGCCGCCGATATCATCAAACTAGCGATGGTACGCATTTACGAACGCTTTGAGGAAGAGGGATTGAAAAGCAAGATGATCCTCCAAGTACACGATGAGTTAAACTTCAATGTCTACAAAGAGGAAGCCGAGGTGGTAAAGAAAATCGTGCTGGAGGAAATGGAAAACGTCATGAAACTACAAGTCCCCTTAATCGCCGATTGCGGCGAGGGAGAGAACTGGTTGGAGGCGCATTAAAATAATGCCGGAATTCCCCTTAAAAAAACATGTACGTGTTTTCCGAAAAACATGTACGACTTTTTCCAAAAACACGTACGTGTTTTTTCCGGCGCTTGTACGGCTGAAAATTCAAATATATTACCGTAACTTTGCGGTGGAATTCTAATAATGTAAGACTATAATAATTAAGGAATAAGACCATGGGAAATTTCTTTACATCTTTATTCTCTTCTTCCAAACCGGCCGAGGCGACGGAGGATAAGGCGAAGAACGAGCAGAAGAACTTTGATATCTTGAAATACGACGGCGTACGTGCCCAGAAGATGGGAAAACTTGTTTATGCGATCAAATGCTTTACGGAGGCACTGAATATACAGGAGGATTTTGAGACGATGAGCTATCTCGTTTCCGCTTATACGATGGCGAACGATCTAGGGAAAGCCGAGGACGTGTTGAACCGGATGGTTGAGATGGAGCCGGATCATATCGCTACCCGCTTGACTCGCGTTAACTTATTGTTTATGTTGGATAAGGATGCGGAGGTCATAACCGATTGTTTGCACGTGATCGAGCTAGAGCCTTCTAATCATGTCGCTTATTTCATGATGGCAAAAGCGAAGAAAGCGACGAATGACGTATTTGGCGCTATCGCCGACCTGACGAGATCGATCTCCTTGAAGGAGGATTTCGCCGATTCTTATTTATTGCGTGCGGAGATTCTTTTAGGACTGGGACAAGCTAAAGAGGCGTTGCCCGATGTGGAGAAAGCGATCGAGATCGTGCCGGAGGAGGAAAGTTCTTATTTATTGAGAGGACGTATTCATATGGCTTTAGGGGATATCGAGGCCGCGAATTCTGATTTCCAGCAGGTCCTAGATCTAAATCCGTTTAATGAGGACGCTTGTATCTTATCTGGTCAGTTATTGATCGAGCAAAAGAAATATGACGAGGCGATCGCTTTCTTCGACGAGGCGATCGAGACGAATCCGTCTTTTGCCAAGGCTTATAGTGAGCGTGGGCGAGCCAAGAATCTGAAAGGTGATAAGACCGGTGCGTTCGAGGACTTGAAGAAATCTTTGGAACTGAATCCAGAAAGCGAGGAGGCCCAGAAGATGAACGGACAGCATTCGAATTTCGATAATATGTATAAAGGGGGAATCTTTTGATTCCCCCTTTATATAAATAGGTATTAGCAATTCGCTATTTCTTCCGGAGAAAGCCCGGTGCAGTTTGCGATTATCTCTATGGAAAGCCCTTGCTTTTTCAAGTTGGCGGCAATTTGACGTTTCTCTAGGTTCTGTCCTTCCGCGATACCTTCTGCTCTACCTTCCGCTTTACCCTCCGCGATACCTTCCGCTCGTCCATCCGCATGCCCTTCTATCCATCCGGTCTCGATGACGCTCTTTTGATATCGAAGGGCTTCCATGTGGGCGTAGTATTGGCCCTTCTCGGAAGGGCTGAGTTTATCGATCCGTAACTTCTCCCGTGCTTCTGGCAATCCTTTGGCGGTGGCATGTTCATCTATTTCTCCTGTTTTTAGGAAATAGATCCATTCGTCGAGGGGTGTTTTCGCCAGTTCGTCAAACTCGTTGACACGTAATACGTAATATTCAGGAAAAATATCGCCAGCTTCTTGTTTGACGAATTGTTCCCGTTGGCGGGTGGATAGTTTCAATATATCATCAAAATGAATACCTTTGAATTGGGTCTTCCCGTGATATACGTAATCTTTTCCCTGCCCAAGATCGAAATAGATAATGTTTACGGAGTAGATTTTCTTGATAGTACCGTATTTCTCTCCCTCATGAATATACTCGGTGACTGCCTTGGATGTGCCATATAGCATACGGTGAAAATAATCTAGCTCCCGGTTGTTTTGTACCTCGATGATTACCAGCTCGCCTTTACTGTTTTCTGCCAATACGTCTATGCGGTTGAACTTGTCCTCGCTATCCTCTTTGTTACCTTCGCTTTCTAGGATGCGGATAATAATCACGTTTTCCCCGAGAAGGGTGGATAAAAGACCTTCGAGGACTACAAAATTGGACTTTTGGCGAAGTAAACGTTTGATCGCCCAATCGAAACGTACTAACGATGATTTATTTTTCATAGTTATCTTGTTTATTTGTTTATACTTCCACAAAGATAATGAATTAAACGATTATCTTTGTTCCTATTCATAAAAAAGCAACCATGACTTATAATGTTTCTCTGGCAGCATGGGTATCTCTATCGAAATGATAGGATTCTCTATCGTTTATTTCAACAAGCCTTAAATTGCTAGTTTTACCCCTTAAAGTTGAAAGTTCCGCCTATTCCATTCATTAATGTATCCATTTAATTTTGCCAGTGTAAAAAGCCTAACTTACAAATTTCCGGTATCTAGTACAGATAGGACTAATACCTTTCCTTCCATTCCAAATACTTGTCAGATTGCATATTCTATCCAATTTTATTATTTTGGTAGACATTATTTTCAGATCAGCTCAATTTGCCATTCAATAATGGAGAGGGTTGATCTTTCCTTATTTAGCCTATTTTCCTACGTAACTCACCGCCCTTAGTCCTATCTGAACTCAATCCATCTTAATGTCTTTTATCAAGAATAAGGAGGTTGAACGAATAAATATAAGAATATGGAAATAAAGACGATAATCTCAAGTATCTGCTTGTTACTGCTGGCGGTCTCGTGCTCAATGGATGATGATGCGCTGAGGGATATAGAGAAAGGACATTCGGGGAGTGTTGTGATAGAGGAGGGAGAGGTTGCCCTTTCTATGAAAGTTTCTCTTTTTTCTTTGGAGACAAAATCCTTGTCTGGCGCAGGGACATTGCCTGCTTCCATGGACGAGGCAAAGATTGATAATTGTACATTGATTTTTTTTGAGGGTGGGCAAGTCAATTCGATAATGGAAGGGCTGTTTGTAAATAGCGAGAATTATATCGTTAAAAAGAAAAACGGCACGGAAGATGACTGGGCAAAAGTAATCGTGAAAGTGAAAAAGCCTAGCCCTTACTCCGTAATGGTAATCGCTAATAGCTCTAAATCGTTTGCGGGTTGTCAATCGGAAAGTGATATAAACGATATAATACAGGATAATAAGGATGCTTTAGTTAAAGTAGGGAAAATGAATATCAATTTTGATTCCAACTTTGCCGGTTATGCGACAATTAGGGAAGCATTGGAAAAACCTTTAGAAGTTGGTCCAGTCCCTCTTTCTCAGCTAACCGCTCGTATAGAACTTGCGGAATTTAATGTTTCTGGTTTTCAAGGAGCATCTGTTCAAGAGAAGATTACTGTTACAGGTGTGGATCTGTTGAACTTGAATCCTGAGAGTTATACGACAAATGAGCAAACTCATAAAAATGCGACTTATTTGCAGGAGAATAAGACGTGTAATGTGGAGGTATATGATGGAGTATCGGAGCTTCCGTCAACTTATTCTTTTGTAGAGAATAAAAATGTATTGTCTTTTTACTCGTTCCGGAATCTGGCGGCGGCAGAAAGTGATCAAGTGAAAATACAAGTCCGGTTTAAGGTCGGAAATAGCGAGGAAAGAACGACAAGGCAGTTTGTGATCAATAAGGAGGGGAATATTTTGCATGGTGTAAAATCCGGATATGTTTATCGCTTGGTTGTCAATATGACTATTATTGGAGATAAGGTCGAGACAGAACTACTTTGCTATACAAGAGATTGGTTGAATAATACCATATCCATTCCTATGGAAGATAATTAAAGTGTAAACGGGTAAAATAAAAATACAAGATTATGAAAATAAGGAATATATTATCAGTGCTGTTTGTCGGACTGCTTTTCACGAGCTGTAACTCGGAAGAAGAAGTTCAGCGAGGAAATGAGGACGGGCGGGATATCTCATTCTCTATGACTCTTACTTTGGGAGAAGTGACAGCGATGACGAAAGCTGGAGGGGATATCGCTGAAGGGTATACATATTCGACGGAGGATGAGGTAAAAGTGAATAATGTTGTGGTCGCTATATTTAATGAGGCGAATGGAACTGTGGGTGAGTGCTTGGAGTACAAGTCTGTAGCGTTTGACGGGGGAATTTCCAATTCTACCGTAACGATTGATGGAAAAACATTGATTGCTTATAAAATTGATAATATACAAGCAAAGACAGGTAAGGTTCGTATCGTAGTGATTGCGAATTCAACGCATTATAACGAGTTGGCCGCATTGAAAACGACTACTTATGAGAACTTGAAAGGTTTGTCGGAAACAGTTTCTGGTGGGACTTTTGATGCTTCAAATTTAGTAAAGGTTGGAGAGTTGCCTTCGTATGAGCTGAATACGACTGTGACAAGTATACGTGTTCCGATGACGCAATTAGCGGCACGCATCGATATGAAGTTTACGGTAGATGAAGAGCCGGAGACTATTTCTGGGACAAGTAATACAAAAGTAACCAACCAATGGTTCTATTCCGTAACTAAACTTACGGTCAATAATATTAATCAGAAATCAGATTTGCTTTTGCTTGATCGAAATAACCGATATGATAATGCTCTCTCTACAGGTAAAGTGGTTACCTTGCAAAACGGGGTTGCACTACCTTTCTATACCTATGAGAAGTTGAATACGACAACAAGCCCATTGTCTATATATGTGACGGGTGATTTACAAAAGATACAAGTTACGACAACTTTTAATGAGGATATGACCATTCAAAACGTAACAAAAGGGGATATAATCGAGGAAGAAAAAGACCGTTCATATAAATATGAGGATTTTAATCCGACAAAAGAGCTTGAAGGATGTACGACAAATGGTATCATACATGGTAATAGATATGAGCTTACAGGTAAAATATCCATGAAGACGCAACGAATCAACTTTACGGTATCTACAACACCGTGGGAAGGCGTGGAAAAGTTTGTCGTGGATGTGGTTATTGCAGATTTGAAGTATTTGTTCGTGAGGGAGACTAAAGTGGTGATGGCGAATATCAGTGAGTATAAGATTGAGTTTGCTTCTAGCTCGAATATTACGATTGATCAACCATCTTATGCGACTTATGAAAAGTATGAGTTAAAAGGAAATGTTATTACTAAAGGTACAGGATACTATGATAATAGAGATAAGCAGTATCCGTCTATAATAGGAGATTTAGGAAAGAGTGGATATATCAAAATTACGAGTAAATTACCAGAGAATTATTTCCCAAAGCAATTTGTTTTTGGAGTTCATAATGCAGAGGGTTTGAAAGTATTAGGAATTGCAGTGGATCAGTATCCGCCTCAATATCTGACAGGACAAAAATCAGAAGGTGGTAATCATGATTCAAGTGCAGACTATTCTAAAAATCCTAATTTATTTACAATTACAACTATTGCTGCAGGAGATTGGATTATTGGTGATCCTTCTCATATCGTAAATGGAAAAGTGGAGACAAAGAATGATGAACTTTCTAATAATATGATCTCTCCTCGTTTTATTGCGGCATCAAGGTATGCGGCAGTTTCGGCAGGTACGTATACATGGCAAATGGCACATGATAGATGTCTTACATATTGGGAGACTTTAGATCCGAAGAAGACAGGGAAGAGCGCGACTTATCCTCCCGGCAAATGGAGAATGCCGACATTAGCAGAACTTAAATTTATGGATGTAATACAAGAAGCTTCTCCTGCAATCGATTATTTGTTTAATCAAAGTAGTCAATATTGGGGAGCAAGAAAGCCTTGGTATTATGATTTTGGGAAAAATACATCTAATAGCGCTAGTAATGCAAATACAGTACTTAGCGGTAATGGTGGAGCTCGCTGTGTTTATGATATATACTAATTTAATATAACTCTAATTATGATAAAAAGATTATATACTCTATTTTCTGTATTGCTGTTGCTCGCTTCATGTGCGACAGAGGAAATAGAACAAATAGAAATTCAGCCGACAGATGGATCAATGGTTTCTCTTTCATTCTCTGTAGATGCTCCGAATGCTCTTGAGATTACGAAAGCGACCGGGGATGTGGAGAAAGGCGTTGAGTCCTTATATCTATATACGTTTAAGGAGAACGGAGAGTTTATATCTCCAGTCGTAAAGGCAGAGGTTTCTGGCAATGGATATACGGCTACTATCTCAAAAGAAACCCGTACCATCCATTTTGTCGCCAATGACGGAACGTTAACCCCTTCCCAAGAAAGCGGAATGGCCTCGTTAGCGACAGATAAGCAAATCTTTTGGGGAAAGAGAACTTTTAGTGAAATTCCTGCGAAAAATATAAGCAATAATCTAGAAGATGCTGGTAACAACAATGTTGAACTACTACGAAACTGGGCCAAAATAACGCTGAATCTCTCATCGGAGGCAGCTGTGAAATTGAAAAATGTTTCTTATCTCATTTATAATGAATCACAGTTGGCATCTATCGGTTATAAAGATGCGGGAAAGTTGAATATTCCAAATCAAGATTTTTATGCGCCCCAGAATGAGCCAGATGCTAGTAAATATGCGAAGTCGGGTGAATCTGTGTATACTTTTGAACATTACAACCAAGATAAGAAAGCGACTTTTGTTATTATTAAGGCGCAATTTGCTGGTAACGATACCTATACATATTATAAGATTGACCTTGCCGTAAAGGATGAGAATGATAAGGTAACTCGTGTTTATGATGTCGTTCGTAATTATGCCTTTAATATAACGGTCAAGAGCGTTTCCAGAAAAGGAGCTACGTGGGCTGAGGTTATAGATGAAAATGCGATAGCGGATAATAATATCACGGCCTCGGCTATTATGGAAAAGTATCCGAATATAACTTATGATGGCGAGGCCTTGAATGTTACAAAGACGACATTCGTTTTTACGGGGGCTTCTAACACATTGTCGATGACTGCGACATATGCGGGAGCAGGGCAGTTGAGTGTGGTTCCGGGTGAGGGAATGTCGGATGTCGTAAATGGTAACTTAAGTTATCCTTCTTGGATACCTTCTGGCAATCAGACGATAACGATTGCAGCCAATATAAAGCCGGCTCCTGACTCCGGTGAGAAAATAGCGTATTTCTACGTGGTAGGAGGTAATTTGCAGCGTAAGATTAAATTGGTCTTACGTCCCCCTTATGACTTTATAAATCCGAGATTTGAAGACGTGAAGGAGGGGACGGGTACAAATGAAATTGCCGCGGGTCAGAAGCAAGATGCTTATCTGAAATTCTCGATACCGGAAGATATTGATGAATCCTTATTCCCCATTGAATATAAGATATATACTAAAAAACTGTATGCGGTAGAACCCGGTGTTCGTTTGGAAACGACCGGAGCGAGCGATTGGTACTACGTCTATACGGATCAGATATTTAGTCCTGAAGAGAAGGTTATTCAATTTAAAACGAATATAGCAAATGATGGTGAAGATGATGTTATTTTAAAGGCTGATTTATTCAATCCTGTTTCTGATTTGAGTTATACTAGACCTGAAAAAGTTAAAGAGACGAAAACTTTCTATTTGCAATGTCGAAGAAATGGAAGCAATGTGGGAAGTAATGTAACGATCACTTATTCCATATCAAGTGGTGGAGGAGCAGCAATTAGAACTAATAGTAGCTCTAGAATAATATTGGATAAAGTATCCGTGTATGCAGATGATGAAATAACGTTTACACACACATATAGGGGAAGTACGTATACTGCGGAAATGTCTGTATCTGATTTGGCGAAAAGTAGTACCAGTAATTATGTGTTTGTGAATATGAGATAATAATAATGGGTTCCCATCCATCAT
>OGCW01000938.1_pt1 | contig 12645 bp, 11 predicted proteins | sample 1570231 | NCBI WGS metagenome assembly OGCW01 (sample SAMEA2582168, study PRJEB24529) | metagenome | biome: Human gut stool | place: China | collected 2011 | reverse complement strand
ACATCGGCGATGTTCTTCGGCCCTTCGTCTTTGTTGGCCCGGCTTTCGGCGATTTTGAAAACCCGGGATTCGGCGAGGTCGAGCAGATCTTCGCTGGTTCGCCCCTGTGGGTCGAAGCCGGCTTCGGCGATCTCGTTGGCCACCGAAATCATTTCGCGCACCACCGCGCGTTCGCGCACGATGTCGGCATAGGCGCTGATGTTAGCCGCGCTGGGCGTGTTTTTGGACAGTTCGGCCAGATAGGCGAAGCCGCCCACGCTGTCCAGCTGCCCCTGACGCTCCAGCGACTCGGCGAGCGTAATCAGGTCAATCGGGCTGCCGGACTCCTGCAGGCGCGCCATCTCGGTAAAAATATGACGGTGCGGACGGGTATAAAAGTCGTCGGCAACGACGCGTTCGGCGACGTCGTCCCAGCGCTCGTTATCCAGCATTAAACCGCCCAACACCGACTGCTCCGCTTCAATCGAGTGCGGCGGGACTTTCAGCCCGGCGAGCTGCGGATCGCGTTCGCGGGTTTCTGTCTGTGGTTTGTTGAAGGGTTTATTTCCTGCCATAGCCTAACATTTCACCGATCCGGAAAAGAGCGTGACAGTATAGCGAGAAAGCCATTGCCGCTAAAGAACCCATTAAGCGTGGCAGGCCTGAGGCGGGTAAGAAAATCCGTCGCCGCCGGCGCAGGCTGTTAAGCTTACTGAATAATCTCGGAACAACACAGGAGCGAACATGGCAACACGCATCGAATTTTCGAAACACGGGGGACCGGAGGTGCTTCAGGCGGTTGAGTTCACGCCACGCGATCCCGCAGAACATGAGATTCAGGTCGAAAACAAAGCCATCGGCATCAACTATATCGACACCTATGTTCGCAGCGGCCTTTATCCGCCGCCGTCGCTGCCGAGCGGCCTGGGCACCGAGGCGGCCGGCATCGTCAGTAAAGTTGGCCATGGGGTCACGCATATTAAGGTAGGCGATCGGGTGGTGTACGCCCAGTCGGCGCTCGGCGCCTACAGCACGGTACACAATGTGCTGGCCGACAAAGCGGCGGTCCTGCCGGACGCTATCTCTTTCGAACAGGCCGCCGCGTCGTTCCTCAAAGGATTAACGGTCTGGTATCTGCTGCGCAAAACCTATGAAATTAAGCCTGATGAGATGTTCCTGTTTCACGCGGCCGCTGGCGGCGTGGGGCTGATAGCCTGTCAGTGGGCGAAAGCGCTGGGGGCGAAACTTATCGGTACCGTCGGCAGCGCGCAGAAAGCGCAGCGCGCCAAAGAGGCGGGCGCCTGGCAGGTGATTAACTATCGCGAGGAGTCTATCGTGGAGCGGCTCAAGGCGCTCACCGACGGTAAGAAAGTGGCCGTCGTCTACGACTCGGTGGGGAAAGATACCTGGGAGGCCTCTCTGGACTGCCTGCAGCGCCGCGGCCTGATGGTCAGCTTTGGTAACTCCTCCGGTCCGGTGACCGGCGTTAATCTGGGGATCCTGAATCAAAAAGGCTCCCTGTACGTCACTCGCCCATCGCTGCAGGGCTATATCACCAACCGGGAAGAACTGGAGGAAGCCTGCAGTGAACTGTTTTCGCTGATCGCCAGCGGGGTGATTAAAGTGGACGTGGCTGAAAGTCAGATCTATCCGCTGAGCGAAGCGCGGCGGGCGCATGAAGTTCTGGAGAGCCGGGTGACGCAGGGTTCGAGTTTGCTGCTGCCATAAGTTGGCAGAAGGGGCAAAAGTTTAGGGCTTCCACCTGGGAAGCCCTTACTTTTTTTTAGTTCGGCTGTATGTAGGGTACAGCGCGATGAATTCGTTAACGCGCTAATAGTGACAGATTTGCGCAGCAATGCCTACGCGGTTGTCTGCAAAATTGTTCAGGTTGTGACGCACCCCTCAATACCTTAGTAACGCCAACGGTTATTGTCGCGAAAAGCGTTTCCGTTCGGGGATTTCAGCGCCCGAATAATCCACACCACCGCCACCGCCAGCAGCAGCCACGGCAGTAATTTGATCATCAAGGCGAACAACCCGCCGACGAACATCAGCGCCGTCGCCACCACGATTGCCGCGATAATCCCCAGCAGCGATACGCCGGTAACCAGCAGCATGACAAAAAATCCAATGACAAATAGCAGTTCCAGCATGGTTCTCTCCCCAAAGAATGAATACTTCACTCTGCAGGTATTACAAAAAGCATGCCAACCATAAGCTTTTGACTTTAAAACAAAACGCCCCGCGACGGTGCGCGAGGCGTGGTCAATTTCACCAGGTTTTGGTCAGAAATTAACGTTTATCTGCCACCAGCTTCAGGGCATGCTCCAGCACCGCAATATCGGCGCCGGCTTTATGCGCATTTTCGCTCAGGTAGCGACGCCACTGGCGAGCGCCGGGGATCCCCTGAAACAGCCCCAGCATATGGCGGGTAATATGGCCCAGATAGGTGCCCTTGCTGAGCTCGCGCTCAATATAGGGGTACATGGCTCGCACCACCGCTACCGGATCGGCATCCGCGCCGGCGACGCCGAAAATTTCACGGTCGACCGAGGCCAGAATGCCCGGGTTCTGATAGGCCTCACGCCCGACCATCACCCCATCCATATGCTCAAGCTGTGCTCTGGCTTCGTCCAGCGATTTGATGCCGCCGTTGATCGCCATCGTAAGGTGGGGGAAATCGCGCTTCAGCTGCCAGACGCGGGGGTAATCCAGCGGCGGGATCTCGCGGTTCTCTTTTGGACTCAGGCCGGAGAGCCAGGCTTTGCGGGCGTGAATAATAAACATCTCACACTCGCCCTTGCCGGAGACCGTCTCAATGAAATCGCACAGAAACTCATAGCTATCCTGGTCGTCAATGCCGATACGGGTTTTCACCGTGACCGGAATCGACACCACATCGCGCATCGCCTTGATGCAGTCGGCCACCAGTGGCGCATTGCCCATCAGGCAAGCGCCAAACATCCCGTTCTGCACGCGGTCGGAGGGGCAGCCGACGTTGAGGTTGATCTCATCATAGCCGCGCGCCTCGGCCAGCTTCGCGCACTGCGCCAGGGCCTGGGGATCGCTGCCGCCGAGCTGCAGAGCAACCGGGTGCTCTTCTTCGCTATAGGCCAGATAGTCCCCTTTGCCGTGAATAATCGCCCCGGTGGTCACCATTTCGGTATACAGCAGCGTATGCCGCGACAGCAGCCGCAGGAAGTAGCGGCAGTGTCGGTCGGTCCAGTCGAGCATCGGCGCGATGGAGAAGCGGTGAGCAGGGAAAACAGGTGACGTTGATTCAGGCATCATGGCGAATAAATAAGCATCCGGGTAAAAAGGGGCGCTACTATAGCATAAAGATACACCACAGGCGCATAGTGCGCCGCGCTTCGCCCCTCACCTGAAATGATTACTTTTTCCGCGGCTTACCGTCGTGTGGACCGAAGAACTGCGGCGGATGGTCAACCCAACGATCCTGGCGCGTCGCGGCATAGCCGGGATTGAGCGGGTAATAAATGCGGTTGTACTTCTTATTGGCCTCGCCCACCACCAGCAGACGAACTTCCTGCTCGGTGTTATTGAGAAAGGTGTGGCAGATGCCGGTACCAGCGGGAAAACCCACGCTGTCGCCGGGCTCCAGCTTCCAGAGATAGCCGTTTATCCACACTTCTGGATAGCCCTCCAGCACGTAGATGAACTCTTCCTCATCGCTCTCCGCGTGTGGATAAGAGGTGCGCCGCCCGGGCGGCAGCCGCTCGTGGTGGATCCCCAGCCGGTTGAGACGTAAACCTCGCCCCAGCGGCGCGCCGATTGAAAAACGCTCCGGGCTGTCGGGATAAGTAGCATCGTCGGGCCCTTCCAGTTCGCGCCAGTGGCGAATGCAATCAGGTCGTTTCATCGTTTTCTCCCGAAAATGAGACACTTCAGATATAGCATACCCAGGGTCGGGCGTGTTGTGATTAAATCGGACATGGCGGTTTTAGCGAGCGGCTAAGGCGTAGTCTGCTCGAGAATAAGCGGCCAGCGCCCGGGACGGGCGCCGGTGCCGACAACCTGAAGTATGACCCGTATCACCTGCCGGCTCTCGGTGTTTTCTGAGGAACGTGATAAAGTAACAGATTCAAATTCACGCAATCCGAGGATGCTCATGGATAAGACCCCTTCGCAAGAGATGTTAGCGCATGCTGAAAAGCTTTGCGCACAGCGCGGCGTACGCCTGACTCCACAGCGTCTGGAAGTGTTGCGCCTGATGAGCCTGCAGCAAGGGGCAATCAGCGCCTACGATCTGCTGGACTTGCTACGTGAAAAAGAGCCGCAGGCGAAGCCGCCGACGGTTTACCGTGCGCTGGAGTTTTTACTCGAGCAGGGTTTTGTCCATAAGGTAGAGTCAACCAATAGCTATGTGCTGTGCCATCTGTTCGACCAGCCGACCCATAGCTCGGCCATGTTTATCTGCGACCGCTGCGGCGTGGTAAAAGAAGAAGCGGCGGAAGGGGTGGAAGATATCATGCATACGCTGGCGGCCCGCATGGGGTTTGCCCTGCGCCACAATGTGATAGAAGCTCACGGGCTTTGCGCGGGCTGCGTGGAAGTCGAAGCCTGCAGCACCCCGGGACACTGCCAGCACGATCATACTATTCAGCTCAAAAAGAAAGCCCGCTGAGCGGCTGCCGCAGCGGGAAAAGGGTTAACGGCGCGTCCCTGCGCCATTCAGACAGGCACTAACACAAATGCTTCATTCTTCGGATCAAGGAACGCTACCAGCGATAGTCGTTCTTATGCTCCCAGTCTGAGACTTCTTTCTCAGCCTGATCTTTCTCATAGCCGTAACGCTCCTGAATTTTGCCGACCAGCTGGTCGCGCTTCCCTTCGATTACGGTCATATCATCATCGGTAAGTTTGCCCCACTGTTCCTTGGCTTTACCTTTAAACTGTTTCCAGTTACCGCCGATTTCGTCTTTATTCATAATAACGTCCTCATCATTCGGTGGGTTTACAGCCCGTTTTGTGCCGGACATGGTATTAACTATAGATGAGAATGCTGGCGTCGATTCGTTATTCGGAATTTTTAACCATCGCACCGCGGGATAACGCGAAGAGGATGTTCCCGGCTTGCGCCACGCTGAGCCGGGCTATTGAATCGCCCTGTAAGCGTAGCGCGACCGGGGAAGGTCACGGCTAGCGGCAATGACGGGAGATGACTAACTAAACCATGTGCCGCGTCGCCAGTGACGACGCCAGATCAGCGCCAGCGACAGGCCGCGCAGGGCGAGGAACACCGCCAGCGCCAGCCACAGACCATGGTTGCCAAGCACCGGTAGCGTAAGCAGCGTCACGGCAAACCCCGCCGCGGCGACCGCCATACTGTTCCTCATCTCAGCGCCGCGCGTCGCGCCGATAAACATGCCATCCAGCAGATAACACCAGACGCCGACCACCGGCAGGATCGTCTGCCAGATCAGATAGCGATCGGCCAGTTGCTGCAGGGAAGGCAGTGAGGTTAACAACGCGATAATGTACTGCCCCGCCAGGCTGTAAATCAGGGCAAACGCCAGCGCCACCATGCCGGACTGCCGGCAGGCCGCCCGCCACACCTCCAGCAACTGGCTACCGTCGCGCGCGCCGTAAGCCTGGCCGGAGTGAGCCTCCACGGCATAGGCAAAGCCATCCAGCGCGTAGGCGGTAAAGGTCAGCATAGTCATCAGTACGGCGTTAACCGCCACGATGTCGCTGCCCAGACGGGCGCCGAATACGGTCAGCGCGCCAAAGCACAGCTGCAGCAGCAGCGAGCGCAGCATGATGTCCCGATTCAACGCCAATAAACGGCGCAGATCCCCGCGCCAGGCGTTTTTCAGCATCGCCAGCGCGTGCAGTGGGATATCCGGGCGCGACCACGCATCCGGTGCCGGAGAAAGGTCATCGGTGTTGGTTTCGCCAGTGACTTTGAAGACGGTAACGGTCAGTTTTTCAGCCAGCGCCGGGCGATTCAGGAACCATTCGGCATCCGCCCAGGACTGCATTACCTGCTTCGCATATTCGTTGCCTGCTTTCGCTTTCTCTTCTACGTCATAGAAGTTATCGAACATCAGCAGTGTGTGAGAAAGTGCTTTGGCAGCGATCGGTGCCAGTTTGGCATCATCCAGCGCGTCGATCAGCGGATGAATGTTGTAACCACCCTGCATGGTGCCCAGCAGTTCGATGGCTTTTTCCGGAGTCAGCAGAGGGGATTTGGCTTCGCCTTTCGCGATAGCAGCCAGGAAGCCTGCTTTGACATAGGCGGCTTCATCGACGCCAGGGGGAACACGGTTGGTTAACAGATCTAACAGGAATTCTTCTTCGCCCGCGGGCGGGTTTTTCAGCAGCTCTACAAGTGCGGCCATTTGGTTTGCATCCAGGGGTTTGGGCGCAATCCCCTCAGCGGCACGCTCAGCTACGTGCTTACGGTATTCTTCTAGCACGACGGTTCTCCTCGCTCTCATTGTCATAATGCGGCCTACACGTCTTCAATCAATCTGCCTCTGTCCTGGCTTAGCTTGCCGCGTGACGCATCTTGAAGGATTTAGTGGCTGGGCGATTTTCTTCACGCTCCTGTGAGACAGCAGTTTGTAGGGTAAATGCCCGATACCGCGTCGGCAGCATAGCAGGATTTTTGAAAGGTGTTAATCTGTTTACAAAAAAGCAACATTAAAATTTAGCTGAATCGTTAAGGGCAGGATATTGCAGGCTTTCTGTTCAAATCCCACGACAAAAATTCCTTTCCGCGTACAACGCCACGGGCCGATCCCAACAATAATCAATAAAAAGCCATACCGCTTACTTATACTCAGCAAACGCGCCGTTTTCGCAGATACTTTAGCGAGATGGGTTACTTTTTGGGTCAGGAGTTTCCATGTCACTGCCGTTCAAACCCCATATTATCGCCCTGCTCTGTAGCGCTGGCTTACTCGCGGCGGCAGGAACACTCTATGTGCAAAGCCGAACCCCAGCGACGATCGCTGAACCGCCTGCGCAGCAAGCGCCAGCGCCCGCAGCGTCGACGACACAGCCGGTGGCCGCCACTTACACCCAGGCGCAAATTGATCAGTGGGTCGCCCCTATCGCGCTCTACCCGGACAGCCTGCTGTCGCAGGTGTTGATGGCCTCCACTTATCCCGACAACGTCCTGCAGGCGGTCCAGTGGTCCCAGGATAACCCCGCGATGAAAGGGGATGCGGCCGTGCAGGCGGTTGCCAGCCAGCCGTGGGACCCTAGCGTCAAATCTCTTGTCGCTTTCCCTGCCCTGCTGGCGATGATGGGCGAGAATCCGCCCTGGGTGGAAAATCTTGGCAATGCGTTTTTGGCCCAGCCGCATGATGTGATGGATTCAGTGCAGCGCCTGCGCGCCATTGCCCAACAAACCGGGACGCTGAAATCCACACCGCAGCAGAAAGTGATTGTCCCCCCTGCCGCACCGGTTTCAGCCAGCAGCAGCACGGCAGCAACCGCAACCGCCCACACAGCGGCGCCTGCGCCCACGCAGGTCATTAAAATAGAGCCGACCAATCCACAGGTGGTCTATGTTCCCAGCTATAACCCCTCCACCGTCTATGGTACCTGGCCGAACAGCGCCTATCCGCCGGTCTATCTGCCGCCCCCTCCCGGGGAGCAGTTTACCGATAGCTTCGTCAAAGGCTTCGGGTACAGCCTCGGCGTGGCCACCACCTGGGCGCTGTTCAGCAGTATCGACTGGGATGATGATGACCATCACCATCACGATGACGACTACCACCACGGCGATTACTCGCATAATGGCGATAACATCAATATTAATGTAAATAATTTCAATCATATAACAGGAGAAAACCTGCCGGGAAACCACGTTAACTGGCAGCACAATCCTGCCTATCGCGGACACACACCGTATCCCGATAATACGGTAGCTCAGCGCTTCCATCAGACCAACGTTTCCGGCGGACTGAGCGCGACCCAACATGCGCCAGTCGATCGCGAAGCGCAGCGCCAGGCAGCGATGACCCAGCTGCAGCATAACGTACCGACGGCCACAGCGGGCAACCTGGCGGCAAACAACGCCTCACGCGACGCCCAGCGTCAGGCGGCCTCGGCGCAGCTGAAGCAAGCCACCCAACGCAGTAATTACCGCGGTTACGACAGTACGCCGACCCAACAGCAGCGTCGCGAGGCGGCAAAAACGCAGCTGAAAAACCCCACGCCGCAGCAACAGCAGCGTCGAGAAGCCGCCAGGAGCCACGAGCAGAACCGCACACCTCAGCAGCAGCAGCGCCGGCAGCAGTTCCAGTCCGCCACGCCAGCCCAGCGTCAGCAGACGCTCAGCCATCTGCGCGCCAACGCCCTTAGCGGCAACGAAAGCCGCGCCCCCTCCTGGCAAGCGCAGCAGGAACGAGGACTGCAGAGCCGCCAGTTTTCCGGCGTAAACCGCGAGTTACGCGATGGCACCAGAGAACGTCTTTCCGAACACCATGAACTGCGTCGCCGCTAAGGATGAGCAGAATGAGAAACCCATTATCCGTTGCCCTGTTTACGTTAATGCTGTCGCCGCTTGCCGCCTTCGCCCAACAGCAGTTTGCCACGCCGGAACAGGCCGCAACTGCGCTGGCCGAAGCGATCAGCCAGCCTAATGAAGCCGCGCTGAGCGAATTACTCGGCGATAACTGGCAGCAGTTTTTACCCACGGACGGGATCGACCCTGCCGCCGTCGATCGCTTTCAACGCGACTGGCAGGTGAAACATGTCATCATCCAGCAGGGTGACAAAGCCTGGCTCGATGTCGGTAGCGAGGCATGGCGTCTGCCCGTGCCTATCGTAAAAGCGTCTGAGGGATGGCGCTTTGATATGGCCGCTGGCGAAGAGGAGATCCTCACCCGCGCCATCGGCCGCAATGAGCTGTCGGCGATCGCCGCCATGCATGCCTATGTTGATGCCCAGCAGGATTATTATCATCTGAACCACCGCTGGGCGCAGAAAATCATCAGTAGCGAAGGCAAAAAAGATGGCTTGTACTGGCCAACTTCGCCGGGCGAAGCGCCAAGCCCGCTCGGTCCGGCCTTTAGCCCGACGGTGCCCGGTAGCGGCTACCATGGCTATCGCTTTCGAATTATCGCCGGTCGCGATGACCAGAGCGTCGCCTTGCTGGCCTGGCCGATAGCCTGGGGTGAAACCGGCGTGATGAGCTTTATGATCGATCAGCAGGATAGGGTCTATCAGGCCAATCTCGGTGAAGAGAGCGCCGCAAAGGCACAGGAGATAACGCGCTTTACCCCCGACGCTGACGCCGGCTGGCAGGTGGCAGAACCTTAAAAAAAAACGCCCGGTTGCACTCACGCAACCGGGCGTTTTCATTCACTTAGCCCTGGTGAGGCATCAGAGAAGGATCGCCGGCAAAGGCTGGTTTTGTGCTGGATAATGCCGCTTCGTCAGCGCTGATGCTACCGGAATTCGCCGCCCATACCCCTTCATTGGTCTTCGTCACCTGCTGATGCTGGGCATTCAGATCCTGGCCCATCGCCGCAATGTGGGTCGTTTCCGTACCGCCGCTGTTGTCCGCCCAGGGAATGTTGGCGTCAGCGGCGTAAGCCATACCGGTAAAAAACGTTGCAGCGACCAGCGCTGTGGTTAAAAAGCGTTTCATCTCACACCTCATCGATATCGTTAACTACCTATAAGTTTACTGAGTGACTATTTTCAAAGTATGTATGAGGTGTAGCGGTTTATGAACAGTGACATAGTTCTAAACATCAGGCATAAAAAAAGCGGCTCCCGGAGCCGCTTATGCTTTTTTCCTGAAAGAAAAAGTTACTTTTTCTTCGCTTTGGCGTTTGGCAGGTCGGTGATGCTGCCTTCGAACACTTCCGCCGCCAGGCCAACGGACTCGTGCAGAGTCGGGTGAGCGTGGATGGTCAGGGCGATGTCTTCAGCGTCACAGCCCATCTCGATAGCCAGGCCGATCTCACCCAGCAGCTCGCCGCCGTTGGTGCCGACAATCGCGCCGCCGATAACACGGTGGGTCTCTTTGTCGAAGATCAGTTTGGTCATACCATCTGCGCAGTCAGAAGCGATAGCACGGCCGGAAGCAGCCCACGGGAAGGTGGCGGTTTCGTAGCTGATGCCTTTCTCTTTCGCTTCTTTCTCGGTCAGACCGACCCATGCCACTTCTGGTTCAGTGTAGGCGATGGATGGGATCACTTTCGGATCGAAGTAGTGTTTCAGACCGGAGATAACTTCTGCGGCAACGTGGCCTTCATGGACACCTTTGTGCGCCAGCATCGGCTGACCGACGATATCGCCGATAGCAAAGATGTGCGGCACGTTGGTGCGCATTTGTTTGTCAACGCGGATGAAGCCGCGATCGTCAACTTCCACGCCAGCTTTACCTGCATCGAGGTTTTTACCATTCGGTACGCGGCCGATTGCGACCAGCACTGCGTCGTAACGCTGCGCTTCCGCCGGTGCTTTTTTACCTTCCATGGAAACGTAAATACCGTCTTCTTTCGCTTCAACGGCAGTCACTTTGGTTTCCAGCATCAGGTTAAATTTCTTGCTGATGCGTTTGGTGAAGACTTTCACCACGTCTTTGTCGGCAGCCGGGATAACCTGGTCGAACATTTCCACCACGTCAATCTCTGAACCCAGCGCATGGTATACGGTACCCATTTCCAGACCGATGATACCGCCGCCCATCACCAGCATGCGTTTCGGTACAGATTTCAGTTCCAGCGCGTCGGTGGAGTCCCATACGCGCGGATCTTCATGCGGGATAAACGGCAGCTGAATCGGACGGGAACCCGCCGCGATGATAGCGTTGTCGAAGTTGATCACGGTTTTGCCGTTTTCGCCTTCCACTTCCAGGGTGTTAGCGCCGGTAAATTTACCCAGACCGTTAACCACCTTCACTTTACGACCTTTGGCCATGCCAGCCAGACCACCGGTCAGCTGAGTGATGACTTTTTCTTTCCAGGTGCGGATCTTGTCAATGTCAGTTTTCGGTTCGCCGAAAACGATGCCGTGTTCGGCCAGCGCTTTCGCTTCTTCGATAACTTTTGCCACGTGCAGCAGCGCTTTAGAAGGGATACAACCCACGTTCAGACAAACACCACCGAGGGTGCTGTAACGTTCTACGATGACGGTTTCCAGACCTAAATCAGCGCAACGGAAGGCTGCAGAGTAACCTGCGGGGCCTGCCCCAAGTACCACGACCTGAGTTTTGATTTCAGTACTCATCATGACCTCTGTAATTTATATCCGGCGGGTCTGACGCTATTATTCTTACGCCCAAGTCCACCGGGACGTTCTATCCGCGTGTATTTTACAAAATTGTTAACAATTTTTAAACAACAAACGGCAAACGATTTTGTCCTTTGTTGCTGATAATCCCCAACAGCCTGAGGTTATCAGAAAAAAGCCGGCCGTCAGGCCGGCTTTTTCGATTACATCACCAGGCGGCGAATGTCGCTCAGGGTGTTGTTAATGATGGTAATGAAGCGGGCACCATCAGCACCGTCGATGACGCGGTGGTCGAAGGACAGAGAGATCGGCAGCATCAGGCGCGGCACAAACTCTTTACCATTCCATACCGGCTCCATCGCGGATTTAGACACGCCGAGGATGGCCACTTCCGGCGCGTTAACAATCGGCGCGAAGTGGGTGGTACCCAGGCCGCCAATGCTGGAGATGGTGAAGCAACCGCCCTGCATTTCGCCAGCCGTCAGTTTGCCATCGCGCGCTTTCTTCGAGATGGTGGTCAATTCACGAGACAGCTCGGTGATGCTCTTCTTGTTCACGTCTTTGAAGACCGGAACCACCAGACCGTTCGGGGTATCCACCGCCACACCGATGTTGATGTATTTCTTCAGCGTCAGGCGCTGACCATCTTCGGAGAGCGAGCTGTTGAAGCGCGGCATCTGCTCAAGCGCAGCGGCAACCGCTTTCATGATGAAGACCACTGGAGTGAATTTCACGTCCAGTTTACGCTTCTCAGCTTCGGCATTCTGCTGCTTGCGGAACGCTTCCAGATCGGTGATATCGGTTTTGTCGAAGTGGGTAACGTGCGGGATCATCACCCAGTTACGGCTCAGGTTGGCGCCAGAGATTTTCTGGATACGACCCAGCTCCACTTCTTCGACTTCGCCAAACTTGCTGAAGTCAACCTTCGGCCACGGCAGCATGCCCGGGATACCGCCGCCAGCGGCAGCCGCCGGTGCGGATTCAGCGCGTTTAACCGCGTCTTTCACGTAGGCCTGAACGTCTTCGCGCAGGATACGACCTTTACGGCCGGTGCCTTTCACTTTCGCCAGGTTAACACCGAACTCGCGCGCCAGGCGGCGAATCAGCGGGGTCGCGTGAACGTAGGCATCGTTTTCAGCGAATTCGCTTTTACCTTCTGCTTTCGCAGCCGGCGCAGCGGCAGGCTTAGCGGCCTGAGCCGGGGCAGCAGCTGGTGCCGGTGCAGCAGCCTGAGCCGGAGCGGCGGCAGGCGCAGCGCCTTCCACTTCGAAGACCATGATCAGGGAACCGGTTTTGACTTTATCGCCGGTGCTGATTTTGATCTCTTTAACGGTACCCGCGAACGGCGCCGGAACTTCCATAGAGGCTTTGTCGCCCTCTACGGTGATCAGGGACTGTTCCGCCGCGACTTTATCGCCGACTTTAACCATCACTTCGGTGACTTCA